>Ga0105047_10003560_pt1 | contig 27421 bp, 21 predicted proteins | sample MAT04_FD_78384 | JGI IMG/M metagenome (GOLD analysis project Ga0105047, IMG submission 78384) | Freshwater microbial communities from Lake Fryxell liftoff mats and glacier meltwater in Antarctica - MAT-04 (megahit assembly) | ecosystem: Environmental > Aquatic > Freshwater > Ice > Liftoff... | reverse complement strand
TGTCATAAAGCCTTACTTCGGCTTTTAGTGCATGCTGAACCGACACCCAATGCAGTGTTCCTTTAACTTTTCGGCTGGCTTCTGCGCCACCGCTGCGGGTTTCGGGAAAATAAGTGCAATAAATTTCTTCAACGGCTCCCGTTTCTGAATTTAATTTGTGACTATCGCAACGCACAATAAATGCCGATTTTAATCTTACTTCCTTACCGGGAGCAAGTCTGAAAAATTTCCCCGGGGGATCAATCATAAAATCATCTTGCTCAATATAAATTTCCCTGCTGAAAGGAATCATCCGATTGCCTGCGGTCTCATCTTCAGGATTATTCTGGGTTTCCAGCTCTTCAGTTTTTCCTTCAGGATAATTTGTGATTATCATTTTCAGGGGATTCATAACCGCCATCACCCTAGGTGCAATGTGGTTAAGATCTTCGCGAACACTGTGTTCCAGAAGAAGTATGTCGCTCACACTGTCGGTTTTTGTCACACCAATTGTATCCACAAAATTTCGTATTGCAGCAGGAGTATAACCTCTGCGTCGCATTCCGGAGAGGGTAGGCATGCGGGGATCGTCCCAGCCTGATACATATTTTTTCTGCACCAGTTCAAGGAGCTTCCGCTTACTCATAATGGTGTAGCTCAGGTTCAAGCGAGCAAACTCAATCTGTCGTGGTCTGGCTTTTCCCTCTTCATAAATCTGGTCGAGAAACCAGTAATACAAAGGACGGTGTACCTCAAATTCAAGAGTGCAGATGGAATGAGTGATTCCCTCAATATAATCCGATTGACCGTGTGCATAATCGTACATAGGATAAATGCACCATTTGTCGCCGGTTCTGTGATGAGGTTTCTTTAAAATGCGGTACATCAGCGGATCACGAAGGTGCATGTTGGGTGCTGACATATCGATTTTTGCGCGAAGAACATGACTGCCTTCATCAAATTCGCCGTTTTTCATCCTCTCAAAAAGATCCAGATTTTCGCTTACTGAGCGGTTTCTGAATGGGCTTTCCTTTCCGGGAATGGTTGGAGTACCTTTTTGTTCCGCAATTACCTCGCTGCTCTGATCGTCCACGTATGCTTTTCCAGCTTTGATGAGCTGTACCGCCCATTCATACAGCTGATCGAAATAGTCGGATGCGTAATATTCGCGATCTTGCCAGTCAAAACCAAGCCATCTGATATCTTCCTTAATGGATTCGACATATTCAGTTTCTTCTTTAGCGGGATTTGTATCATCGAAACGCAGATTTGTTTTTCCACCAAAATCGCGGGCCATACCAAAGTCGATACAGATCGCCTTGGCATGTCCGATATGCAGATATCCATTGGGCTCTGGCGGGAATCTGGTATGTACAAGTGAGGAGTTTTTACCCGCTTTTACATCTTCTTCAACAAGCTGCGCAACAAAATTCTGAGATTTTTTTTCTTCAACGGGTTCTCCGGCAATAGTATTCATAGAGTTCTTTTTTCAATCCACAAAAATAGAACGAATTCTATAAATTCCGTTACGAAAAGAATAAAAAGGCTTTTTGAGACTGTTTTAAGTGAAAGACCATAGACCATAGTTGTGTTCTAACCTATCGCTCATCGTCCATCGTCTATGGTCTTACCCATGAAACTCATTCTTTTTATGCGAACCATCGCAAAATGGCTTATTAGCCGATCCACCGCATCTGCAAAGGTATGAAGGATCAGGAGCATCAATAGTTTTACCGTCAGAGCCTTTAATAGTAAATTTCCCGGTTACCTGAAGAGGTCCGTTCAACAATGCTGTAAATAAAACTTTGTTTTCCATGTTAAAATATTAGATAAAGAAATCTATACTTAAACAATAAAGGTATACTTAAGTTTTGGTCTTAGCCTGGAGATTTTTTTGTGAAATAGATGTTCAATCTGTTCTCGTCATATTTCAACATTTTATCTCCTTAACCCTGAAACACTACTTTTCTGTGTGTTCCATCGCAATATGGTTGGGCTTTGGAATGACCGCATCTACAGAATGAGGTCATAATCATAGGTTTGAGTTCCTCGCCATCGGTTCCAACTACCTTGAAATCACCTTCCACCAGAAGCGGACCGTTTTTCATGACACTGATACTTGCACTTCCCGTTACATCATCTTCCTGCTCCTCCTTTTGATCAGATAATACATCTTCAGGAGTTAATTCCTTACCTGGATTTGTCTCCCCTGAAAGCTCCGCAGGAGTTAAATCCTTATTGTATTTCCAGTAAATTGCCTGAGTTGGGCATTTGTCAACTACTTCAATAATTCTGTTGGTTGGAGCGCCCTCCATGTTCACCCATGGTCTTTTTCTTGGGTTAAAGACTTCAAGAAGTTCTCTGAAACATGTTGTGGCATGTATGCAACTAGAAGGTTTCCAGTAAACGGTAATTTCACCGTTTGTATATTTTCTGTCGTTAGTACTCATAAACAATTAGCTAATTTGATGAAGCCTGAATTTCAGCAAATATAAGGATTAGAAAACACAGCGCAATTAAACTTTTAAAAACATGAGCAAGCTCTGAATGCATTACAAAGCTTTTAGTATTTTTGTGAACCCTTTGCCGCTGTCAGGCGTTAAAGGATTTCAATCATGAAACAAAAACTTGTATTGCTGCTACTTTTATCGGTTACTTTTTCAGGCTTTTCGCAAGTCAGGAAAGGCAGGGATACTCTTAATATTATGCAGGCTAGGATTATAGGCAAAGATACCATCCTTGTATCTTCAATCCCTGAGTTGAATATTTACCCAATGGCTTTTAGTAGCAAATGGGAACATTGGAAATACAGAAGACTTATCCGCAATGTAAAAGCAGCCTATCCCTACGCAAAGATTGCCGGAAACAAATTACGGGATCTTGATCTGAGATTGGCCTCCATGAGAAATGAAAGGCAAAAAAAACAGTTTATCAATCAGACTGAAGACCAGCTGAGAGCTGAATTTGAAGACAATCTGAAAAAATTGACCATAAGTCAGGGTAGAATTCTTATCAAACTTGTTTACAGGGAGACAGGCAGCACAACGTATGCAGTAGTGCAGGATGTGAAGGGCAATTTCTCAGCGGGATTCTGGCAGGCTGTTGCCCGTGTTTTTGGCTCTAATCTTAAAACGCCTTATAGTCCTGAGACAGATGAGGAAGACAAGATGATTGAGTATATTATTCAGTTGATTGAAATGGGCATGATTTAATCAGGAGATAATTTCCCCTAAACTCCGCGACCCCTGATAATCGTAAGAACCGTATAAAACAATATTTTAAAGTCAACAAACAACGACATGTTTTCAATATACAGAATGTCGAATCTTAGTCTTCTGATCATCTGATCCACATTTTCCGCATATCCGTATTTCACTTGTCCCCATGAGGTTATACCAGGTTTTACCTTGTGAAGGTGTGTATAATGGGGAGCTCTTTTTATGATCTGGTCAATAAAATACTGGCGTTCGGGTCGTGGTCCTACGAGCGACATTTCTCCCTTGAGAACATTAAAGAAATTAGGGATTTCATCGAGTCGGTATTTTCTCATGAAGCGTCCAAGGTTTGTAAGCCGGTTATCTCCCTTGCTAGAAAGCTCAGGTCCGTTTTTTTCGGCGTCAATCCTCATTGAACGGAATTTAAAAATATGAAATGGTTTTCCATATCTTCCAATTCTTTCATGACTATAGAATATCGGTCCTTTTGAGGTTGTCTTCACAGCAATTGCAAGCACGATGATTAAAGGTGAAGTAATTAACAGCGCCAATAAAGAAACTATGATATCGATAAGCTGTTTAAGATTTGCCTGCCAAACGGGCATTAAATCCCTTGAAAGCAGAATGAGTGGAGTTCCAAACAGATGATCCATCTTGACTTTCCCGGTGAGGATATCGTACATATCAGGAATAGCCTTGATGATCACATTGCACATTCCTAAATGATTGATGATTTTACTGATCTGATCGTGCTCTGAGCTTTCGAGTGCAATGATGACCTCTTCCACATTTTCCTTTTCAATGATATTTTCAAGCTCTTTGAGCGTTCCAAGGTTTGGGGTAAATTCAGATAATTGGTATTTGTCCTGCTTTTGAAGGCTGATAAATCCTATAATTTTATTTCCTGAAGCCGATTTAGCCTCAGTAAGTTCTTTATAAATATCTGCAGCCTGATGGTTGCTTCCGATGATAATTGTATTAAAACCGATTTCCCTGTTATGAACTTTTCGTACAGTCCGGGAGGTAAGAATCAGCCTGAAAAAAAGGGTTAAAAAGAAATGAAAAGAAAATAGAACGGCAAAAAGAAGGTAATAACTTTTATAGGTTTGAATTTCATCGTCTAGAACGATCAGGAAAAATATAATCAGCACTCCTGAAAAACTTTGCATAAATGTTCTCAGAAAATCGTCGGTTCTTGAATGCCGGTATATATTTTTGTAAAATCCCGTGAGATAATAATAAAGAAGCCAAAACGTAGGAATAATAAGCATTCCCATGTAAAACCTATCGCTGAAACTGAGAGGCACATCATACCCGAATTTGAGCGGTTCTACAATTTCTTTTCTGAAAATGTAAAACGATAAATAGGCTATCGAAGCGCTTAGAAAATCGGTGATTAAATACCGTAAAACCTGTTTTCTCTTATTCATAAAGCTTGTAAGTCTATTGCAAACGCAAAAAAGATGATTTAATTGTATTTATAAACATGAAAATTTTGTAATAGAAAAGCTTTCTGCTAAGAGTCATAAATTCAGGGGATTTGGAAATAAAAAAACCTTACGAAAATAGTTAAAAAACATCATTATAAACTCCTAGCGGGATAGGGAATAAACTGACGGATAATATTTGTCGCTGTTTTATGAGCAATAATGCCCGATTCGAACGGGTCACTGTTTGTAGCGGGGGAGAAAAGTCTGAGTGCAAAACTGTCTAATCCTTCACTTAAAATATTGCTTTGTCGGTCAGGAGGCTTATTGAAAATCCGGATGGAATTAGGATTTTTACATATTATTCTTACTTCGGGAGCAAAGGGATCAATAACAGCCTCGCAATCGTTTCTGAAAACTTCAATTTTCGACTCATTACGTTCTGAAAATCCATTTATAGTAATATTTGCTGAGGTTCCATTTTCAAAAACAAGTCTTACATTAGTCATAAGTGGATCGGGTGAATAATAGGGAACCAGATTAGTATAAAATTTTCTTGGGTTCACAGGATTTATTTTTAATACCGCAGAAACAGCTTTATATAATGTGTCAAAAATACCGCAACCCGGATTTAAATGGTGTTTATCCACATAGCTGTAAATCTCAATATATTCAGGCTTTGCGCAGTATTTGTGAACCAGTTCTTTCATCCATTCTTTTATTCCATCCTGATGGAGGTAGAAAACAACTCCCGCTTCGTCAGCAAGTTTGAGCATATTTTCAAGCAGGTAGAACGAAAGCGAATAATCCGGAAAAATAAGCAGATGCCTTGAATTCTTAAGAATCATAGGGATAACTTCACTGAAATCCCCCGGATTATTAGTTATAATAAGTGCTTCTGATACCGAAATCAGATCTTCCGGTCGCGAATATTGCTGAATTACTGATTGTTTATGTATTATCGATGCCCTGCTATGATAACCAGTTGCGAGAAAACCAGAATGATTCCGGAGGGTATCCAAAGCACTTTCTAATATTTCACCTGAACCAAAAACTCCTGCACGAATCATTATTTATGGCGTATAACTGCAAACATAAGCCAATTGTTAATATCTGGATAATAAATGATCTCAGACTTTTCAACTATTTCTGTTGATAAAGTTAATTTTGTACTCAAACTTCTCATATAATTTTAACATGGAGGATTCCTTCCGGCATAAAGGACTGCGCAAGAAACTTATTGAACTGATGCGAAGTAAAGGCATTGTGGATGAAAGCGTGCTATCTGCTATGGACAAGGTTCCCAGACACTTGTTTATGGACAGTAGTTTCATTAATTTCTCCTACAGCGACCAGGCTTTTCCAATTGGATCCGGACAAACTATATCTCAGCCATTTACCGTTGCTTTCCAGTCATCATTGCTCGAAATTAAGCCGCTCGACAAGGTTCTTGAAGTAGGTACCGGCTCTGGTTATCAAACGGCGATTCTTCTTGAAATGGGAGCAAAGGTATACACCATCGAACGTCAACGTGATCTCTTTCAGAAAGCTCAGTCTGCACTTCATGCCCTGGGCTATAAACCTCATTTTTTCTACGGCGACGGTTACGAAGGAATTCCTTCCTATAAACCTTATGATAAGGTTCTTGTAACCGCCGCTGCACCTGTCATTCCGGAAAAATTGCTCTCCCAGCTTAAAATCGGCGGAGTTCTTGTAATACCGGTAGGCAGTGATTCAGGTCAAACTATGGTGAAAATTGTACGGGAATCAGATAGCAGTTTTGTACGTACCGAACACGGCGCATTTGCATTTGTTCCTTTGTTAAAGGGAAAAGCAGGATAATAAAAAACACTATGATCAACCTAAAAACTTTTATATTCAATCCTTTTCAGGTAAACGCATTTGTCCTTTATGACGAAAGCTGCGATTGCGTTATTGTTGATGCCGCATGTTATGAAGAAGAAGAATATACCCAGCTTTTTGAGTTTATCTCTCTAAAGGGATTAAAACCAAAAGCCGTTCTGAATACTCACGGACATGTTGACCATTTGACAGGCAGTAAGCGGGTTTGCGAGAAATACGACATTGGACTGTTTATGCATTCAGCCGACCTTCCTCTTCTGGAAAGTGCTCAGGTTCATGGCAAAACATTTGGTTTTTCCATAGAACTACCTCCGGAACCCAGATCATGGTTAAGTGATGGTCAGGTATTCCCTTTTGGCAATTCCGAAATAAAAATCTGGCATACGCCTGGCCATTCGCCGGGTTCGTTAATCTTTTACATGGAAAATGAAAAACTTTTGATAACGGGTGATGTTCTTTTTTCCGGGAGTATTGGTCGCACTGATCTTCCCGGGGGAGATTTCGGACAGCTAATCAATAGTATTCAAACAAAAATATTGGTTTTACCGAGGGAGACCAGAGTTTTCCCCGGACACGGATCTGAGACAAATGTTGGCACAGAAGCAGATCATAATCCTTTTTTAAACAGGAGTTCTTAAACATATCCGGGTAAATCAGGCTCTTAATCTTAGATTGTACTTTTGCACTGTCTTTAATGAAAAAAATATACTTATAACTACATATCATGATTTCAGATAATTTTATCAATCGTCATAATGGCCCGTCAGAATCAGATATTCAGCTTATGTTGAAGAAATCCGGGGCTAATTCACTGGATGAGTTGATCAGTCAGACCATTCCGGCATCCATACGTATGGAAAAGCCGCTGCGCCTGGCAGCCGGGATTAGTGAATACGAATATCTCCATAAAATAAGGGAAATTGGTAAAAAAAATAAGCTATTCCGCAGCTTTATTGGAGTAGGATATTATAACACAATAAGCTTACCGGTAATTCAAAGGAATATTCTCGAAAATCCTTCTTGGTATACTTCTTATACTCCTTACCAGGCTGAGATTTCCCAAGGAAGATTAACCGCCCTTCTAAATTTCCAAACTATGGTAATGGATCTTACCGGGATGGAAATTGCAAACGCATCCTTGCTCGATGAGGCCACAGCCGCAGCTGAAGCAATGGTTATGATGTTCAACTGCAGATCCCGCGAAGCAGTAAAAGAAGGAAAATCGAAATTTTTTGCTGATCATAATATTTTCCCGCAAACTTTAGCAGTTATGCAAACCAGGGCGCTGCCACTTGGAATAGAGATCGTACAGGGCGATTATTCCACTTTTTCTTTTACCGGGGGATTTTTTGGCGCATTTATTCAATATCCCGATTCAAAGGGAGAAATTCACGATTACCGCAAGTTTGTTGATGCAGCGCATTCCAAAGAAATATTAATTACCGTTGCAGCTGACCTGATGAGTCTGGTTTTACTATGTCCTCCGGGAGAATGGGATGCAGACATCGTCATTGGCTCCACACAACGTTTTGGTATTCCACTCGGTTACGGTGGCCCTCATGCTGCCTATTTTGCATGCAAAGACAAGTTTAAAAGAAATATGCCTGGTCGTATTATTGGAATTTCTGTCGACAGACATGGGAAACCCGCGCTTCGCATGGCACTGCAAACAAGGGAACAGCATATAAAACGTGAAAAAGCAACTTCAAATATCTGCACTGCGCAGGCACTTCTGGCAAATATGGCTGGGATGTATGCAGTTTATCACGGTCAGGAAGGGCTTACACGAATTGCAACAAACATCCATTTAGCAACCAAGACTTTAGCTGAGAAATTAAATAGTTTAGGGTATAAACTGAACAATTCAAATTATTTCGATACTCTGAACATTGAGATGCCGGCGGGAATCAGCGCTGAAGAAGTCAGGAAAATTGCCATTGAAAAAGAAATGAATTTTTATTTCCCTTCAGATAAGCTCGTTTCTTTGAGTCTTGATGAAACCCTCAGCATGGAGGAACTTAATGAAATTCTCGATGTATTTGCAAGAGTTGTAAAACGCAAATATGAGCCAATTCAAAAACTTGACCGCAATTTTCAGATTCCAAAGGATTTGGTTAGAAAATCAGGATTCCTGAGTGCGGAAGTTTTTCATAAATACCGCTCAGAAACTGAGCTGATGAGGTACATCAAGATGCTGGAAAGGAAAGATTTTTCGCTTACACATTCAATGATTTCCCTCGGTTCATGCACCATGAAACTTAATGCGGCTTCAGAGATGATGGCGTTTCTATGGCCTGAGTTCTCTACAATTCATCCCTTTGTTCCAATTGATCAGGTTGAGGGATATCAACAACTCTTTAATGAACTGGGTAATGACTTAAAAGAGATTACTGGCTTTGATGCAATTTCCTTCCAGCCTAATTCTGGTGCGGCAGGGGAGTATGCAGGTTTGATGGTTATCAGGGCATATCATATAAGCCGAGGAGATTCGCATAGAAATATTGTCCTGATACCTGCATCAGCTCACGGAACCAATCCTGCAAGTGCTGTAATGGCCGGTATGGAAGTAGTAGTGGTAGAATGTGATGAAAAAGGCAACGTTAATCTGGATTCGTTAAAAAATCTGGCCGACCTGCATAAAGACAATCTTTCGGGATTCATGATTACTTATCCATCCACTCATGGAGTTTTTGAAGAGTCGGTTAAGCGAATGATTGAAATTATTCATGAGAGAGGCGGCCAGGTTTATATGGACGGAGCAAACATGAACGCACAGGTAGGGCTTACCAACCCGGCGCTAATTGGTGCCGATGTTTGCCATTTGAATCTGCATAAAACCTTTGCAATTCCTCACGGCGGAGGTGGTCCGGGAGTAGGCCCGATAGCAGTTGCCTCACATCTGGTTGAATTTCTTCCATCGCACCCTGTTCTTGCAACAGGCGGAGTTAATGGTATTCAGGCTGTCTCAGCTGCACCTTATGGAAGCGCGAGCATATTAACCATTTCCCATGCATATATTAAAATGCTAGGTAGTGAAGGTCTTACCATGGCTACAAAAGTTGCTATTCTAAATGCTAACTACCTCGCTTCATGCCTGAAATCGCACTTTCAGATTCTCTATACCAATGAGAATGGCCGGGTTGCACATGAGATGATTCTGGATTGCAGAAGTTTTAAGCCATCTGCAGGAATTTCGGAAACAGATATCGCCAAAAGGCTTATGGACTATGGGTTTCATGCCCCTACATTGTCATTCCCCGTACACGGAACTTTAATGATTGAACCTACTGAAAGCGAATCGAAAGCTGAACTTGACCGGTTTATTCAGTCGATGAATTCTATCCTTGAAGAAATAAATGAAGTTGGAAGTGGTAAGGCAGATAAGTTAGACAATGTCCTTAAAAATGCTCCACACACAGCTTTAGAAATAACTTCAGATGACTGGAATCACGCATATCTTAGGCATAAAGCGGCATATCCCCTGGAATGGATAATTGAAAATAAGTTCTGGCCCTCAGTGGCAAGACTTGATGATGCATTTGGCGACAGGAATCTAGTTTGTTCGTGTGCTCCAATTGAAATGTATAAAAAATGAAGTAGTAAATCGTAGGATATTCTGAATTATTTATACTTTCGTCACATTAAAATCTATAGTATAAAGCAATGAGTGATACGCAATCTTCCACTATTATTGATTCCATTAAAAGGGAAGATAAAAAGGCATTACTCGATATTTATAGAGACTATTTCCCTGGAGTAAGGTATTATATAATGACGAATTCCGGCAATATTTACGATGCTGAAGATATATTTCAGGATGCGCTTTTACTGATATATATGAAAATCAGAAATAACACATTTTTTCTGAAATATTCCTTTGGAACCTACTTAAATATGGTAGTACGTTTTCTATGGTACAAGGAGTTGTCGAGAAAGAGAAAATACTTCGGAACCAGAATTGGTTCAGAGGAATTTTATCAGGATGAAATTGATTTTATTGAAGACTATATTAAACTGGAGAAGCGAAAGTTGATATTAGATCACTTTTCGGAATTAAATGAAGACTGTAAAAAAATTCTGAGTTTATTTGTGAATGATACTCCACTGGAACGAGTGACAGCATTGATGGGCTTCACAAGCGACCAGTACACGCGAAACCGAAAAACCTCCTGCAAGGAACGATTAGTTAAAGCAATTTGGAACAATCCACGATTCAAAGAATTAAAGAATGAGGCATATCGACAGGATACAAAGGTACCTAGATGGTGAAATGACGGAGGATGAATTGAAGAGCTTCAAGGCTGATTTACAGAAAGATCCTGAATTAATGCAAGAACTCGACCTTCATCGTTCTCTTGAAGGCGCTATTTTATCAAAAGATGAGGAGAGATTTAGGAAAAAACTGGATGATGCATATAGAGTCTATAAAATCAAATCTTTTAAGGATGATGAAAGTGCGACTTTAGTTCGCAAAACCAAAAAATGGAAGTATATTCAGTTTTCTGGAATAGGAATAATTCTTCTTTTCCTTGGGGTTTATTTCATGGCTTTCAGAAAAGAGTCCAACGATTCCATTTTTAATAAAAATCTCACTATTTACAATCCCGGAATTACTCTAAGGAGTTCATCTACTGATGTGCAAGAAGGCAGAGCTATTCAACAAGCTATAAAGTTTTATAGAGGCAGCAACTTTTCTGATGCCTCGCAAATCTTAAATAGCATTCTTCGTAAAGACTCCAAAAATGTTGAGGCTCAATTCTATAATGGCTTGTGTTTAATTTACCTCAATGAGATTGAAAACGCAATTAACTCGTTTGAGTTTGTTATCGATCAACCATACAATTATTTTCAGGAGTATGCAAAATGGTATCTATCAATGTGTTATATAAAGACCAAAAATAATACTACTGCAAAGGCAATACTAAATGATATAGTTGCCGATTCAGGATTTTTCTCACCACGAGCTAAAAAAATTCTTAGAAAGCTTAAATAATCCGTTTTCCATGAGGCTTTTTTTAGAAGAACTTTGAAGTTCGCTTCCCAAAACAAAATTCTATATTCACCGGACATTTTTATTTATCTGAAATTCAGTCAGATACGAAGAAAGCAATATTTTTTTATTGATTTTCGTAATTTTTTTTCGATTTGATGCTGATTTTTTTAATGTGGTCACATTAAGGAGTAGATATAAAAACTAACTGTTAATTCTACACCTTATGAAAAATGGCATTAATAAAGTTACCCTGGTAGGGAACGTAGGCGAAGCTCCACGCTTCAACCAATCGGAAAACAAGCTCATGATTGCACATTTTCCTTTAGCTACTAACGAGGAATATACCGATAAAGAAGGCAAGGAGATAAAAAAAACCGAGTGGCACAGAATTACTGTTTTCAACAAACGTGCTGACGCTGTTAAGAATCACGTCAAAAAAGGCGACACTCTTTATGTAGAGGGAAAAATCCAGACTACAAGTTATGACGATAAAGAAGGAGTAAAACGCTACTCAACAGAAATAATCTGTGACAATTTTATGTTTCTCTCTTCGAGAAACGAAAAGGCATAACTATTAGGTTTCTGAATCCGATAGTTGATTGGGGGTTATTCGTTTATTTTTTGGGCTCGCAGGACAGATGAGAATCTGTCCTGTGTTGTTTTTAGCCTGCGAGCCCAAAAAATCCATAAAATGTTCAATGATATCCCTGTTGAAAGGGATAGAAATGGATTCAAACAATTAAAAGATTGCCATTTCGATTTCATTCCAAAACAATACACGGGTTTTTATGTTTAATTGATGCATTTTTGGTAACCATAAATAGTATTTTAGGAAAATAATTATGAATTTAAGGTTAAGAATTGTTACTGACCCTGATCCAAAGCGCCCTAAACTTTTTGACTCATAGCCACTTACAGATTACACAAAAAAAGTTAATTATTTATAAAGTTGACTTTCAGATTATTGCCAATAAAAATGTCTTTGAAATATGACTTCGGTCGGAAAATCTCATCCTTGCAAATTACAGAAATACAGACAGATAGCCCACTTAGCAAAGATTAATTACAATAGAAATTCTAAAATTTAATTTTATTCTTACATTTGCAGGGTTAAAAAAGATTGACTTTTGTCATGTTTTGCGGTTAACGTTAAACCAGCATGAAAATTTAAAGAATTAATTTGTTCAATAATTTTATCAGACTTAGGTTAATCGAAACCATAAAAATATGGATATAAACGGAAGAAATTTCACCAAATTCCTCGATCGTCAGCATAAATACGATAAGCAAAACAACCCTGAAGCAGCCGAAAAACAACATTCCAAGGGAAAATTACTGGCATATGAACGTATCCAGATTTTGTTTGATAAAGGAACTTTCGAAGAAATTGACGCATTTGTAACTCCCGCTGCTATTGAGAAAGGTTTTGGCAGAATGACACACAGCTATGGCGATGGCGTTATTATTGGCCATGGGAAGATTAGTGGGCGATTAGCATTCGCTTTCGCACAGGATTTTAATGTTATGGGAGGATCTTTGGGTGCAGTTCATGCGGCTAAGATCATAAAAATACAGAATATGGCGCTTAAAATGGGCGCTCCAATTATAGGCCTCATTGATTCCGGAGGTGCAAGAATACAGGAAGGTGTAGCATCGCTTGCAGGATATGCTGGGATTTTCTTCAGAAATGTACAATCTTCCGGAGTTATTCCTCAAATATCGGTTATCATGGGTCCTGCTGCAGGTGGAGCAGTATATTCACCATCTATTACAGACTTCATCTTTATGATCAACAAAACCAGTCATATGTTTGTGACCGGCCCAAATGTTGTAAAAGAAGTATTGAATGAAGATGTAAGTTTTGAAGATCTTGGCGGAGCTGAAGTGCATGCACGAAAAAGCGGTGTTGCTAATATGATTTACGAAGATGAGGAGAACACTTTGCTTGGAGTCAGAAAGTTATTATCCTATCTGCCTTCCAACAATTTGGAAAACTCTCCATTTGTAGCTTTGCCCGAACCTCAGAAAGATATTGAAGTTAAGCTTCGGGATGTAGTTCCTGATGATGCCAATAAGCCTTATGATGTAAAAGATGTTATCAATCTTATATTTGATAAGGGAAGTTTTTATGAAATTTCCGAATTATTCGCACAGAATATTGTAATTGGATTTGCCCGATTGGAAGGTAAAACTATTGGGGTTGTTGCAAATCAGCCTAAAGTACTTGCAGGAACGCTCGACATTAACTCTTCAATGAAGGCTGCCCGCTTTGTTAGGTTCTGCGATTCATTTAATATACCATTACTTGCTCTTGAAGATGTGCCGGGCTTTTTACCAGGCGTTGATCAGGAACATAGCGGGATTATCAGGCACGGCGCAAAACTTCTTTACGCTTTTGCAGATGCCACTGTTCCCCGAATTACTTGCATTCTCAGAAAAGCATACGGTGGGGCGTATTGCGTAATGAACAGTAAAAATCTCGGAGGAGACTTTAATTTTGCATGGCCAACAGCAGAAATAGCAGTAATGGGACCTGAAGGCGCTGTTGCAATTCTCTACAGGAAAGAACTTTCTGAATCCGAAGATCCTGCCAAGCTAAGAAAAGAATTGGCTGCCAAATACCGAAACGAAATTGCCAACCCCTATATTGCCGATGAAAAAGGGTTTATAGATGAGGTAATTGATCCATCAATAACACGTAAGAAACTGATTTCCGCTTTTGAAGCATTGGAAAACAAACACGTAAACGTTCCGTCAAGGAAACACGGAAATATCCCGTTATAAAACACTTGTATGAAAATTAATAGTTTACTAATTGCTAACCGTGGAGAAATTGCAATCAGAGTAATTCAGACTGCAAAACTCATGGGTATTGAAACTTGGGTCCTCAAAACATCCAAGGAACCTAATGCCCTGTATCTAAGCGCAGCAGATCATGTGATCGACTTTTCAGATCATACTGATGAAATTCTTGAATTTCTGGATATTGAAAAAATTATTCGTGCAGCCAAAGATCATAAAATCGATGCTGTACATCCCGGGTATGGTTTTCTTGCTGAAAGTCCTGTATTTGCTCAGCGTTGCGAGGATGAAAAGTTGATTTTTATTGGTCCTTCTCCCGATGCAATCCTGAAAATGGGTAATAAAACCATTGCAAAACAACTGGCAAGAAAACATAAAATTCCACTTCTCGAAGGTAGTCTGGGTGACGTAAAAGATCCCACTGAAGCAAAAATAATTGCTTCCAAAATAGGATATCCGGTTATCCTGAAAGCCGCATCCGGTGGTGGAGGAAGAGGGATGAGAATTGTTGAAAACGAAAAAGAAATCGAGAAAATGTTTAAAATGGCAAGCTCAGAAGCAGCCAAAGCATTTAACGATCCTGCTGTTTTTGTAGAAAAATACGTTCGTAATCCCCGTCATATAGAATTTCAGATTTTTGGTGATAAACAAGGAAATATTATCCACCTTGGAGAAAGAGAATGCTCTGTTCAGAGAAAACATCAAAAACTAATTGAAGAGTCACCATCTGCTGCACTGGACACAGATTTGCGCGAGAGAATGGGGAAAGCAGCTATTAATATTGCAAAAACCGTAGATTATTACAGCGCTGGAACTGTTGAATTCCTTCTTGACTCGGATAACAATTTCTATTTCATGGAAATGAATACCCGAATTCAGGTTGAACATCCTGTTACAGAAATGGTTACCGGACTCGATCTCATTGAGTGGCAGATCAGAGTTGCCCAGGACGAGCCTCTCCCTCTAAAACAAAAGGATGTAAAGATTACCGGTTGGGCATTCGAATTCAGAATAAATGCTGAAGATGTTCAGGCCGGATTCTCGCCAAGTTTAGGTGTAATTGAAAAAATGTCGCTACCCAAAAGCAAAAATATACGAATCGATTCCGGTATTCAGGAAGGAGCTATAATTACTCCCTATTTCGATTCCATGATTGCAAAGCTTATTATTTATGGGGAGACAAGAGAAAAAGCAATTCAGTATTCTGCAAGTGCACTGAAAAAATTATGGATTAAAGGTCTCAAAACCACAATACCATTTTGCAAGGAAGTACTGAATAACTCAAATTTCAAAAAAGGAAAATATGACACCTCATTTCTGGTGAAGGAAATGAAAATTCATTATTTCCAGGATAAAGATGCTGAATTGTTAGCGGCCTACTTCGCCACTTACGATTTTGCACGAAGGCTGAAAGAGGATGAAGATAAAAGTGTTGATTTTGGAAAAGGGAAAAGCATAACTCCCTGGATACTAAACAAAAGAATGAAGTCTTTATAACGTAAGCTGTTGGAAATGAAAGATACAAACGGAAAAGCTGTAAAAGATATTTTTATTGCTTGCGGCGAGGGAAAAAGAACATTTGAAGTAGTAAACCCTCTTGATGAAAATGTAAAAATTAAAGGTAGAAAAATGGATATTCAGATTTTTGAAGATCCGGATGGATTCAGTTACCTTATATACAAAAATCATAAGTATCAGGTTGATATCCTGGAGAAAAGTCAGAACAAATATACCATTATGATTAATGGTGTATGGTACCATTTTTCTATTGAAACTCCAATTTCCTATAAGCGACGCAAATTCCTAAGCAAAAGCTCGTCGTCTTCAAAAATTGAAAAAATATCAGCACCGATGCCGGGTAAAATCCTTGACATTCTGATTGAGGAAAATGCCGATGTTAAGCAAGGGGAAGCTATTATAATCCTGGAAGCAATGAAGATGCAGAATGAAATTCTTGCACATATTTCAGGAAAAGTGAAGAAAGTTTATATCAAACAGAATGATCTGGTGATGAAGGATGATATCCTCATCGAAATTGAAAGAAGCTAGTTAAACAAAAGTATCTTCAATAACCATATCGATTATATCTTCTACTTTTAATCCCATTGCCCGTATTTGTTTTGGGACAATGCTTTCTTTACTCATTCCGGGGACGGAATTAAGTTCAAGAAAATAAATCTGGTTGCCTCTGATAATGAAGTCGATACGAACAATTCCCTTGCAATATAAATAGTCATAAATTTCTGATGCCATTTGTCTGCATCTTCTTTGCAGATCCTCGGAAACTCTTGCAGGTGTTATCTCTTCAGCTTTTCCAACAGTATATTTTGCTTCGTAATCAAAAAACTCATTTGTGGTAAAAATCTCTGTTATTGGGAAAATTATTTCTTCTTTTCGGGTTTTAACCAGCCCGCAACTCAATTCAGTGCCCTTCACAAATGATTCAATAATAACCTCATTATCTTCTTTAAAAGCTTCAATTAAAGCAGCTTCCATTTCTTCCGTTTTATTAACTCGGGATGTCCCAAAACTGGATCCGCCATTATTCGGTTTTACAAAACATGGTAAGCCAACCTTATCAAAAATTTCTTCATTCGTATATTCCCCACCTTTATTAATCAATATAGCCTCCGCAGTGGTAACACCGAAATTTCTTAGGTATACTTTACAAACATACTTATTGAATGTGAGAGCCGATGACAATACCGATGAAGTGCTGTATGGTATTTTTTGCATATCCAGATAAGCCTGAAGTTTGCCATTTTCACCAGGTGTACCGTGAATAATAATAAATGCATATTCAAAACGGATTTTCACTCCGTTTGGACTAATACTGAAATCCCTGAGATCAACTGTATGCTCTGATCCATCGGGTAATTTTGCAATCCAGTCAGTTCCTCTTACGGTTACAGGAAACGGAAGGTACTTATCTTTATTTATTAATTCCAGAATCTGTTCTGCACTCTTTACTGAGATCACATATTCGGAGGAGTCTCCACCTCCCACAATTGCTATATTTCTTTGCATAAAACTCAATTCAATTATAAAGATAGATGTTTTTTGTTTGTTTTTTACTCCAGAGATCAAAGTTTATTTTTTCTTTTAAGGAGGCTCAATTACCTCCCTGTGTTACCCTGGCAATTAATATTCGGATATACCTGAGTATCATAATTGTTCAAAAATGTTCTTAGTCTGGAGTAGAACAATTATAAATTACTATTACTCCTCTGCCTCCTGATTTTCTCTTCCCGAAACATACCTTCTCCATTTCTCAAGAACAGCTTGCATATCATCGGGTATTTCAGATTCAAACATCATGTGCTCACCACTTGTTGGATGAACGAATCCCAATGATCTCGCATGAAGTGCTTGTCGGGGGAGGATTTTAAAACAATTTTGTATGAATTGCCTGTATTTGGTAAAGGTAGTACCTCTCAGAATCTGGTTTCCACCATATTCAGGATCGTTGAAGAGGGGATGTTTTATATGTTGAAAATGTACGCGGATCTGATGGGTGCGCCCTGTTTCAAGCCTGCATTCCAGAAGGTTTACATAATCGAAGCGCTCAAGAACTTTGTAATGGGTTACAGCATGTTTTCCTTCCGTTCCATCTACAAATACATGCATTTTTTTTCTGTCTTTTGGATTTCTGCCAAGATTTCCAGTAATGGTTCCTTGTTCTTCCTCCATATTTCCCCAGACCAATGCAACATAATTTCTTTTGCTAGTTTTATTGAAAAATTGCAATGCGAGCTTATGCATGGCCAGCTCAGTTTTTGCTATCACCAGAAGTCCTGAAGTGTCTTTGTCGATTCTGTGAACAAGACCTGGTCTTTGTTCTCCGGTTTTAAATAAGGGATTATCGCGAAGATGGTACATTAATGCATTCACGAGAGTTCCGGTGTAATTACCATATCCCGGATGCACCACCATTCCCGGCTTTTTATTCACCACAATTAGCTGATCATCTTCAAAGACTATATTTAGAGGGATATTTTCCGGTAGAAGTTCAATTTCACGAGGAGGATCGGGCAATACAATGGTGATAACATCGCCGGGTTTTACCTTGTAACTGGATTTTACTGCTATATCATTTGCCATTATGCTTCCGGCCTCTGATGCTGACTGTATCCTGCTTCTGGATGTATTCTCCAGTCGGTTTACAAGGAATTTATCGATTCGAAGCAGGCTTTGCCCAGGATCGGCAACGAAACGAAAATGTTCGTAAAGCTCATTGTCTATGAGTTCATCATCAATAATCCTCTCGGTCATCCTAATGGTTTATGATTATTTTTATGGTATTGTTGCTGCCGGCAACAGAGTTGTTCAATCGAAGAAAATACATTCCGTTTTGCAGACTACCAGTATAAATCTCACTTTCTTTCTCAGGGTTTACAAACTGGATAAGCCTTCCGCTTATGTCAATAAGCTCAACTTTTACACCGCTCATTTGGGTGTATGATTCTTTAAGTGATATGTGAATGATATCATCAGCGGGATTTGGCCAGACATTAAACATTTTTTCGGCCTTCAAGGTGCTAGCGTTTGTTAGAACACTCTGACTAAAAACAGGATGCATCATAGTGGTTCCCGGAAGTGAAGAATTCGTCCAAAGTCCGTTATTACTGTTATAAAAATTTTTTGACTGATTTGGGGTATTTAGGTCAAAGCCAAGGTTTATGAGCTTATCGACAGTTTGGGTAAAGCCAATATAAAAAGGCCCATTAATATAGACGGGTGTTTCCAGATAATACCTTGCGAACTTATTCAATTTTCCTGTATATTCCGGGTGTGAGCCAATCTGATTCACTATTTTCTCTCCGGGCTTTCCGGCGTTATCTGTCCACACATTTAAATAGAAATAGTCATCAAGATTCATTGAGTCAACAACCTGAACAAAATACAAATCTATTGCTCGTAAGGAATCTCCTGTAAATGCATTGAACTTAAGAGCACATGAGGCATCTTTTGTACCTGATCCCCGCAATCCATAACTGGCTTCGGCTGTTCCATCATCTAGTGCATAATAATCGTAGAATTTCTGAACGCGGCGAAGAGTGTCATTTGGCTTATAATCAAAAGGTTCAGTATGAAGAATAGTTTTTATTTCAAATGCTTCGGCCTTTACCGTTGCAAAGTCGAAGGGATAATTATAGGCATATTTATAGGTGATGGTATCTCCTGAGGCGATAATATTGTAAAGCGGAGTTAGTTTATACAGCGGATTTGACCTTAGTAAATCTTTGATTTCAAGGGATTTGCCGAGGTTTCTTGAGATACTGTCGTGATTTTGAATTAATACACTAATGTATGGAGCGCGCTGTGTATTTTTGGCCGCTTCAAAATGTGGCCAGGGTAATGCGGTATAATCCTTAAGAATGCTTTTCAGAGGTTCAATGAAAGCAACATCGCGCAACACAGTGTCAGCCGCAAACCTGTTTTTATCCAGTTGTACATAATCGATATGCCATAGATCAACATTGGCCCGCTTGTCGAACTGGTCAGGTATTGCTAGTTGACTTGCATAATTTCTGAACCTGAACCGAAAACCTTTCTTCAAAAAAACTGAATCTTCGATTTTTATCATAACTCTTTTAAAAGCAGCCGAGGAGCCATTTCCCGGCATCGACCATTTTTTAATCCAGGTCAGACTATCGGGCGAATAGAAATCGAGAATCAGACTATCGCTGGTTTCAGGTGGTTCTGCCAATCCCCCTGGCTGAAAATAAAAACTCAGGTAAATACTATCAGAAGCAGGTAGGTTAAGGTTTATTGGTTGAGAGCTCAGGAAATCAGCCTGATATGGTTTAGAACCTGCATTTGGATAATGTGATCCGTCAAAATTTAAGGCGTCAAGCGTCGCAACGCCAACTGTTGGTGGAAACACAGGATATGAACTATTAACAAATGCGAAATTATCAGACCACAGACTAGATTTCGGAGCAACATCCGAATCTGAAAAATCATCAATAAAAGGCAATTCGATGGTATCAGCAATAACTTCCGATTTTTTAGAATGTTGAGGTTTGGAATAATATTCTTCTGCAACGGCATTTCCCTGCAATCCTTCCAGCACCTCCTGTGCCGATAGCGCAAAAGGGAAGAGAATAAGTAGCAAAAAAGATATTTTAGAAATTTTCCTCATCCGCATTATAATTTTCATCAATTAACAATGAATCAGACTGTGGAAGCTTTGTAGAGTCAACTGTTACCCAAATATCAACATTTGAGCCGAGTTGCAACCGGACTCCCTCACTAGCATTTGCTACATCAGGTCTTTGCTTCCATACAAAGGCGTAAAGTGTATCAAGACCAGTAGCGACTGAGTTATCATAAACAATAGCTCCATAGTTAAGATAGCGGTCGGCAAGAAGATTCTTAACAGTAAGAACATCAATTCCAATAAGATTTGGAACCAAGGTTGTTTGATTACTTAGTCCGCGACCAAGCACCAAATTCACATCAGAACCTTTAATTACCATGCTTCCAGGCTTGATAATTGTGTCATTCAGCATTTGCTGGAGTACTATATTAACAGCGATATCCGGTTTGTAAGAAATCTTCCCCAAATTCAAACCATAAGTTTCAAGAGTTGCTCTTGCCTGACGTAAGGAAACCCCTGTAACAGTTGGCATTGTAACTCTTTCCGGGTTCATAGCATTCATACTCAGATAAATAGTACGGTTTGCCTTTACCTTCATTCCCTGACGTGGATTTTGCTTAACAACGGTTCCTTTAGGAAGGTCTTTAAAAAACACTGAATCGGTAACGCTGAATCTGATTTTCTTAGCTTTTGTAACAGTTGCAGCATCTTCAAGGCTGAGACCTGTCAGATCAGGAACTGTCAGCGCCTGCCCATGATGCGTGAAAACCCGCAGCCAGATTAACGATGACAGAAGCAGAAAGCATCCGATACCAATAGCGATAAGTAAATTCTTAAGGAATACACGGGTAAGCAAAAACTTTAAAAAATCCATAAATCCTGATTTGAAGGTAATTGGCAAAGATAAACAAATGCATCATAAGAACGGGAAAATTGGCTAAAAGGTATTACTTGCGTTTGTAAATTTCAAGAGTTTTATAAAGGCTGTCTCTTTCAACCGCAATAAGTCCGCTTTTATGAATCATATCAATAAGTTCAGAAGCCTGCATCGATGGATTCTGCTCCTCTGAGCCTGCCATGCTATAGATTTTTGTAGTATCCTGAATAGTACCATCAAGATCATCAACCCCGAAGGAGAGTGAAAGTTCTGCCATATCTCTGCCAATCATAGGCCAGTAGGCTTTTAGGTGAGGAATGTTGTCGAGAAATATTCTGGAAACTGCATAGTTTCGCATATCTTCTACCTGAGTTGATTCAGGAATATCGGTCATTGAATTACCTGATTTATGATATTTTAGAGGGATAAAGCAGTTGAACCCATGTGTTTTATCCTGTAACTCTCTGAGTCTGTTAAGATGATCGATCCTTTGTGCAAAGTTTTCCAGATGCCCGTACAACATTGTGGCATTGCTTGGAATGCCCAGAATATGGGCTGTTTCATGTATCTCAAGCCATTTTGCTGAGTTTGTTTTGTCGGGAGCAATTTTTTTCCTGAGAGTTTCGTCGAATATTTCGGCACCTCCACCGGGAATAGAAACCAGTCCGGCTTCCTTCAGTTTCAGCAATCCTTCTTTAATGCTTAGGCCTGCTTTGTGCGACATCTGATCTATTTCAACGGCAGTATACGCCTTGATCTGCACTCCGGGAAGTTCCGTTTTCACTGCCTGAATCAGTTTGCAGTAATACTCAATATCCCGCGATGGATGAACTCCCCCGACAATATGGACTTCAGTTATTTCTTCATTTTTGTGGGATGCAGCCAGTTCAGAAATGTCGTCAAGACTGTATTCCCATGCGTCGATTTCGTTAATTCGCCTGCGGTAGGAGCAAAAAAGACATGAGTGAATACAGATGTTTGTTGGCTCGATATGAAAATTCCGGTTAAAAAAAACTTTTTCACCGCTGATCCTTTGTTTCACAATGGTTGCAAGGATACCAAGTGCAGCAGTTTCGGCATGTTCATATAACCAGATTCCTTCTTCTATTGTAATTCTTTCGCTCCGGCTAATCTTCTCTGCAATAAGCCTGATAGTGCCTTTTAGGTTTTCGATTATCGACATGCTCTGCATTCTTTTTTTTTACTGATTTGGAGAAACAACACTCAGGAAAAAGACCTTTCTTTTCTTCGATTCGATCAATTATTCCTCAAAAATCTCTCGGTTTTATTATCATTTATAATCCTTCACTTTTCCCGCTGCTACTTACAAGTCCAGTCTTTGTAATTACGCTGGATTCCTGATAAACCTCATAATCTGTATTGATTGTCCACAGTTCATTTTTCCCGGGATGAAATACATTTTCAGCGGCCATTATCCCCATTAAAATACTGTGATCCTGGTTGTTATATTTATAAGCGCCGTATCTGCCGATAACTTGCAGATTCTCAATTGTATCCAGATAATCTTCAATGGGTTTAAGTTTTTCTTTATATCCCTTGAAATAAACCGGATAGCAGCGTGGGATACGTACAACTTTGCCTGCAATTACGTTCCCATTCCCGATAAGTCCGGTTTTTGTAATTTCTTCAGTCCCCAGTTTTATATAGGATTCGTCATCCATCTGCCAATCAGCATCTTCAAAATTGCACCAGTATTCGAGGCAAAGAATGGTTTCCTGATTTTTTCCGTACAGCTCAGGCACCCAATTGCGGAAGTTGGTTATACGTCCCATTTTCAGGTCATCGGAATGAATATACAACCACTGATCGTTGAAAAGATTTGTTTTGTCGATACTCAGGTACACTAAAATTGTATTTCTGAAACGCAATGAATGTGCAAGTTCCTTAATATCGTAGGGCGTTTCAGGCAAGCGGGTAACCAATAACGACAGGGGCATGGATGAAATTACCTTGTCGTAATTCACAATATTTCCGTTATTCAACTCAAGTCCTGTAATTACTCTTCCGGAAGTAATGACCTTTTCAACGCCAGTATTTAAATGAATTTTTCCACCGTTGGCAATAATTTTTTCAGCCATTTTGGAATACACTGATCCTGTTCCTTTCAAGGGATAAGCAAACTGATCGACAAGTGTGGCATGTTTGTTATTTTTCCCCTGAAACAAAGCATTTTTGATTGCTTCAAATAGAGATAATTTTTTTATTCTCTGAGCTGCAAAATCCGAATCTAGCTGATCACAGCTGATACCCCAGAGTTTTTCGCTGTATACTTTAAAAAAGATACGGTAAAGTCGTTTACCAAATCGGTTGCTAACCCATGATTCGAAAGTATCGGTTTTTTTATAGGGAAAAACAATTTGTTTCAGATAGCTCAGAACACAGAGTGTGGCTTCAAAAAGCCCAAGTCCCCTGAGAGCATTTGATGCCTGAATGGGATATTCGAAAAATGTGTTTTTGTAAAAAATGCGGGTTTGACGGTTTACGATATCGTATTCTTTTTCAACTACTTCCAGCCATAGTTTATTTATTATTGGATCCTGGCTGAAAAATCTGTGAGGACCTAAGTCAACCGTCTGATCCCACATTTCAAGGGATTTGGAAAGACCTCCGATATGATTGGAAATTTCATACACATCGAGTTGCGTGATCTTGCCGGAACTAATCTCCCAGGAAAGTTTATAAGCTGCTGTTATACCAGCTGGCCCGGCTCCAATTACTGCAATTCTCATCTGTTTTTTTCCTTGATTGAACGTCAAAAATACGAATATTTAAGTGGTTTACAATCCCTTTACAAACTCACGAATTTCACGAGCCTGTTTAGAATCGCCCCGTTTTTCAAGGATATTAGCCATCATGAAATAGGAATCCTTCGCCTGAGCATTATTATCGATTGATTTCTGAAAATAGGAAAATGCGGTATCGTCGTCTCCTTTAATCATAAATGCCAGGCCAAGATTGTGGTACCCGCTGGCAAATTTATAATTGATTTTCAGAACTTCATTAAAGATGGAAATTGCTCTTTCGATTTTCATCTTATCATTGAGAATTTCCCCTTCATTTAGGTAAGCATAACCAATCAGGTTAAGGGCTTTTTCATAATTTGGATAAAAAGTCAGCAGGTCATTCAGCTTTTTACGGGCAGTATCAAATTCTTCCCTTAGAATATATGCCTGAGCAATATTGAGGTAGGTGATTTCATTGTGCTTGTCAATCAACAAAGCATTTTCCATTAAGCGGATCGACTCATCCAGATCAGGCTTGCTGCGGGTTTTAATTGAACTATTAAGAAGTTCGAAGCCTTCGTGATCGTCTTTATTCTCTCTCTTAACAACTGCACAGATTTTCACCCCGTCAATTGTGACAGTATGAATAGTGTTTTTCGGAGGCCAGATATTGTGCGTAATCTGATATGGGTCGATGTAGTTGCAGAAGAAAATCGCATAATCCCAATCGTACAATCCCCGATCGTAATACCTTGTATATAAAAGTTTCACCTTATTTTTATCCTCCCTGAAATAGTAATTCATTATATCGGAAGGAGCATTGGAAACAATACGTACCGGATTTAAAGAATCAACTGGGAGTGTTTTTAGAATGTTGTCTTTTATCCACTGAGTACCGGGTTTCAGACTAACCATGTAATAGTCGGTTTCATATTTTTTGTAGGCGGTTTTTACTCCCCCGGCAATTTCATTAAAATATATATACTGATTTGGATAATTTCGGATTATATGAGCTGCCGGGTTAATCATACCGGCAGTAAAAACAGCGATAATACCGATTTTAAAATATAGGTTTTCCCACAGATTATAAATGGATTGCATTCCAATACCGGCAAGGATCACCATTGGTGGATAAATAAACAGCAGATGCCTCCATGCACCATAAACATTGGATTCTTTGTAAATGATATACACAACTGGAAACACAACAGCCCAAAGGAGAAAAAATACCCAGAATGCATTTCTGTTTTTGCGAATGAATGCAATCGGGATAGTAAATCCAGCCAAGACTAGCAGAGGAATTGAAAGTAATATACTTTTTGGAATATAGCTTGCGGGCAGAGTATCCGACCAGATAATTTTACCATCGAACATAACCCTTAGAGAAACGGTAATGTTTTCCATTATTTTCATTGCTTCAAAAGGATTTTTCAATGGCTTTTGAAGGGCATATGGCCAGGGAAGAATACTAATAAAATAGGCTGCCACTGAGATGCCTGACAATACAAGTACACCCTTTCCCGCAAGTCGCATCCAAGGCATTGTAAAACTCTTCCATGGCATTTCATTAAACAAAAGATAAAGTCCGCTGAACATGAAAATATATGGGATAAGCACAAGTCCGCCAACCCTTATACTTATTGTAAAAGCAATGCCAAGAGCAATGAGAACAGCAATTCCGTAATTTATTTCCGGCAATCTTTTCAGAAAGCGTGTTAGTTGCAACAGAGTGAATATATATCCGAATGCAAAGGGGATATCAAGGGGATTATTCATGGCATGACCAAGGAAACCCGGTGAAAAGAAGAGTAAAAGCATTGTGAATATTCCTGCAATATTTCCAAGAAGAATTCGCGCTAGAAGTCCGCTGCAGAAAATTGTCAAAGCTCCGATAATGCCATTCATAACATGCCTCGCCTCATAAACTTTGGAGATATGCAATTTTTTAATCAGCACGTAAGTTAATAAGTCGAACGACTGACCGTAATAGTTAAGTTTATACTTTTCATCACTAAGGGAACTGGTATCTTTGCCTCCTGTGTCGAAATAATTATAAACCTTTACGGCCTGATTATAATGTTTTTCTTCATCACCAGATATTCCTGCGTTGTAGCTTATCAGGGGAAGAATTACAAATGAAAGTAGTGCTATGACAAAGAAAAGAATTCTGTTTATTCCAGAACCTTTTGTTGTTACTCCAAAAAGATGGCCTACCTGAAGAAGATTTTTAAGATTACCGGCATTAAATTTCCTGAGTATAGAAATGGGGTTAGAACTTATGGCTGAAAAGATGTTTTTCTTTATAAAAGGGGATGACTGATTAATACTCAGGAATTTTTGTTTCAGATTGATTCTGCGGATTTGCAGAAGGGCATTTTCAGAATCCGAGTGGCCTGAAATAGCCAAATGTTTAAGTAGATTTCCAGAGGATTCAGTGTTAAGAATCCAACCTGAAATCGCAGAAATATCTCCATTTTCCCAGTTTAAACGATAGTATTCGGATAGGGAAGGAGATAGTATTTCAGCCTTAAAAAAATCATTAAAATTTATGTGATTTTTCAGTAAACTCAAATCCAGCCAGATGCAAAAACTATTATTAGTGTCTGAAGACTGAATAATATCAGAAGGTTTTGAAATGATTACAATAGGTGATTCGGCGAATGAGCCTGGATTTAGAGCATTTTCTTCTGCAATCCGATCCTGCAAATGAGAAGTAGAATCGAGAATAAAAAAATTGCAGTAGTTCTGAAATTCCTTTTTAATTCTTTTGATGGATTCATTAAGAATGATAAGGTTTTCAAGGCTTGCTCCGCCGGAAGTAAAGATAAAACGGCATGAATTATTTTTTACTTCGGGAGTTGGAATTTCCCTGGATTGTCTTTTATTTTTACTCATTATCCGGAAACTTTATAAAAAGTGAAGATAAGAAATATAACAATTTATTGGAAAGACGAAGGGATTAAAATGAAAAACGAACCGCAAAACTGCAGTTCGTTATATTGAAATAGCTAAAATTTCAGCAATTAAATTTTGTGCTTAGGCTCGTCAGATGTGGTAAGTTTTTTTCTTCCCTTTGCGCGTCGGGCTGCAAGAACTCTTCTGCCATTGGCGGTAGACATTCTTTCTCTGAAACCGTGTTTGTTAGCTCTTTTTCTTCTCGATGGCTGAAATGTTCTTTTCATCGCTTATATTATTATCAATTAATTTCGTTCGTAAAAATTCGGACTGCAAAAATAAGCTTTTTTTCTTAGTATCAAAAGAATTATTAAAAAAACACTGCTGAGTTTAAAAAAGTTTTGGTAAATTCTTATTTTGATGTGCTATCAAACTAATTATTTATTTTTCATGCTGGATTTCATCCGAACAAAATTGATTTTTAAAGGTCGGATGGAAGTCGCATGATTTTGTTCATAAGTGT
>Ga0105047_10003559_pt1 | contig 27422 bp, 29 predicted proteins | sample MAT04_FD_78384 | JGI IMG/M metagenome (GOLD analysis project Ga0105047, IMG submission 78384) | Freshwater microbial communities from Lake Fryxell liftoff mats and glacier meltwater in Antarctica - MAT-04 (megahit assembly) | ecosystem: Environmental > Aquatic > Freshwater > Ice > Liftoff... | reverse complement strand
GTAGTGTTATCAAATTCCGCGATTTGAGACCTTGATGATTTTTCATGGTGCGCCAACCTCTTTTTTCACCAGTTATACCACCCCATATATGGGGGCTACCACGCAAAGTCCCAAAGACCCGAAAAAAAGTGTACGAACGGATGATTATTTTCTTCCTGTTCCCTTAGTACTATTTACTATGAGTATTTTATTAGAATTAACTAACAACGTCAATTTATTGAATTAACAGTTTTGCAATGATTTACAAAACGCTGTACTCCTGTTTGCATCCAAACATTCCGCAGGTTTATGGAGAAGATTTAATCCGTATGCAAACCTGTGAAGAGGTGTTTTCATCTTACGCAACTCTTACACACGTCCACACCTTACGGGTGATAAAATGAACAAGATGAAAATGTAAAAAGGCAAACACATAAATATGTAAACAGGTTCGATAGACAGCCGCATTTCTTTATCCCTCATCCTTTCTCATTCATCCTTTCCCTATGCTTTCCTCCAACATGCTCCCCGATTTTCGCGTTCGTCAACGAGATTATTTACTCGAAATCTCGCGCCTGCTCACTCAGGAATTAGACCTTGAGAAATTACTGGCGCGCATTTTACGCGTCTCGATTGAAATGCTGGCTGGGCAGGCGGGAATTATTGCGCTCAAACAACCCGACGGCTGGCGCGTCTCTGCCGCGCATGGGATTGCTCCCGCTTTCCTGAGCTACTTAATCCCTTTGCTTGCGGAAGAAAAAGTGGGCGAACTGGATGTGCGCGAACTCAACCGCATGTTAAAGGAATTGACCTACACCGCCAGTATGGGCTTGCTCAATGGCACCGGTCTGCCCCTCGCCGCACATGGACAGGTCATCGGCGTCATCTTCATCTTCCGCAATTATGCTGATTTGTTCACGCCCAACGACCGCGTGCTTTTGCAATCCTTTGCCGACCAGGCCGCCATTGCCGTCTTCAACGCGCAGCTTTATGGACAAGTCTCCTACGAGAAGCAGCGCCTGGATGCGCTGCTTGATTCCGCCGCTGATGGTATTCTCATTCTCAACGCAGAGTTGGAAGTGGAAAGATGCAACCCTGCCTTTGAGAGACTTTACGGTCTGACTCGCGATGAAATTGTCGGCAAAAAACATGGCGGGATCATTCACTGGAAGAAAGAACCGCAAGGCACCACGCTCGAAGAATCAGTTGCCAGTGGGTGGCCTCTCACGCCTCATGCAACATTATATGTAGAAGGCGATATCGAAAGACCATTACCGCCGCACCTGCCTGTGGGAATCACTTACGCGCCTTTGCTTTCAAGCGAAAATAAATTGCGTAATGTTTTTGTCAGTGTGCGCGATATTACACATTTTAGAACAGCGGATGAGATCAAGGCAACCTTCATCTCGATTGTGAGTCACGAACTGCGCACACCCGTCACACTCATTAAAGGCTACGCATCCACTTTGCGGCGCGATGATGCCAAATGGGATAAAGCCACCATCAGCGATTCACTGCAAGTCATCGAGGAGGAAGCGGATCGTTTATCCAAGATGATTGACGACCTGTTGGATGCTTCGCGTTTGCAGGCTGGAGGCTTGAGCTTGCACCAAGCCGATGTCGCCGTACCCAGCCTGGCGTTGCGTGTGACCGCGCGCTTCGCGTCGCAATCTCCGAAGCACCAACTCGTCACCGATTTTCCTGAAAACTTCCCCGTCATCATTGGCGATGAAACACGCATTGAGCAGGTGATATCCAATCTGGTTTCAAACGCTTTGAAGTATGCGCCCAAAGGTGAGATAAAGATCAGCGGCACAGTCCGCCCGGAGCAGGTGATCATTTGTGTCAGTGACGAAGGCTCGGGCATTGAAGCCAAAGACCTGCCGCATATTTTTGACCGTTTCTACCGCTCGACGAATGCCGTCAAGCAGACGAAGGGCGCGGGGCTGGGACTCTACCTGGCGCGCGCAATCGTCGAGGCACACGGCGGGCGCATCTGGGCAGATACGAATCCTGACGGCGGTCTTCGCCGCGGTGCGCGGATTTGTTTCTCCCTTCCACGTTAAACCCGCAGCACCAAATGGTAAAATAACCCACCTTAATCTAAAAGGAAATTTATGGCAAACTTAATTCCCCCTCGCAGTAAAGTAAATAAAAAATACACCTGGAACGCGGAAAGTGTTTTTAAATCCAAAAAGGAATGGGATGCGGAAGTAAAAAACATCCTTGCCGATCTGCCGAACATCAAGAAATATGAAGGCAGGCTTGGCGAAAGCGCAGAGACTTTGGTCGAAGCGCTGGATGCTGTGGAACTTCTGATGAAACGCCTGATGCATGTCTTTGTGTATGCGGGCTTTTCCTATAACGTGGATACCACAAATCAAACCTCAGCCGCCATGTTTGGGAAAGCCCAGACTGTCTACGGGCAGGTGGCTGGCACGCTTGCTTTTATTAATCCTGAATTGCTAAAAATTGGCAAAACCAAACTTAATAAGTGGATGAAGCAAAATCCCAAACTGGCAGTGCAGGCGCATGCCATGGATAATTTATTCCGCAAGCAGGCGCATGTGCGCTCTGGCGAAGCGGAGGAAATACTGGGCATGGTCAGTGATCCGTTGGGCGGAGCAAACAACAGCACCACTATGTTGACCAATGCAGATTTCAAATTTGCGCCTGCCATAGACAGCAAAGGCAAAAAGGTGGAGGTCACGCAAGGTAATTTCCACACCGCTTTGATGGAACATCCCGACCGCAAGGTAAGACAAAGTGCGTTTGAAAGTTACATGGACAAGCACCTTGAATTCAAAAATACGCTTGCCGCCAACCTGACCACTTCGATCAAGGCGAATGTTTTTTATAGCCAGGTTCGTAAGCATGAAAACTCACTTTCGGCTTCACTCTTCGAAAATAACATCCCTGTGGAAGTTTTCCATAACCTGATCGACACCTTCAAAAAGAATTTGCCTGTCTGGCATCGTTACTTTGAAATTCGCCGCAAGGCGTTGAAGTTAAAAGAAGTCAACTATTACGATATGTGGGCGCCGATTGCAAAGAAGAAGACAAAAGTCCCTTACGAAAAAGCAGTCGAACTGATTTGTGACAGCCTCGCGCCTTTGGGCAAAGACTACACCGACACCATCCGCAAGGGTTGTCTCAAAGAGCGCTGGGTGGATGTGTATCCCAACCAGGGGAAATCAAATGGCGCGTTTTCGTGGGGCGCATCCGGCACGCATCCATTTATCATGATGAGCTACACCGATGAAGTGGGCAGTATGAGCACGCTGGCGCATGAACTCGGTCACTCGATGCACTCGTATCTGACATGGAAAAACCAGCCGCTGGCTTACTCCGATTATTCGTTGTTCGTGGCGGAGGTCGCCTCCAATTTCAATCAAGCCATGCTGCGCGGACATTTGTTCAAAACAGTCACAGATAAAAACTTCCTCATCTCATTGATCGAGGAAGCGGTTGGCGGAAACTTCTTTCGATATTTCTTCCAGATGCCGACTCTGGCGCGCTTTGAATTGGAAACACATCAACGCATCGAACGCGGCGAATCGCTGACTGCCGACTCGATGCAGACCCTGATGGCTGATCTGTTCACCGAGGGCTTTGGTCCACGAGTGAAGATTGACCGCTCCCGCGTCGGGATGGTTTGGTCCACCTTCGGGCATCTCTTCTCTGACTATTATGTTTACTCGTACGCCACAGGTATCTCTGGCGCGCACGCACTTTCTGGTAGAATTTTGCGCGGCGAACCCAACGCCGTGGAAGACTATCTTGGCTTCCTGAAATCCGGCTCCTCCGTGTATCCATTGGATGTACTCAAGAAAGCCGGCGCAGACCTGACCACTCCCAAAGCCGTGGAAGAAACCTTCGCCGTGATGGAAGGCTATATTGACCGGCTGGAAGAATTGGTCGGGTAGTTTGGTAATGTAAATGTCATTGCGAGGAGGGTGTTCTTCCCGACGAAGCAATCTCCTGAAGAGTCGGGATTGCTTCGTCGCAAGTGCAAGAGCGCTCCTCGCAACGACATCAATCTAAAATCGTAAATCCAAAATCCAAAATCGGAAATCAACCCATGCCACAAACTCAAATTTCATGCCCCCGCTGTAGACAAATTATCCCCGCCAACGTTGAACAACTTTTCGACGTGACCCACGAACCCGCCTCCAAGCAACGCTTGTTGAGCGGACAATCGAACCACGCCCATTGCCCGCACTGCGGATACGATGGACGCCTTGCGACCCCGGTCATCTACCATGACAACGAGAAGGAATTGCTGCTCACTTTCTTCCCGCCTGAATTGGGATTGCCGCTCAATGAACAGGAAAAAATGATGGGACCCTTGATCAAACAGGTCATGGACCGTCTGCCGCCTGAAAAGCGCAAAGGATATTTACTCAGCCCGCGTGCCAACTTTACCTACGAATCAATGCTGGAAACCATCCTGAATAAGGACGGCATTTCCTCCGAGATGATCAAGTCCCAGCAGGAGCGGATGCTGCTGATCGAGAAGCTGATCCAAATCACCTCGGCAGATGCGCGCCTGGAATTGATCAAGCTAAATGAAAAGAACATTGACGAGCAGTTCTTTGGGCTGTTCAGCCGCATCGCGCAAAACGCCATGCAAGGCGGACAGGAAGCCATTGCGCGCGTCTTGATCGAATTGCAAAAACAACTTTTGGAAGAGACAGCCTTTGGCCGTCAGCTAAAGGAATCTGTCGGGGAAGTGGAAGCAGCCACAAAGGTATTGCAAGAGGCGGGGCAAAGCCTCAATCGCGAGAAACTGCTGGACTTCGTCCTCGAAGCCAAAAGCGATGCCCGCATCCGCGCTTATGTTTCGCTGGCGCGCGGCGGCATGGATTATGCCTTCTTCCAGAGTTTGACCGAGAAGATCGAGAAAGCCACAGGCGAGGAGAAAGCCCGCCTTGAATCCATCCGCGAGAAGACGCTGGGCTTTGTGGCTGAAGTGGACAAACAAATGGACGCGCGCTTCAAGCAGGCGCAGGATTTCGTTGAGTCGCTCCTGAAGCAGGAAGATGTGGAGACCGCCACGCGCGAAAACATTGACGGCTTTACACAGGATTCTGTCGAAGTGGTCAATCAGCTTCTGCGCCAAGCTTCTGAAAAGAACGATTACACCCGCATGGGTAAACTGCAAAAGATGGCGCAGGTCTTGCAGGAAGCCAGCGCGCCTCCGCCTGAAATCGCATTCGTCGAGCAGCTCCTGCAAGCGCCAGATGATGCGGCAGTTGGGAAAATGTTGGAAGAGAACGATGCGATGGTCAACCAGCCATTCCTCGATGCCCTCAGCGGACTAGTTTCCCAAATGGAAGCGCAAGGCGATAACCCCGAAGCCAAAAGCATGGGCGTGAAACTCGCCGAGATTTATAAAGTTGCGTTGAAGTATTCGATGAAGAAGAATATGGGATAACGCAAAAAGACAGGCAACATGACTCACTCCGAATAATTTTCGGGGTGAGTTTCTTTTTAAGGATAAAGAGAAACTTACCCACACTTTGACCCAGCGCAAAGACGGATAACCCACAAGCAAGTAAAATAATTTATATGAAACTTCAAATTCGATTCATTCCCTTTATCGCCCTCGCCATTCTGGCGTTACTCTTCGCCATGTGGGCGGGCTTGCTCCGCATCGGCTGGTACCTGCCATCCATCCCAAACCTCGCATTGGCGCACGGTCCCTTGATGATCTGCGGCTTTCTGGGCGTGCTCATTCCGCTTGAACGCGCGGTTGCCATCCGCCAAAAATGGATGTTTGCCGTGCCGATCCTCTCCGCGCTGGGATGGATCGGTTTATTCTTCGCACCGCTCATCGGCAGCGCCCTGTTCACCCTCGGCAGTCTCGGCACGCTCGCCATCCTGGGCGTGATGGTCAAACGCGAACCGCACATCCACACCATCACCATGGCTTTCGGCGCGCTGGCGTGGGTCATCGGTAATATTTTATGGATGACCGGCTTGCCCATCTTTCAGATCATTTTTTGGTGGATGTCTTTCCTGATCTTGACGATAGGCGGAGAACGCCTCGAACTTAACCGAGTCCTGCGTCCTGCGCCCAGGCAGAATCTCATCTTTGGCATTTTCGCTGTCGCGCTTCTGGCGGGCACGATCCTTTCCACGTTCAACCTCAACTGGGGCGCGCGCCTAAGCGGACTCTCCATGCTGGCATTGTCGCTTTGGTTTTTGAAAAATGACCTTGCCACGCGCAACATTCGCCATCCCAATCCGCTCACTCGTTACATTGCCACTTGTCTCTTCAACGGGTTTATCTGGCTTGGCATCGGCGGAGTCATTTACTTGTATTTCGGCGCGCTGTACGCAGGTCCGCTTTATGACGCGGCAGTCCATGCTGTATTTGTTGGCTTTGTCATTTCGATGATATTTGGTCACGCGCCAATCATCTTTCCCGCCATTCTCGGAGTGCCAGTCACTTTTTACCGAACCTTTTATGGGCATCTCATCCTCCTGCATCTCTCGCTCCTGCTCCGCATTACAGGTGGCCTGACCAATTTAGTCGCCGTCCGCAAATGGGGCGGGTTGCTGAATGAAGTCGCGATCCTGCTATTTTTGGGCATGACAATTTACTCCATTGTCAAAGGCAGGAAGTAGCCATGCCAAAACTCACGCGCTGGTTTATCAAATCCGCGCTCATTTATCTGGTTCTGGCTTTATGCGTGGGGATTCTGCTTGCCCTGCCGATTGACGCGCCTGTTTCGAGTTTGTTCCCAGCCTACCTGCACATGTTGACCTTCGGCTGGCTGACGCAATTGATCTTTGGCGTGGCTTTGTGGATGTTCCCAAAATATACCAGCGCCAAACCTCGTGGACATGAATGGCTTGGCTGGGTCACTTTTATTCTACTCAACACAGGTTTAATTCTGCGGATTATTTTCGAACCATTCAACAGCCTGTCCCCATCCGTTTTGGGCGGCTGGATGATTGTCCTCGCGGCAATCTTGCAATGGCTGGCGGGTATTAGTTTCGTCGCCAACACCTGGGTACGCGTACGGGAGAAATAGATGCCGCGTTTAAGTGTTTACTTTGTCCGCTCTTCGTTGATCTATCTTATTCTGGGATTCACTTTTGGCGGATTGTTACTGGCCAACAAAGGCGTGATGCTCTCGCCTTACATCTGGGCGCTTCTCCCCGTTCACATCGAATTCGCGTTTATCGGCTGGATGGCGCAGCTGGTCATCGGCATCGCATTTTGGATTTTGCCGCGGTTTTCAAGCAACTCTCCACGCGGCAACGAACGCTGGAGTTGGGGAACATTTATTTTGCTAAACGTGGGTATTCTTTGTGTCGTTTTGCAAAGCCTGTTTGGGCTACGATGGTTTTCCTTTATTGGCAGGGTATTTGAAGCTCTCGCACTAGTCGCATTTGTCATCGGGAATTGGAAGCGGGTAAAACCGATCAGTACATAAGCATAAATAAAAAGAAGCCGCAGAAAAATTTGCAGCTTCTTTTTATTTATGCTTGAATCTTAATCGCGGTGTATTTCGCTCCACCGCGCATCCTGCCGAGGAAGCCAAATATGGAAAACATTATGCCATATTTTTTCTTCATTATTTTTTTCACATGCTGGATCGCTGCGGGGGATGCGTCCGCTTGGGCGTGGGCGGGGAGCCACTCGCCGAGGATCTCGCCAGATGCGGTTGAAGGCGCAATATTGACGGAGCCGTTGCTGCGAATCCGCTTGGCTTTGCCAGAGTCAGCCTGAGTCCAGACGAGAAGTGTTTCTCCATCCTGCACAAACCAGACAGGGGTTTTGACTCCCTGCCCGTTTTTGCGGATGGTTTCGATGTTCAAATATTTTTGGTTTTCAAATTGTTTGAGTGTCATGCGAGTGTCCTTTTTGAAATGAAATTACTGGAGTTCGGAAGTTCTACTTCCAGTCCCTTCCAGATTTTTAGAAAGTTGATAAGCCTTTATCGTTCGTTCTTTGACAACGCCGCGATCCACGATTGGCTTGTTGGGATAGCCATCCACTTTGATTCCCTTTTCCCACGGCGCGTGGATATCTTTTGCGTTTAGTCCGCGCAACTCAGGAACCCACTTACGGATGGTATCTCCGTTTGGGTCAAACTTTGCGCTTTGTAGGATGGGATTGAAGATTCTGAAATACGGCGCGGCGTCTGCGCCTGTACCCGCTGTCCATTGCCAGCCGCCATTGTTTGCGGCGGGGTCGCCATCCAGCAGGTTTTGCATGAACCACGCTTCGCCCCAGCGCCAGTCGATCAGTAAATCCTTGACCAAAAACGACGCCACGATCATGCGCGCGCGGTTATGCATCCAGCCGGTCTCTTTGAGTTGACGCATGGCTGCATCCACGATAGGCATGCCGGTCAACCCGTTTTTCCACGCGGCGAATTCTAATTCATTATTTCGCCAGGGGATGTTTGTCAGCGAAACATTGAACGCGGTTTTTGCGACGCGCGGGAAGTGATACAAAATTTGGATATAAAACTCGCGCCAGATCAGTTCGTTGAGCCAGATTTCTGCGCCGTGCGAGTTATGAGTAACGAGTTGTGAGTTACGAGCAGCGTGGACTGCCTGACGCAAGCCGACCATGCCGAATCTGAGATATGGCGAGAGGGAGGAGGTGCCGTCCAAGTCCATGCGGTTGCGGGTTTCGGCATATTGATGGATTGGACTCTGGAGTGTTGGAACTTGCTCCAGCCTGTCATTCAGCGAGTTGAATGACTCGAGAGTAAATCTTTGTAAGCGTTTCAACGCTTCTGCTTCACCTGCTGGAAACAATGGATTGGTTTCAAAGGCTGGGATGAGTTCGCTTTTGATTCCCGTAGGCGTGTGCATATTTTTGGGCGCGGTAATTAATTTTATTTCTGTCAGCAGTGATTTCCATACTTTTGAATAGGGCGTGTAAATGGTGTACGGCTTGCCATCTGCTTTTTTGACGAATTCGGGATGATGAACGGTTTGACCAAGAATCAATTGCAGTGGAAGTTGACTTGCCACCAGCGTATCGCGTTTGCGGGCGTAGGGCGTGTAATCTTCTTCGGCGAAGATCGTGGCTGCGCCCGTTTCTTGAATCAACTGGCGTAACATGTCAATGGGGTTGCCAGTGCGGATGACGAGATAAGACCCGCGTGTCTGTAAATTTCTATGGAGCGAAGAAAGCCCTTCGTACAGAAAACTTCGTCGGCGTGGCGATTGAGTGGAAAATGCCGGGTCGAGGATAAAGACTGGGACGATGTCACCAGCCCCGAGCGCGGCGTGAAGCGTTGGGTTATCGGTCAGTCTTAAGTCGCGGCGAATCCACCAGATCGAGGTCATATTGTTTTTCGTCGTTTGACGATCTTGAATAGGATGAAACCAAGAATGATTGCCGCGCCTGCGAGCAAGTATGCGCCGTGACCGAAGAAGAAATGGACTTGCGCCCACCAGATGGGGAAGAGGAAGAGATCGCCGAAACCGAATACTTCAGCGTGACCGCTGTCCATTACATATTTTCCGGCGATGCCTTCAGGCTGCCAGATGACGAGATAATATTCGCCGTCGGCGGGTAAGGTCATTTCGATGCTTTGGCGTCCCCAGTAAAGGGTTTGGGTAAAAGGCTCGAAGAAATCGGCGCTGACTTCGGATGGGAAGATAAGCGCGCCGAGGTCTTCGGGATGTTCGGGTGGGAGTTGATCGTGGTTCGCTTCGGGCAGAGTTGGACCAAAGAGCGCTATTGAGACTGAGTAATCTTCAAGCCCTTTTATGGCAGGGATGTTAATGCCCGCGTGCAGGTTTTGTCCCTGCTTGCCGATGAAGGTGTAAACGTGGACTTTGTCTGCGGGCAGGTTGCGATAGAAGGCGAAGGATGTCGTCAGATTGTCGATGGCTGTGACATCTTCATCGCCCCACATTGGGTGGTGAGCAGATGCGCTTGAGGTTGGAATTAACATCACAAGCGCGAGGATGGCTAGGATCAAAAAGCGATTAAGTTTCATGTCAGCTATACCGATAAAGTGAGCGGAGTCTGCAATTTTGCGCCGTTGATTTCGAGTTCGATTTTGTTGCTGCGATCCACGGTCAACTTGCCGGTGTTGTTTACGTTGTCGTTGAAATTCAAAAAACCATAAGCGCGGATGCGCGTGCGTCCGATGAGCGAGAGCGCGAGTTCGCTGGTGAGGATGCCTGTTAGTTCGGCAGTGTAATTGCCTGACTTGAAATTGAATTTTGACGGCGCAGGCATACCGAGTCCGCGCAAGCCGACAGTGGTGCCTGTGATCTCTTCGCGGCCCGAGAAAATATCTCCGTTGGGCATGGCGGCGGAATAGGAGATTAGATAAGTGGGCGAACTTGATTCGAGTTTCGCCTTGACCATTGCGCCTGTAATCGGGTCTGCTTCGCTGATTTCCGCTCCAGCAGAGTTGAATTTCGGTTGATAGTAGGCTTGTCCAAAAGATGTTGAAGAGGTGACAGCATATATGGCAACTTGTGCGAGAGCTTCATCGGTTTTGCCAGCAACGATCAATTCAGGAATGGGCATCAGCAATTGGGTTTTATGCATGCGCCGTACCACGTAGCCGAGCAGGGTAATTCCATTGGACGGTAATTCGTAGCGGGTGGTAGTGTCAGACATGTATAACTCCTCTGTAAGAAACCCTAAAAGTCTCCAAGACCTTTAGGGTTTTCAGTCACTCCATAACAGGGACGGGCGCGGCACGCTTCTGATTCAACGTGGCAACGATTGGATGGTTATAGATCGTAGCGAAAACATAAATGCTGACGCCGACCATGACGACTGCGCCAAATGCGCCAGGCGCCCACGCGCCGACCTGTTGTAGCAGTACGCCGCCGAGAAGCGGGGCGATGATGCGTGTGGAACTTTCCACGGCGGCGGACAAACCGAGAATCCCGCCGATTTCCTGCGGGGCGACGGCTTTGGTCAATGTGCTGGAGAGGAGTGTGTTGAGCAATCCGCCAGAGAGCGCGGTGGGCGTCATGATGATGTAAAGCCATAGCACGGATGGAGCCAGCGCCCAACCGAGAAGTGAAAATCCCATCAACACGACGGACGCAGTGATGAGGATATCTTCACGGAATTGGCTGGTGAGCCGTCCAACGAGAAAGCCTTGCACGATGACGGAGAGCACGCCAACGTAGGTCAGCACGAAGCCCGTGTCGCGGGCGGTGAGATTGAATTTTGCAAGCGCGTACAACGAGAAGATGGTTTGGAAGATGGCAAACGCCAAGCCAAAGAAGAAACGCGTGATTAAGATGGAACCAGTGAACGGACGTTGAAATGCAACCAATAAGGCGTTCAAAGTAATGGCGGGACGCTTCTCGGTCATCTGACTGCGCTTTTCTGCGGTGAGTGATTCAGGCAGCCAGGCGTAGATCAAAATAAGATTGATAAATGAAAGTACTGCGGCGGCGAAGGCAGGTACGGCATAACCCCACTGGCTGAGCAATCCGCCGGTGACAGGACCGATGATGAAGCCGAGTCCAAAAGCCGCGCCAATCATGCCCAAGCCTTTCGAGCGATCCTTCGCATCAGTCACATCCGAGATGTAGGCTTGCGCCACGCTCAAGTTGCCGCCGGTGAGTCCATCGATGATGCGGCTGGCGAAGAGCATCCACAGGGCGTTGGCAAAGCCGAGCAGCAAAAAGCCGAGGAAAGTGCCGAAGACGCTGACCAGCAAAACGGGGCGGCGCCCGAAGCGGTCAGAAAGTCGCCCAAGGATGGGCGCGCCGATCAATTGCATCAGCGCATAGGAGGCAATCAATATGCCCGTGGTGGTTTGGTTGGCGTTGAAAGTTTTTGCGTAATACGGCAGCAGCGGCAGGATGAGGCTAAAGCCGAGTAAGTCAATAAAGACCACTAAGATAATTGAGAAGAGACGTTTGTTATTCATTTTTTCCTTTTGGTAAAATCTTCGCCCTGAGCGGAGCGACGAGCGTTCTTCGAGGAACGTAGTCGAAGGGCGTGTTGATGTCGAAAATAACTATCATTACAACCTGTCCTTCGACTGTGCCGCAAAAACGGCGGTTCCGCTCAGGACGAAGGTGATCTTCTATTTCTTGAATTTGGGTTGATACACTTCCTGATAGCGCAACTCGAACTCAGGCGTTTTGCCGGTCTTGGTCAGGTTTTCCCAGCCAACGCGCATCAAGCCGAGCAGGGGAGTCCACGGCTTGAACAATTTGACTTCAACAAATTCCTTGCTCTGGTTGGCAACGGCTTTCACCAATTTCCGTGCGGCGTATTTGGCAGGTTTGCCAAGAAAGCGCAGCACGAAGCCAAAGTTCTTCAACATTTCTTTGCCGTGCTCGCCGACCACGACGGGATTTGTGAGCATATCGGTCGTCATCATGCCTGGGCTGAATCCGAGAATTTGTACGCCGCTGCCTTTGAGTTCAACTGCGAGGGTGCGCGTGAACGACGTGACCCATGCCTTCGTTGCGCCGTAGAGTCCAGTGGGTGATGCGGGACGCAGAAAACTTCCGTTGCCATAAATGTTGACCAGCAGCCCCTGCTTGCGCGGCAGCATGTAGCGCATGATCGCCTGCGTGCATTGCAACACGCCGAAATCATTCGACATGAACATGTCCAAAGCATCCTGCGGATCCATTTCCAGCATCATGCCTGCGGCGTTGGAATAGCCCGCATTGTTGACCCAGATATCAATGCGACCAAATTCCTGGATGACATCATCGACCAATTTATAAACTTGATTTTCCTCGCGGACGTCCAGCACGAATCCGCTCACGCGACCCTTGGGCTGGAGCTTGGTCAATGTGCTTTCGACTACCTTTTGGCTTCTGCCCGTGATGGCGACAGTTGCCCCTGCTTCGAGCATCGACTCCGCAATGGCGAATCCGAATCCGCGTGTGGAGCCTGTGACAACGACAACCTTATCTTTAATGGCTGGCATGTACTTCCTCATTCATCGTTTTCAACAGATCGAGAATTTCTTCATTTGCTGGAATATCCGTTGTGTCATGTCCATAATGGACGAAGCGCGCAATTCCTTGCTTGTCAATAGTCACCTGCGCAGGCATCCGACCAAACTTGAACAAGTTCACTTCCTGTCCGTAAAGTTTTAGGACGGAGTGGCTTGGGTCGGGCAGACCGATAAAGGGCAGGTTATTTTTTTGCCAGTAAGCAGAAAAGGCTGCCGCATTGTCAGGTCCGACCACTACGATTTCGGTATCCTGTGCTGTAAATTTGTCATAATCCTGGCGCAACTGCGCCATGTGCTTTTGGCAGAAAGGTCAGAAAAATCCACGGTTGAAAACAAGCAGGACATTCTTTTTGTTTTGAAAATCTGAGAGGCTGATTTCGCGTCCTGTGAAATCTTTCAGCGTGAAATTTGGGGCGGGTTTGTTGAGTTTGGCGCGGCTCATGCTGGCATGACCAAAATAATACCGAAGACAATTTCCACTGCAACGCTGATCCAGTTGGATTGCTCAGAGGATTTATCCAGAAAGATGGAAACTAATCGCACTATGCCGATTGCCAGATACATGATGCCCAGCATCTGGTAAGTCTGGCGTGTGCCGAGCAAAAAGACGGCGATGCCCAAGCCGATGAACAGTCCGCCAAGAATCGAGCGGATCTCGGTGATGCCACGCGCACCTGGGGCTGTTAATCCCGTAAAGCCTTGCACGCCCTGCGGGTTGACTAGGGACACAAGCCCCGTCAAAATGGTTGCGACGACTGCGATAATTTGTAGTATCTTGATGAACATGATTCTCCGATGGTGGTGGTAGGGGCGGAGCATTGCTCCGCCCCTACAGTCAAATTACAATTTTGGAATCAACACAGGCGTTTTCTTTTTATACGACTCGTACTCTTCCTGCCCGCCCCATTTTTTGTCCGCCTTTTTTTCAAGCAGAGGAACTCCGCTGACACGGGTGAGAAGCAATGTGACAAAAACAGGCGAGATCATGGCAACCCACTGCCAGCCTTGCAGAACGGGTGCAGCGATAATCGCTACTCCAATCCATAGCACGATCTCGCCGAAATAATTGGGATGGCGGGATCGAGACCATAATCCTGTTTGGATAAACTTGCCCTTGTTGTCTGGGTTTGTACTGAATCGGCTTTTTTGGTTGTCAGCCACGACTTCAATCGCAAAACCGAAAGCCCATATCAGAAAACCGACAATCGCAAATATGTCCAATTCTTTTCGGACGGATGTTGTAATGCCAACCAGCGCCGCCGCCATTGTGAAGGTTACCCATAAGCCCTGGATTGTCCAAACATTTAGGAAACGGATAAAGGAAGGCTTGATCTCGTCAAAGCGATCATCCTTTCCTGCTTTTTGAATGCGACCAAACAGAAACGTTCCCAGGCGCAGCGCCCAGATGATCACCAAGGCTGCGAGCAGGATGGTCCTTGCGTCCATGGCGACGCTATGCCGGCTGTAACAGACGGAGCCGCCGATCACGGAGATGTATGTGATGCTTCCTGTTAGGTCAAAGAATTTTTCGGTCTGGAATAAAAACGAGGGAATGAAAACCAGCCACTGGATCAAAAAGGCCAGTCCGACCGACAAGGCGAATATCGGAGCGCCGCCGAGTGTGGTGCCGCCCTGACCACCTGCTAAAGCGACCAGAAGTCCGACCAAGATCAAAATGGGAAACGCGATGAGCGAATTGCGATCTGTTGTTTTCATGAGATTTTTCCTTTTATAAATTTTGCGATTAAAATCCGCGCCGTTGACTTTGCCACGGCGCTGGAGTGTCGTTGCGGAATTCTTCCACGCTGGGACCGCGTAACTGCGCGAGCCGCCATGTTCCATACAAATAACTGAAGACCAACAGCAAAATCGTTGCAGGCCAGCCAGCGATGAGGTTGGTTACGGCTAGTGAGTTGACATCCTTGTTTTCAAAAAGCGAAAATTGCAAGAGCAGGCGGGCGGCGAAGAATATCGCCCAGGCGAGGGTCACTTCACTATAAGCGGGGCGCACTTGTGGATGCCAGTACCAATCCAGCGGCCAGCGGCGGGCGAGGAAACTTGTCCAAGCAACCATTGGGCGGCGGATGATCAGGCTGACGAGGGTCAACAGCAAAGTCATACTTCCACTGACAAGTCCAGGTAGAAAAAATCCTTCTGACTTTCCAAGAAACCACGCAATGCCAATGGCGACAGCCACACTGCCGACACCTGCCAGCGCGTACAACAAAGATTGTTTGCGGAGGATACGCACGGCAGCGATGACGACAGAGACGATCAGCGAACTCCACATCGCGGCTTGAAAGTTGACCAAGCCATTGACCAAAAGAAAAATGATCGGAGGCAGGATTGCGTCGAGGAAGGCATTGCGTCCCGTAAATACGGTGCGGAGTTCATCCAGTAGTTCAAGCGATTTTGATTGTTTCATTTTTTTACGCGTGTTTCCCAAGCCAGAACTTGCGCCAGTCGCCGCCGCTGGATTGCAGGGCAAGGAAGGCGTACAGACTGCCAGCAAAGAATCCAAGGGTCATCATGGCAACTGTCCAGAGGATGGCGACGGGCAGGGACTTTTCGCGGTAGATGATCCACATTGAGAAGAGGGTGAAGCCGGTGTACAAATCTACGAGAGAGACGATGCCCCACGGCATGGCAAATAACTGACTGCCTTCGCCGAAGAAGTCGCCGACCGTGAAGCCGTAGATCAGCACGGCGGTCATGGCGAGCATACCGAGGACGGAAATAATTTTTGCGATTTTCATGATTTATTCCTTTGAGATACAGGCAAACCCCAGTGCGCCGATGCCGAGGTGTGCGCCGAGGGCTGGGGTGATTTGGACAATTGAAACTTCACCCTGAGGGAAGAAGGAGCGTGCCTGTTCGTATAACGCCTCAGCTTCTTTCTGTACTCCTGCGTGCAGGACTGCCAGCTTTTCATACGGTGCGTATTCAGCCAACCAGGCAAGCAGACGTTCGGTTGCGCGCTTTTGCGTACGGGTGCGATGTGCCGTGGCAGTTCCCATGTTCATGTGCAACAGCGGTTTGATTTGCAAAATTTCGCCAAATTTGGCAATGGCAAAATTCATGCGTCCACTGCGGCGCAGATATTCGAGGGTTTTTAGTGAGGCAAAAACATACGTGCGTTTCATGAGGTTTTGCAAAGTCGAGACGATTTCCTCCATTGTTTTTCCAGCGTGTGCCATTTGCGCGGCTTTTTCAACGAGGAACCCGGTGCCGAGGCTGAGTTGACTCGAATCCAGCACGGTGACGGGGATGCGCGTAAATTGCTCGGCGGCGATGCGCGCCGAGTTGACTGTGGCGCTTAAAGATTCCGAGATGTGAATGGACAGAATGGCTTGCGTTCCTTCGTCTGCGAGGTGTTCATAAGCTTCGATAAATGTTTCGATGCTGGGAGTGGCAGTCTTGGGGGCTGGGAAATAGCTGGGTAACTGGGCGTAGAACTCAGTCCGCGTTAGATTGATGCCGTCCAGATAGCTTTCTTCGCCCACGTTGATATAAAGCGGGATGACCGTGATGGCTTGCTGACTCACAATTTCTTGAGGCAGATCACAAGTGCTATCGGTGACAATGCGAATATTCATTTTGATACGCTCCCTTTCTAATTTAAAGATTTCAAACGACAAAAATTTGGTTCTATTTCTGTTTTATCTATCCTTGTACGGCTTGCGTGTTGAGCCAGGCTTTGATCGGCTCGCCTTGACCGTTGATATGTTTATCCACTGCTTGTGAGTATGTTTCTATGAAGTATGTCAATTCCTGCGGCGGTCTTTTGTGGGATTGGAGTAAAGTTTTCAGCCATTCCATTTCATCGGTGACGTGTTCCATGTCGCCGAGTTGCAGGGCAGCGGCGATATTGTCGCCAAGAAATTGGATGCCTGTATTCAAACCTTCAGGACTGATCGAAAGCGGTTGAATGAATTCTTTGATGGTGCTTTCGATGTGAGTGCGCTTGGAAACAAAAGCCTGATGTGCGGCAACATATTCTCCAGAGACGGCTTTGAATGGATTGAGCTTGACTTTCGCTTGCAGGAGTTTTTCCACTGTATCCAGCGCGGAAGGGAGCGAATCTCCCAGATAGTAGCCTGGGATGCAATTCGCCAGATTGGGTAGCAGGTTGAAGATGCGTCCGCCATAGCTGACGGGAGTACGCAAATTTTCCAATGCCTGCGCAGTGAGTTGCAGGGAGGCGGCGGTGATTAATGTCTGCGCCACGAGGATAACCAGTTTGGCATTTACAGATTTAACTGTTTCTTCAAATTGTTCGGCTGGGACGTTTGCACCGAGATAAACTACGTTCAGTCCACGACGGCGAAGAAGCAGGGAAAGAAGTAAGGGCGTGAACGTATGCCATTCGTTGGGCGGACATCCGATCAGCACGGTTTGGTTGCGTGTCGGGGCAGGGGATGCGCTGAGTAATGAGTCGAGACGGCGCATGGCCAGACCCGAAGCAAAGTGTTCTTGTTGGACGGAGGCGCCGTTTTCGTACCAGAGGCTGCCGATCTCAACCATGCCTTTTTGCAGAATTTCCATGCAAACAGCTTCAACAGGGAACATGGAAAATGCCTGGTTTAATACCTGCTCGGAATTCGCTTCGCTAAATTTCATGCAAGCCGCAACCCATTGCGTGCGCAGTGAATCAAGATTTGTGTTGGGCGGAATGTAGATGGCAGGAGTCGTTTGGGCGGAGGATAAAACCGAAGGGGAAAAACCAGCCAACGGGTCCACACCTGATGCGTTGTGTTCGTTCCACAAATCCACGGCGCGCGAGATCGAAAGTCCCTCGGCTTGTCTTGCCAACAGCCATTTGATCGTCTCAATATCATATTGCGAATAAAGACGATGTCCGCCTGCCGTGCGCTGCGGCATGGGCAGCCCATAACGCCGTTCCCAGGCGCGCAAAGTGTCTGCCGCAATATTGGTTTCTTGCAGGACAGCTTTTAAGTTGAAGGCGGGGTTTTTGCTAAGGGACATATTATTCTCCGAAATGGGTCTTATTTAGTCGGCAGCGGCAAGCGCAGCCTTTGCCATGTTTTGCACAGATATTGTACCCATTTCTTTGAGGATTCGTTCAGTTGTTAAGCGAGCAGAAAGGAGGACGATTGGCAGACCTGTGCCAGGGTGTGTGGACGCGCCTGCGAAATACAAGTTCTTATATTTTTTGTGGCGATTGTGCGGACGTAAATACCCGACCTGCCAGAAGTTGTGACTGAGCCCAAACGCGGAGCCGTTGACGAGGTTGAAGCGTTCCTTCCACGTTTTGGGCTGGTACACGATCTCAAACTTTAGGTGGCGCTCGAGGTCGGTTGCCCCCAATTCTTTAGCGAGGCGGGTGAGTACAGTTTCGCGGGCGCGCTTCACCATTGCGTCCCAATCCTGTTCACTGCGCGCATCAAGATGACCGACGGGCATCAGTACATAAAGTGTGTCTTGTCCATCTGGCGCGGCGGCTGGATCTGTCCGCTTGGGCGCATGGACATAGAACGACGGCACTTCGGGCAAGGTATGATCGTTGAAGATTTTTTCAAATGAAGCCTTGTAATCTCCGCCAAGAAAAACATTGTGATGCGCGATCTGCGGATATTCCTTATCCACGCCCCAGTAGAACATGATGGTGGAGCAGGTGTAGAGTTTCTCTTCGATGAGCTTCTTAGCTTCGGCGCGGTTGGGGAGTAGTTGGTCATAGATATATGGCAAGTCTGCATTGCCGACAAAAATATTGGCAGTCAACTCGCGACCATCTTGCAATTCAACACCTTCTACTTTCGAACCTTCAACCTTCAACTTCTTCACTGGCGTATCATAAATAAATTTCACACCCAGCTTTTCAGCAACATTGGTCAATGCTTGAATGCCCACATACATTCCACCCATCGGATACCAGACTCCTTCCGCAAGTTCAGTGTATTGCAAGAGAGAGTAGGTGGCAGGCGCATCGTAGGGACTTAATCCAAGATACATGTTTTGAAAAGTGAACGCGGCTTTTAGTCTTTCATCCTTGAAGAAGCGACCAGTGTTGGTGTAATGCTTGCCCAATGCTTTGAGTTGGAAGATTAAAGGCAGGTTGGAAAGGCTGAAATACTCAAAGATATTGTAGAAGTTGCGCCCCACAAATTTTTCCAGCGAAATCTTGTAGTGTTTGCTTCCTTCAGCAATGTAGTTCAAGAACCCTGTGAAGGCGGTCTTTTCCACCTTCTCAAGCTGGGTTTGCATTTTGCCAATATCAGAAGTCAGTTCCAATTCCAAGCCATCATCAAAGCGGACTTTATACGTCGGGTCAATGCGGCGCAGGTCGAGGTGGTCGCTCATCTTTTCGCCGAGCGATGCAAAGGTCTCCTCCCAAACTTCGGGCATCAGAAACAGTGTCGGACCAATATCGAAGCGGTGACCGTCTTTGATAATTTGATTACAGCGTCCGCCTGGGGTGTCGTTCTTTTCCAGCACAGTCACGTCATATCCGTTTTTAGCGAGGCGGGCGGCGGTGGCGATTCCACCGATCCCAGCGCCGATCACGATTGCAGTTTGTTTCATGGGTTCTCCTTGATAAACTTTAAACATCAATAACAACCATTATATTCATTGTCTATATTTTGTCAAGGTTTTATCAATATAAATCATTGCAAAACCTTGACAAATAAGACAAATATTGTAGAATATAGCCAATACATTGAGCTTCTAACATTTTAATGAGGAGACTAAAATGCAAGCACAAGCAAATTGGGAAAACCAACTTCTTGACCTCGCGGGTCACATTCAACACCCTTCACCCAGCCCCTTTTTCTCTTATTGGGCAGGTGATGAATCCCTGAACAAGGCTTATCAACAAGCGGCAGCCGTCACCGCTGAGCAAAGCAAATCCTTCTATTTTGCATCTGGTTTGCTCCCTGAAGAAAAGCGTTTAGCCGTCCGCGCGCTTTATGCTTTTTGCCGCACCGTGGATGATATTGTGGATGAGGTCGAAATAAAAAAGGATCGGGATTTTGAATTAAACTATTGGCGGAATATCGTCGAAACCGCATCTTCCTCACCCGATGACTTGGTTGCCTCCGCCTGGGCAGATACCCTTACCCGATACCATATCCCGCGTCATTACGCCTTGCAGTTGATCGATGGTGTGGCGCGCGATCTTTGCCAATCGCGTTATCAAACCTTTGATGATCTCGCCACTTATTGCTATGGCGTCGCCTCCACTGTCGGTTTGATGAGTATGTACATTGTCGGTTTTAAGAGTCGTGAAGCAGTACCTTATGCCATCAAACTCGGCGTTGCCCTGCAAATGACCAATCTCCTCAGGGATGTGGGTGAGGATTATCGAAACGGGCGAATTTATCTTCCGCGTGAAGAGCTGGTTTTTTATGGCATCAGAGAATCCGAAATCGCCGAAGGACGAGTGACCGATCGTTGGCGCCAGTTCATGAAATTCCAAATTTCGCGCACTCGCCAATTGTATGAAGAATCATGGAAAGGTGTGAAAATGCTTGAACGCGAAGGTCAGCTTGCCATTGGCGCCGCCTCTACTTTATATGAAGGTATTCTCAAAGACATCGAAGAGCATGACTATAACGTGTTCAATCGGCGCGCGTCCCTAAGTGCATGGGAAAAAATCGCACATCTTCCTTCCATTTGGTTGAGAATAAAAGGATTGTGAAATTAATGCAAAAGATTGACCCCGAAACGGGACGACTTGCCCTCTCGTCCATGCTGAGTGAGCGTTCGCCGCTTGGCGCGCTTAGAATCCTTTACTCGCGTATCGGAAGTTTCTTTCAGATTCCCTTGCCCGCTTTTCATCCCTTCGTTGTCGGCGGACCGCAATCCAACTGCAAAGTGCTAGTCACAGATCGAGACAAGGTCAAATGGCGCAATACCGACCCGGTTACTGATTTACTGCGACACGGCGTACTGGTCACTGATGGCGAAGAGCATGACCATTATCGCAAATTGATGGAGCCGCCGCTACACCCGTCCAAACTCAATAACTATGTTCAAACCATGTTGGCGCATACAGACCGTGTCACAAGTCAGTGGCGCGATGGTCAGGTTGTGGATATGCTGGTTGAAAGTCGCAAGATCGCCCTACTGATCATCATGGACACCCTCTTTAACGTGGATGTCTGGGACGACCTCCCGCGTATTTGGACGCCTATTCTCAAAGCCATCAACTACATTTCACCTGGTCCGTGGATTATCTGGAGAAACATTCCGCGACCCGGTTATAAAAAGCATCTGAAACAACTGGATAACTATCTTTATGGGATCATCTCAACCCGCCGTGCGGACTCTCCGAAATCCGATCTGCTACAGCATCTGATTGATGCGGGACTCGACAATGGCACTATTCGCGATCAAATGCTGACCATGCTCATTGCGGGTCACGACACTTCCACTGCATTGCTGGCTTGGACGTTTTACCTTCTCGGCAGCCATCCCGATATTCACGAAAGACTCCTGCGCGAACTTGATGAATCTATCGGCGGCACTCCGCCATCCTCATCAGCAGGCTGGCAGCCGCATCTGCTGGATGAGGTCATCAAGGAAAGTTTGCGGTTATACCCGCCAATCCACATTGGCAATCGTATTGTTGCTGAAGATATCGACTTTGACGGCAATTGTGTCCCCGCTGGTGAGCGATTGTTCTATTCGATTTATCTCACTCACCGCGATGCCGAGCATTGGGAGAATCCAGATGACTTCCACCCCGAACGCTTTGAGCATGGACGCAAACAGCCGCCTTACGCCTACATCCCATTTGGCGGCGGACCGCGCTCCTGTATCGGCGCGGCGTTCGGTCAGGCGGAGGCGAGGCTGGTGCTGGCACGTTTACTGCAAACATTTACTTTTGAATTGGTCAATAAAAACGTCCACGCCCACATGGGCGCAACCTTGGAGCCGAGACCTGGCGTTATGATGCGGGTCTCAAAACGAAAATAACATGACATATTTTGGCTTTCTACTTCGCTTCCTTGTTATCCCGATTATTATCTTGCTTGTTGTCTATTTCCTGGACGAAAAAAAGAATGGGAAAATTCCAGGCTTCAAAACAGGACGTCTATTTTGGATTGCAATTGGCATTCACATTCTGCTTGCCTTGGTTTACACTACCCCGTGGGATAACTATCTCGTTGCCACAGGCGTTTGGTACTACAACCCGCAACTGGTCACAGGCATTGTGCTGGGATATGTCCCGATTGAGGAATACACCTTCTTTATGCTTGAAACTTTGTTTGTAGGCTTGTGGTGGATTTTCCTCTCGCGGAGGCAAAACTCCGAAGCGGAGAGATTTGTTCCGTCCAAGGCAATTCGCATTGGGACATTTACAGTTCTTGTTGTACTCTGGGTTGTATCCATGATTCTTTTCTTTGCGGGCCCTCCATCCTTTACCTACCTGTCAATCATCTTTTTCTGGGCATTACCCGCCATCGCGCCGCAACTCCTTTTTGGTGCAGATATCCTTTGGCGCCACCGCAAACTTGTTGCGCTGACTCTTCTCCCAATGGGACTCTACCTCTCCCTCGTGGATTCGCTTGCCATCACCGCCTCCACATGGACAATTGCAGCAAATCAATCTACAGGGATTTTTCTGGCTGGTGTTTTACCTGTTGAGGAAGCGGTATTTTTTCTGATCACGGTAACGCTGGTCACTTTTGGCGTGACTTTGCTCCTCGCAGATGACGCACAGACTCGTATTCAGGAATGGTTTCCAAAATTGAAAATCGAAAGCCATTAATACGACTGGCGGGTGCGTTTGTTGAAATGATCGGTTAAAAGATTTTGGGGCTATAATTCACAGCATAGAACGCAATCACATAAATCAATTGAGGAATTCATGCCCAAAATTAAAGCCGTTAACCATGTAGCCGTTGTCGTGGATAATATGGAAAAATCCTTGTTGTTCTGGCGCGATGCGCTCGGTATTCAGTTGCATGATTTACGCGATGTCCCCGCTGAAAAATCACAGGTCGCATTTCTGCCCGTTGCCGGAGCCGAAATAGAGTTGGTCATGCCGACGACGGATGATTCAGGCATTGCCAAATATCTCGCCAAGCGCGGACCTGGGATGCACCACCTCTGCCTTGAAGTGGATGATATTGATGGGATGATATCTCAGCTAAAAGATAAAAATATTCGTCTCATCAATGAAGAACCGCGCACTGCGGTGGATGGAAAAAAATATGCCTTCGTTCACCCCGAGTCAACGGGCGGGGTGTTGGTCGAGTTATATCAAATCTAAATCCGTTGAAATAAAATCATGTCAGAGACCATCGAAACTATTTTGAGGGATGAGTGCGGTCTCGTAAAAGACCGCCCGATCATTGTCGGTGTCTCAGGCGGACCTGACAGCCTGTGTCTGCTGGAAATATTACGGCAGGCTGGCTATTCAATTATTGTCGCGCATTTCAATCATCAACTTCGCCCCGAATCAAGCCAGGATGCGCGCATGGTTGAAAAGACCGCTTCGCGTCTGATGCTGGGATGTCACATCGACGGCGCAGATGTGCGCGCACATGCCGAACAGGAAAAACTGTCAATTGAAGAAGCCGCCCGTAACCTGCGCTATCGTTTTATGTTCAAATTGGCGCGTGAACGAAACGCCCAGGCGGTGGCGGTTGGTCACACCGCAGACGATCAGGTGGAAACAATCCTCATGCACTTCCTGCGTGGAAGCGCGCTCAATGGGCTGAAGGGCATGTCCTATCGTTCGATCATAAAAACATTTGATGCCGAAATTCCCATTGTGCGCCCCTTGTTAAATATGTGGCGCGAAGAAACGGTGGTCTATTGTGCGGCAAATGGACTGCGCCCGCATTATGACTCAAGTAACGATTCGGTTGACTTTCAACGCAACCGCATCCGTCATCTTTTAATTCCCAACCTTGAAAGCTATAACCCAAAATTTCGCGAAACTATTTTACGCATGTCGCAATCGCTTAAAGGTGATTATGCTTTTCTGATGGAGATGCTGGAAACCGCCTGGCAGGAGACCGTGATGGAAGCTGATGAAAATTCCATCATCTTTGATTCCAACCTGCTTGCCAAATGCCCGCTCGGTCTTCAACGTAACCTGGTTAAACATGCCATGCAGACTCTACGCCCCGCCGTGGATGTGAACTATTCCACGCTTGAGCGCGCCGCTGACATGATCAATAACCCGCCCCATTCCCTCCGTATGGATTTGAAAGGCGGCTTGCGGATGTTCCGCGAGTCAAACCAATTGTATATTTGTACCCTGGATGCAGAATTGCCGTTCAACCTTTGGCCGCAATTAACAGGATCGGTATCTCTGCCGATCTCGATCCCCGACCAGATTGAGCTTGTGGGCGGGTGGAAGTTTAATTGTGAACGCTGGGGCATGCCTGTTTTAGCGCGTGAGCAGGCAGAACGAAATGAAGATCCGTTTCAGGTCTGGTTGGATGTGAAAAATTTATCGAAACCACTTACGTTGCGGATACGGCATGCGGGCGATCATTTTGCGCCATTTGGTTTGGATGGTCATTCACAGAAACTATCCGATTTTTTGGTGAATGTGAAGATGCCGCAGCGCGCGCGTGAAAATTGGCCGTTATTGTGCGCCGGGGATGAGATCATCTGGGTGCCGGGCTATCGCCCTTCGCATTTATATCGACTGACAGAGATTTCAAAAAACGTTTTATACTTTTCCATTTCCCGCCCGCGTGAGAAGAGCGGCTAATAAAAATTCCCGTCCATTTGGACGGGAATTTTTATTTATCTTATTTCGCCATTCAATTGTTTTATTTTGATGAATAACTCGCGCCATTGGATCTTGGATACGCCAAGCTTCTGACGGATGGTATCCGATTCGACGCCGGTTTGATAATCACGCACGGCACATGTCCAGCGGCACATGTCAAAGGAGAGGTGCTTGCTCAGTCCGGCTTCTCTTCCAATGTCTTCCAGCAGGTATTCCAGCCTGCGCGGTGACCAGGCGAAGACCTGATCCACGGGTTTATATTGCGCGAGATATTCCTTGTAGGCAGTGATCCAATCTTCCTGCAATTCTATTTTGCGTTCCTTGTAGCGATTGGACTGGCTGGCATAACGGATGAAAACATGCGGCCCGCTCTTGGCTTCCAGGTCAATGTGGTTCAAGTGGATGCCGAGACATTCGCTTTTCTTAATGCCTGTTGTCAGCAGGAGATAGACCAGTGTATAAAAACGGGCATCCGGCTTGGTCTTGCGGCGGTGACGGTCTGCGGCGAGCAGGACGGCCTCGTATTCGTCATTGGTCAATATTTGCGGAAGCGGGCTGATGGCGGAGCGCTGCAGAACCTTTTCGGCGGGGTTTATGGATAATGTGCCATGTTGATGCAGCCAGCGAAAGAATGACTTTATGGATGTGATGCGCCGTGACAGGGTTTTCGGACTGCATGGGATGCCGCGCTCTTTTTCCATCCATGCGAAGAAGCGGTTGAGGTCATCTGTGGTGATACTGCCTATGAATTGGTCGGGGGCGAGGAATTGAGTGAGCAGGCGAACATCTGAAAGAAAGGCTTTGACGGTGTTCGGAGAACGTCCCTGATCGTACATGAACATTTCCCAGCCGTTGATGGCGGTGGGGAGCAGGGTTTTGCTTGTGATGTGTGCTAAATCAGTTATTTTTGTCATAAGTTGTCCTTACTATGCAATGGGTAGCGCATAGTATTTTCGTATAGTTTAACGAATATGAGGGGGGTTGTCAACAGGGGAAATTAGAAAAATTTTCCACAGATTTTACAGATCGCGCAGTTTCTTACTGTGGATAAATTTGTTAATGCGAAAGGTCTTGCGGTTGAAAGCACGGCTCATAATCATAGCCAAGGATGACACGATATTGAACGGGGCTGTTTGCGTTCGGTAGGGAAATGATGTTTGCAGAATACAGGTTGAGGCTTGAGATGATCGTCTGTCGTTGGGCAGAATCCTGCCCGGGGGTGAAATCCACGATCACAGATGAGGTATAGTCTCGGCGGTCGGCAGTCGAGATGGTGGTTTTGTATCCCGCGTAATTGAGACGCGAGGCGGCGAGCGCATCCCAGGTGTCGAAGGGAGCGCCGTTTTGTACATCCACTGTGACGGTTTTGCGCTGCACGGCGTACATTGAAAGGGTGGTGGCTTCGACAAGCATTTGATTCAGTTCGGCCTCGTTTGGAAGCAATACCATTGCGCCGCCGGGCGTTGTCCACGAACTGACGTAAGGCGGGCGGATGTAGTAGCCGCGAATGTTTGCGTTGGTAAAGTTGACCGCGTAAGGCGACATGAGCAGCAGGTCACCAAGCCCGAGGTCGGTGACGATGGTGCTGGAGAAGTCGTTATAGAGTTGGGGAATTTTGCCGAAGGTGTCTGTTTGCAAAGCTTTGGCGAAGATGGTGCGAATGACTTCCTGCTGACGGCGGCCGCGGTCAAAGTCATTGGATTTGGAGCGTGAGCGCGCGTACCAAAGCGCGAGGTCTCCGTCCATGTGAACCTGTCCGGGTCCGATAGTGAAGAGCCACCAGTTGTTTTCATTTTCGGGGTCATACGATGGGTCGATCAAGCGCCAGTCGGTGAAGGCGCAGGAGATCGGAACTTCCACGCCGCCGAGGGTATCCACGATGCGCCGAAAGCCATCGAATTCGACCATGGCGGTGTGGTCAATGCGGATGCCGAGGTTGTATGCGATGGTATCTTTTAACAAGCCCGGCCCGCCGCCCGCGTAACCGTAAATCTCTCCGCTTTGATAGGCGGTGTTGATGCGCTGCATACCCACAGTGGGGATGTAAATCCACAAGTCGCGGGGGATGGAGATTAGCGAGACCTGACCTTCCTTGGGCCAGACGATGGCGATGAGCAATGTATCGGTACGATACGATGCCCCGGGTCGTTTATCCGAGCCAATCAGCAGGAAGTTGATGGTTTCGTTGTCAGTCAGAGGCGGCAGGGAGGTGGGGGCGATTGCAACCGATTCAGCAACCGGGGGGGCGGCTACCGTCGGGAATAGTTGATTGAAGTCGACTGTGGCAGTCGGGTTAATTGGCGGGATGGGTGTGGGCGAAGCGGTTTCTGTTGGTAGGATTTGTTCGGGGTTAATGCCGTACGATAACGCGGAAGGCGGCGTGGGTGTGTAAAGCGAGGGTTGAAATGGCGTGGGGGTTGGCGATGCGTTTGGCGCGGAGGTGATTAAAATAAATGGCAGAGGGGCTGATACATCTGCCTGTGGCGCAGCGCCGCAGGCAGAAAACATGATTGCAAAAACGAAAAGTAGAATGACGCAGGGTTGAGGTAATTTCATGTATTTGTTTGGAAGGCATAAAAAATAGAGGCGTTTCAGATGAGTTGATTCAGAAACGCCCCTTTTACTTTTTACTGCTTAGTATTCGGCTTCAGTTCAACCAAGTTAGGAACTTAGAAGTTAAATGCTTGCACAAAAAACAAGAATTTTCGCTAACCACTGAGACACATACCTGCCTTGGCGGGCGGTGCCAGGGCAGGCACGGAGTTTTAAATTCTCTGTGTCTC
>Ga0105047_10003557_pt1 | contig 27441 bp, 23 predicted proteins | sample MAT04_FD_78384 | JGI IMG/M metagenome (GOLD analysis project Ga0105047, IMG submission 78384) | Freshwater microbial communities from Lake Fryxell liftoff mats and glacier meltwater in Antarctica - MAT-04 (megahit assembly) | ecosystem: Environmental > Aquatic > Freshwater > Ice > Liftoff... | reverse complement strand
TCCAACCAAACGTCGACCGAGCTCACATCCGTTTGGCCCGAATGGCGTGTGTTTTTATACGAACTGGGACAAAAACCAAAAAGCAGTATAGGGGCTTTCAAGCAAAAATCCAAAACATTATCCAAAAGAGCTTTCGAACTCAACGGTAAAATTCCGATAAAATTCGATTTACCTGAAGTCAGAAGCAGAATTGCTGTACTTACGACCAAAATTAATTCGATTAATCTATACATTCATTTGAATAAAATTCCCGATCAAAAAATTGTCCAATTAATCCAAGAAGTTAACAACGAATTAGCTTCTTTGAATTCGCAACTTGACGAAATCAAACGCCGAGGTGAAATCAAAATTGAAGAAGGTGAAGGCGATATGATTCGAATGTTAGACACCACAAGAGCAATTCCAAACAGTCCAATCAAATAACAAATAAATCTTGAGTTTAGGTTCTTTATACAACAGTTATCTTCATTCGACGAAAGTCAAACAAATAGCGGACACACTCGAAAATCCTTTAAGCAAAATACAACTTAAAGGACTTTTGGGCTCTTCGTTCTCTTTTGTATTTCAAGCCATTTTTAAAAAAAGTGAGAAACCGTTTCTATTAATTTTCAACGAAAAAGAGGAAGCAGCGTATTATCTAAACGATTTGGAACAGATGATTGGTGCTAATGACGTACTGTTTTATCCAAGTTCTTATCGTCGTCCGTACCAAATTGAAGATACCGATAATGCTAATATTTTATTGCGTTCGGAAGTATTAAACCGGATCAATTCGCGTAAAAAACCAGCCATAATTGTTACGTACCCAGAAGCACTTTTTGAAAAAGTAGTCACTCGAAAAGAACTTGATAAAAACACATTGAAAGTTTCTGTTGGCGATAATGTAACGATCGATTTTATAAATGAAGTTTTATTTGAATATGAATTCAAACGCGTCGATTTTATTACCGAACCCGGAGAGTTTTCGGTTCGTGGTGGAATTTTAGACGTCTTTTCATTTTCAAATGATAATCCATATCGTATTGAATTTTTCGGTAACGAAGTCGATAGCATCCGAACTTTTGATGTAGCCTCGCAACTTTCTGTAGAAAAGCAAACCAAGATTACCATTATCCCTAATCTGGAAAACAAATTCATCAAAGAAAATCGCGAAAGCTTTCTTGAATATATAAGTGATAAAACCGTTATCTGCATTGAAAACACTGAGTTTTTAACGGCTCAGTTGGACAAGCTTTACTCGAAAGCGATCGAAACATTTGACAAACTTTCGAAAGACGTTAAACACGCTGAACCACAACATTTATTCCTAAATCAGGAGGGGTTTTTGCGTAAAGTATTGGATTTTTCTATCATCGAATTATCGAATAAACCGTTGTTCAAAACCTCAAAATCTTTTGAATTTCACATACAACCACAACCATCATTCAACAAGCAATTTGATTTGTTGCTAAACAATTTGAGCGACAATCATTTTAATGGCTATACCAATTATTTGTTCTGTTCCAATGAAGGTCAGGCAAATCGTTTTCATGATATTTTTGAATCGATAGATGAAGCAAATCATGAGAACGTCCGCAAGCAGTACCATACCATAGTTTCTTCGCTATATCAAGGTTTCATTGACGAAGAAAACCAAATTGCCTGTTATACGGATCACCAAATTTTTGAACGGTATCATAAATTCAATATCAAAAACGGCTATTCTAAAAAACAAACGCTTACGCTGAAAGAACTGAATTCCTTGTCTGTTGGCGATTATGTAACGCACATCGATCACGGAATAGGTAAGTTTGGCGGACTGCAAAAAATACAAGTTGAAGGCAAAACGCAAGAAGCGATTAAATTAGCTTACGCCGATAATGACATTGTGTATGTAAGCATTCATTCGCTACACAAAATCTCAAAATACACTGGAAAAGATGGGACGCCACCAAAGATCTACAAGCTCGGATCAAGCGCTTGGAAAACCTTAAAACAGAAAACCAAAGCGCGTGTCAAACACATTGCATTCAACTTAATCCAGTTGTATGCAAAGCGCCGTTTAGAAAAAGGTTTCGCTTGCGCACCAGATAGTTATCTGCAGAAAGAACTTGAAAGCTCCTTCATATACGAAGATACACCAGACCAAATCACGGCCACGCAAGACGTAAAAGCTGATATGGAAAAAGACCGTCCGATGGATCGCTTGGTTTGTGGTGACGTAGGTTTCGGAAAAACGGAAGTCGCTATTCGTGCAGCTTTCAAAGCGGTGGACAATAGCAAACAAGTGGCAATTTTAGTTCCCACAACGATTTTGGCATACCAACATTATCGAACTTTTACAGAACGATTGAAAGACATGCCCGTTACTATTGGCTACCTCAACCGGTTCCGAACTGCCAAACAAAAAGCACAAACTTTAGAAGATTTGGCTTCAGGAAAGTTGGATATTCTGATTGGAACGCATCAGTTAGTCAGCAAAAATGTAAAATTTAAAAATTTAGGTTTGTTGATAGTAGATGAGGAACAGAAGTTTGGTGTGAACGTAAAAGACAAATTGAAAACTATTGCGGCAAATGTTGACACGTTGACCTTAACCGCAACTCCGATTCCCAGAACTTTGCAGTTTTCATTGATGGCGGCTCGAGATTTATCGGTAATTACAACGGCTCCGCCTAATCGTTATCCAATCGAATCGCAAGTTGTTGGGTTCAGTGAGGAATTAATTCGAGATGCGATTTCGTACGAAATACAAAGAAACGGGCAGGTTTTCTTCATCAATAACCGAATTGAAAATATTAAGGAAATGGCTGGAATGATTCAGCGATTGGTTCCAGATGCGCGTGTTGGAATTGGTCACGGTCAAATGGAAGGCAACAAACTGGAAGAATTGATGCTTGGTTTTATGAACGGAGAGTTTGATGTTTTGGTTGCAACCACCATTATCGAAAGTGGTTTGGATGTACCGAACGCGAATACAATTTTCATCAATAATGCTAATAATTTTGGTCTTTCTGATTTGCATCAAATGCGTGGTCGTGTTGGTCGAAGCAATAAAAAAGCCTTTTGTTATTTCATTTGTCCGCCATACTCTGTGATGACGGAAGATGCGCGAAAACGTATTCAGGCATTGGAACAATTTAGTGAACTTGGCAGCGGATTTAATATCGCAATGAAGGATTTAGAAATTCGTGGTGCCGGAGATTTACTGGGCGGAGAACAAAGTGGTTTCATTAACGAAATCGGATTTGATACCTACCAAAAAATTATGAACGAAGCCATTGAAGAATTGAAAGAAAACGAATTTAAAGACTTGTATCAGGAAGAAAACGACAATGAACATAAGCAATACGTTAAAGAATTGCAGATTGACACTGACTTTGAATTGTTGTTTCCAGATCAATACATCAACAACATTACGGAGCGTCTAAATTTGTACAATGAACTCGGAACTATCAAAGATGAAGCGGGTTTACTGGCATATGAAAACAAACTGATTGACCGTTTTGGTCCGTTACCGAAAGAAGCAAAATCGTTACTGAACAGCATTCGAATTAAATGGATTGCCACACAAATGGGAATCGAAAAAATCATCATGAAGCAAGGCAAATTGATTGGTTATTTTGTGGGCGATCAACAATCTGATTATTATGGTTCAAAACATTTTATACACATGTTACAATTTGTTCAGCAAAACGGAAACATCTGTAAAATGAAAGAGAAAGAAACCAAAAATGGTCTTCGCTTGCTTTTAACTTTCGAAAATGTAAAATCCATCAATAAAGCATTAGAATTTATGGAAATGATGAAAACCTAAAGACTACTCTTATCCCTAGGTTTTGAGTTCATCATCCACAATATACCACCATTGTTTTATTAATTTCTTTTAACAAACAGAACTACCATAATTCATTTTCACTGTATGTAATCCATTAGAAAATGCGCTTAAATCTTTTTGAGAAGGGTTTACTGTTTCTACTGCAATTATTTTTCTTAATAATAATTTTTCATAACTACTTGTTTTTGATTACTGTTTTATTATTTTTTGTGAAATAGTTTTACCATCGTGATTTAGTTTCACGATATAAATTCCCGATTGCAGAGTGCTGATATCAATTGATGTTGCAGTTTTCAGATTAGTTTCTGCGAAAACAATTCGACCAGAAACATCTATAATTTGAATAGTTACATTTTCTAAAACCGCATCCGAGCTGAAATTCAAAATTCCGTTGGACGGATTTGGGTAAATCGATATTGCATTCAAATCATCTTCTTTAAGAGCTAAAGTACTTAAATTAAATACTAGGGAATTAGAAACACAATCCGGAACCTAAACCAATGAATAGGAAACCGTATAATTGCCAATTTGAGTTGCGGTAAACGTTTGTGAGTTTGCTCCTGAAATTGCAGTTCCGTTTAAAAACCATTGAATATTTTCACCAAAAACAGGAGATGCAGTTAGTGTATTTCCGGCAGCAGAAATTATAGGTGTTGGAGCTCTGTCGGGCTGTTCTGTAAACTTTCCTAAATACAACCCTCTATTTGCAGTGCGAGAAACACAACTAAAAAAGGGTGACGCATTACCATTCAACTTTCCGCCTACATAAAAAACACCCAAACTATTTGTTGCCAATGACCTAACGTTAGAACCCAATTCAGCTCCGTTTGAAAAAGAAAAAGAATTTTGAAATGTTCCTGCATAATCTATTTTGGATATAAAAGAATTTCCATTTAAAGGATTTACAGACGTTGCTCCCAAAAACACTGGTTGAAATCCGAAAATTTGACCGCCGCATAGCACGCCAGTTCCGTCAGGATTGTTCAAAATGGTCCATGTTTGAACATTGGTTGTGGTCGATTTTACCCAGATTTTATTGCCGTTAGCATCCATTTTTAAAATTCCGCCGATGGTTGTGCCGCTTGTATCTTCACTTACAATAATATCTGAACCAGCTGCTACTGTTCCCGAAATTTGAAGACCTAAATAGATACCATCATCATTTCCAACCGCCATTGGAATAACGCCCAAATCTGGATCTCTTAAACCATTGGTATATGTAGCCCAAACAAATCCTAAGTTTTCAGTAGTTCTTAACGTTAGTATTGCTGCATGAAGAAATGAATTATAAGAAGGAGCAAGAACCGTTGAATCATAAGTTATTGTTCCTCGCGATATTGCCGAAAAAACCAAATCACCATTGGATAAAATGCCAGCAGCTCTAAAAAAAACTGCAGTGGCTGATGTACTTGAAGTAAATGAAGTTGCCGTTAAAGTAGTAACATATTGTCCGTCAGTGTTTAGTTTCGAAATCGATAATCCACTGGACTGAAAATAAATATGATTGTTGGCAAACAGTAACATGGATGTTTCTGTAAAATTGCCAAAGCTAACATTGTTTTTTGCACGCCAAATTAAATCACCAGCTGGATTTAATTTAAAAATGTAGTTGCGGTTATCAGTATCAATAATCGTCTGACCATTAATCTGGATTTCGCCAGTTCCCATAAGCGAACCTAAAACATACACATTGTCATTATCGCCAACTATTACATTCAGCGGTTTAAAATTGGTTCCGATAGGCTTGATGTATATAATTTCGCCTGCCGAATTGAACTTATATAAGAAAATACTGGTTCCTCCTAACGGATTTGCGGTCACACCTTGACATTGTTGAGTAGCATTTGCAGCATCTAGCGTATATAAATTTCCTTGAGAATCACGGGCAATAGCAATTGCACCATTATAACCGTTCGCAACACCTGCATAACCTGCAGAAGAAACCCAATCAAAACGTTGCGCTTGCATAACAGCGCTGAATAATACTAAAAGTAAAGTAATTTTTTTCATGATAAATGGTTTTATTTGTTTTCTAATTTTTCTATTCTCATATTCAATGCTTCAATAATCGCTTGTTGTTCTTGTATGGCTTTGACTAATGGTGCAATCAAATCGTTATAGCGTACCCCATACATTCCTGAATCGTCTTTATTAATAATACCGTTATCTGATGCATCAAATTTATTTAACGTACTTTCTAATTCTTGAGCAATAAAACCATACTCTGTTATTGGGTTTGTAGTAGTTTCTAAAATAGTAGTTTTGCCGTCGTTGATTTGTACATCTTTACGCGTATAAAAAACAGGATTCAATTGCTTTACAAATTCTAATCCAAGATTAGAAGGTTGGATGTTTGATTTCCAACGTTGATCGGATGCTATTGTCGATCCAACTTGTACACTAGCAATCGTGACCGCCGCGCTTCCCACTCGCACTTGATTGCTGGCTGTGGCATTAGCAACTTGTGCATTAAAACCGATAGCCGTATTATTACTTCCAGATGTTACTCCAGAAAGTGTACCGCGTCCAACGGCTGTATTGTTACTTCCCGTGCTATTGAAAAGTGCATCTCGTCCAACAGCAGTGTTGCTCAGTCCAGCTATATTATCAATTAAAGCGTTGCGACCAACGGCTGTATTATCATTGCCTGTAGCGTTGCTGCCAAGGGCTAACACACCAATAGCAGTATTTGCAGTTCATGTCGTATTGGAATCAAATGCATTTAAACCAAAAGATGTGTTTGTAACTCCAATACGCCCCGAAATTAGACTGTTTCTTCTAAAAACTACATCTATATTATCTGTCGTGCCAATGAAATTGCTGGTTGCATTAGTTCCAGCATTACCAGTTACACTCCATGAACCATTTTGTTCTAAATATTCTTTAGTAACCACTGCTTTTCCATCTGCGGCAGTTATCAATGCATTTGTAGTAGAAGGCAAGCGTGTTAAGCCATTTTTTAGAATTATTATTGCATCGCTTCTTTCAGGTAGATCGACACTACTATTATTATTTGCATCAATAGCATTGCCAATAACAAATAATCTGTCTGTTGAATTTGTTGTTCTAAAATTTGTTGCACCAGTTGTAGATGGCGTATAAATTGTTGCTCCTATACCGAAAGCCGTTTCACCATAACTTCTTGAAGAATTTTGTCTGCCAAAAGCCGTTGTATAATCTCCAATTGCATCAGATCTAAAACCAAAAGCCGTTGCATTACCTCCAATTGCTTGTGTGAATGCACCAAAAGCAGTTGAAGTAAAACCATTTGCAGTTGTGCCCTCTCCAAAAGCAGTTGAACGAGTCCCACTTGCATTTGTACTTAAACCAAAACCAGTTGAATAGTCACCGCTTGCAATTGTAGTGTTGCCAAAAGTAGCTGAACAATAACCACTTGCGATTGTACTAAAACCAAAAGCGGTAGAATTATCTCCACTTGCAGTAGTTAAAAGACCAAAAGCAGTTGAATATAAACCAATATTTGCGTCATCCCATTCTGAGCCAATAACCTCTCCCGCTCTAAGAGCCGCTTTTCTAGGACTCCAAAACATTTTTACTCCTGCACCACTTGGAGCCAACGCACCACTACCTAAAGTACCTGTAGAAACAAAACCATCATTTCCTGCAATTGTTACTGCTCCAGCATCTGCGGTAATGGTTCTTCCTAAACCTGCACCGCCAAAATCATACGCTTGGTCTAAAGTGCCTGCTGCCGTTGCTCCAGCAATTGGTCTCCAAGCCAATGTTGCAAAATCCCAAAAATAAAATCCGGGTTGATTCGTTCCCACAAGTGTGGTCAAATAAACCAACATGCCTTGTTGAGCAATCGTAGGATTGGTTGCCGGAAACGTATCTATTTTGGGGATCAACAAACCATCTCTATTAGATGGCAACGCTTGGTTGCTCGATTTAATGTCTAGTTGCGCTTCAGGATTCGTGGTGTTAATTCCCACTTGTGCAAAAGATAAAGTTGTGAAGAAGAAGAATATAGGTAAAATTAATTTTTTCATACTCTGTGTTTTCTAAAAACAGAATGACTGTTCTTTAGTTATTTTCAAAGTATAAAATTGAGGTTATTGTACAAATACCACAATACGAAAATATCCGTAGTGCGATTTTGATATCCAATATCTAAAAAACCAGTAAAAGCAAAGGTTTACAAAAAATATACTCTTTTTAAGAGTAAATAAGCGCCATAAAAATACGCGCTTAAGCGTATGTTTTTTTCTTACAATTAATTAAATCTAAATCGGAATAGAAATAACTGATAGGAGTCCGCTTTCTGTTTTCATGGTAAATGTTCCTTTCAATTCTTCTACTCTATTTTGAATATTTTTCAATCCGTTTCCAAAAGAATTCTCTTTAACGATTCCCGTTCCGTTATCCTGAATTATTATTTGTAGTTGATTTGATGAAAGTAAACTTGCTTTTAAATTTAAACTTGTGGCATTTGCATGTTTTAGTGAATTATTCATAACTTCTTTAACTGTGTAAAACAAATTCTTCCGCATTTGCCCATTCATTTTTATAATTTCTGTATTGTAAATTTCATTATGGAACGTAAATTTTACTGCTGTTTCATCAAAGAGAGTTGTTCCATAATGTTTCAAGTATTCTAAAAAATCCTGCAAAGTATTATTTTCAGCGTTTAACGACCAAATGAAGGTGTTTAATCGTTGTGAAATCTCTTTTCCGGTTTGACCTATTTTTGCAGCTAGTATTTTTTGCTTATCATTAGCCTCACCAGATTTTATAAGAATATCGGCATGAATTAAAATACTGCTTAAGCCACTACCAATATCATCGTGCAGATCTTTACTAATTTCATTTTTTTGTTGAAGTAAGTTCTTTTGAGTTTTGTTTTTTCTTCGGATAATAACAATAACCAGTGAGAGTAATACTATTGAAAGTAAGGCTGCTATAAGCTGAAGAATAGAAAATTCTCGTTCCTTTTTTAATTCATCTATTTGAAGTTTAAGTAGTTTGGTTTCGTTTTTAGCATATTGCTCTGTTATGTTCTGAATGTAATCATTTCCTTTTAAGCGGGTTTTGTCATCAATTGCAATTATTTTATCCTGAACAAAAGCTAATTTATCAATCTCATTGTTCTTACGGAAAACCTCTTGAGCAATGTTGTAAAAAAGACGTTTAAAGGCTGAGTTAATAATTGTAGTGTCTATTAAATTCTGCCCTTTTTCAAAATAGTGATTAGTAATTTCCCGGTTTGTATTAAAACAACGCATCAAGTAGCAATAATCTAGTAAAACTACATCAAAACAACTGTGTTTCTTTGCGGAAATAATACTCTTTTGTAGATAAAACTCAGCGCTATCACGATTTTGTTTTTGAATATATATTTCGCCAAATGTTTGTTCTACTATTGCTATTGCGCGCTTGCTGTGATTTTCTTTTGCAAAACCATACGCCTTTGAATTGTACCAAATTGCCGAATCAGTTTCATTAAGTTTCAACTTTAATTGAGCAATATCACTAAAAATATATTCGTTTTGGATGGCACTTCTAATTCTTTTTTTTCTGTTTGTTTTGGGTTGAAAATTTCTTGCTTTCCATAGTGATTTTTCTGCGTCATTATATTTATTCATTTCAAACTGATTGATTCCTTTGAATAAATACCCGTCGGAGATCAAGGCGCTGTCTTTAAGTTTAATTGCTTTTTCAATTGCTTTCTCAGCTTCGTTAGTTCCAAACTGGAATAAGCCATCGTAATAATAAAGTTCGGATTGCAGGCTGTGGATAAACACAGTTGTCGAATCGGTAACTTTTGGAGAAACTAAATCTTTTGTTATGTCTAACCAATGCTGGGATAATTTTATATTATCTATTTCCAAGTAAAATTCCGCTAATAAAAACGTTTTTGTAATTCGGCACTTTTCGGTTTTACAATTTTTAAGCTCCTGTAGTTTGTTTTTTTCAACAGAGTTCTGCGATTTACCAGTTGCGAAAATTAAAAAGACGAGCCATTTTATGTAGTATTTCATTCGCAATGTTTTAGCGTTTCAAATATAAATTTACCGCTTCTACCCGAGTGTTGACGTGAAGTTTTTCATAAATATTTTGGATGTGCTTGCGAACAGTTCCATGACTGATTTCTAATTTGCCCGCCACTTCTTTGTTCATTTGTCCTTTTGCCAATAAATTAAGTATTTCGTTTTCCCGTGCCGTTAAAGATTCTGTTAATTTATTTTGCGATGCCATTTTAGAAAAACTAGCAACGACTTTCCGAGCGATGCTGCTGCTCATTGGACTTCCTCCTTCAAATAATTCGTCTAAAGCACCTACGATTTTGGCCGGGCCTTCGGTTTTTAAAATGTAACCGCTGGCGCCGGCTTCCAGACTCTGAAAAATCTTAACATCGTCTTCGTAAGAAGTACACATCAAAACTAAAACCTTAGGGCAAACACTTTTAAGCTTATTCACGCAAATTATTCCGCTTTCTCCCGGAAGATTTATATCCATCAAAACGGCATCAACATCCAATAACGGCAATGTTGTCAGGGCTAATTCTGCATTTTCAAAACTTTCTGCCAATTCATATTGATCGGTAAACTGAATCATCATGCACAAAGCCTCACGCAAATCATGGTTGTCCTCTACAATTCCAATTCGTTTTTTCATGGGTGTTGAATTAGGTTACAATATTAAAAATACTAAATCTATTTTGAAATACGTAAATGAGCGTACTGATTTTGTCAAAGATGAAATTTCTTCAACAAAAAAGCCCCGATTTCTCGAGGCTTTCTTTATTCGTATTTATGTATTAAAATCCTAAACCTACGGTCATTGCTAAGGGTTGGAAACTTACGTCGGTAATTTTTGTGGCAGCACCAGTAGTTAAATTTATAGTGTAAACAGCATTAGTTCCACCTACTTTTAAAACTGCAAACCCTGTTCCACTACTTCCACCAATATCAAAACCGCTTGCTGCTTCTACATTGATACCTAGTGAACCTACAGGGACCAACGTTCCAGCATTTGGTGGATTTTGTGTATACAACATGTCTGTAGTTGAATCTAGAACAAACAAAACAGTACTTGTAGCACTAGCAACACTATTGGTGTAAGCTGCCGCGTTTACTGATGGTGTGCCGGGATTTAAATTTCCATCTGTAAAAACTACTGTACCTAAATCTGGATGCAATCGTAAATTTTGACCGGTATTACTTACTAATCGTATTCTATCAACTGTTGGATTAAAATCAAATCCAAAGGATGTTCCTGACAACGCTGGTGATAATACTGCTCCAACTGCGGTAAGTGCTGCATTAGCGGGATTTATAGTCACTAACCTGCTTTGGTTAGTAACTGCATAAAGTTGACCGGTTGCAGGTCTGAAATCCATACCTACAATTGTTTCGCTAGCTAGTAAACCTGTTAATGCTGCTGAAGTTGAATTTCCCGTTGTTGGATTAAATCGAAAAAATTCGGTTGCACTAACGGCATAAGCAATGGGATTTGTTTTGAATGCAATTCCAATGATTGGTAAACCAAATGTTCCTAAGCCTTTCGCTTTTCCTGATGTTAAATCAATAGAATATAAAGTAGATACGTTGGCGCTATAAGTAATAGCAAATGCTTGCGAGTTATCCGCTGAAATATCAAAATCACCAACGCCTTGAAAATCTAAAGTCAAAGCTCCAACTAATTCCAATGTTCCGTTGTTTGGTGGGTTTTGAATGTATAAGTTATCTGTTTCAAAATCGATATCGTATAAAACTGTTGTTGTGGCACCCGACGTACTGTTGGTATAAGCAACTGCACCAATCTTTGGCGAAGTTTCTCCGTTAATAGATCCATCAGTAAACGCAACTAGTCCTGTTTCTGGATTCAGACGCAAGTTTTGGCCACTTTCTGTTACTAATCTGATTCTGTCAACGGTTGGATTAAAATCAATAGAAGCATTTGCACCTGTAATTGACGGGGTAAATGCCGCGGCGCCTAAAGCCTTTGCCGCACCACTTTCTTCATTAATAAAGTAAATTCTACTAGACGAACCCAAACCATAAAGTTGTCCTGTTGCTGGTCTATAGTCGATACTGACAATTTGCTCTCCTACTGCTAAACCGGTAATTGGTGTTGTTGAAATTGGCGTCGCCAAATTTGTCGCGTTGTATTTAACAATGGAGTTGTTGTTACTTAACGCAGTAAAGTTCACATTCGGAACCGTTGTTCCTCCATTTAAATTGTCGTCGTCGCTGCAAGAAATAATAGTAAAAACCGTTGCCGTTAAGGCCAAAAGGGATGCGAATTTGAAATTGAGTTTTCTTGTTTTCATAGATAAAAGATTTATTTTGTTTATAATCCTTAGCTACGTATAAAACTGGTTTTTGGTTTATAGTTATTCTTTATTTAATACAATTTTAACAAAAAAGCCTACTCAATTAGCAGGCTTTTAGATGATAATGCTTTAAATAAACTACATTTTTAAAATTTTAAAGTTGGTTTCTTTTTCATTGAACCTCAGCTTAAAGAAATACGTTCCCTTTGCAAATTGTGAAATATCAACATTTGTGGTCAGTTCATTTAGCTTTTGATTGTATAATAGTTGTCCCTGTACATTATAAACCGCAATCTCTGTAATTGGATCTTTAGCTTTGACGGTAACTTTTCCGGTAGTTGGATTTGGATAATAACTGTAGTCTAAGAAATCAGCAGCGTCAACTCCTAACACCCCTGTGCATGTTATAGTTGCATTCCATCCTGAAGCAACTATAGCCTCATCTGATTCAAATTTGAAAGTTAAAGATCCGTCAAAAGCGGTCGAATTAAATACTCCAGGATTTACATTACCCGTCAAACCTGCTGGGGTCAAAGTTGGAAAAAATTCATCTGATCCATTATAAATATACAAGTAGTCGTACGTATCTTCCAAATTGAAACTTGAGAAACTAACTCTAATTTTTAAACCCGAATTATTAGGTTTGATTGTTCTAACCCAAAATTGCAAGTCTTCATAATTACCTGAAGTTCCGCCAGTATCTGTAAATGGAATACCAGCGCAGAAATTTGTGGCTGAAGTAGCAAATACTTTTTCTCTCACCGCTGGCTCTATTCCGTCACAAAATGGTCTAACACTAACTCTATAGTAGGTATTAGGCATTAGACCAAAAGCGGTATAGGTGCTAGTTCCAATAACTGTATTCCAAACTGGTTCAGCAGCAGTAAAAGGTGCAACTGCAACTTGCCACGAAGAGCTAGATCCTAAATCAAACCAGGACACCGTTACTGATGTAGGCGTTATATCTGATAATTCTACCTCACTTATGGTATTGGGGCAACTTGTAGCACAATCAAAACTCAAGCACGTTCTATTATTGACATTGTTTAAAATAAGCGCTGCCGGTTGTGGTCCAAATCCGTTATTTAAGCTGATGCCAACTCCTGAAACCAGATGGCAATAACTCATAATTGTTCCTTTTTCAGCTGAAGAAGGAATTGGTGCTGCGGCGCAATTTCCTTCCGGATATCCAGCGGCAGGTCCACATCCGTCAATTCTAGTATTGTTTCCATTCCACACACAAGCATGAGTGTGACTTGAGCCTAAAGAATGTCCAAACTCATGAGCAATAACTTGTATTGTCCAAGAATATGTTGGCACAGTGTTAAAGGCAAAATTAACGTCCGAGTAAGAGTAATTAATAGTGGAACAAAGTGTATCCAAATAAGCTACTCCACCAAGACTCCCAGGATCAATACCAACAAGCATACCAACATCACCATCAAAAACAGGCGTGTTTTGTCTGAATGCGGTCAAATACGCAAATGAACTTTGAGCTAATCCTTCAAATGGATCCGGATCAGTCCAAATAAATATTGATTTTAAACCAACTGTAATTCCATCGTTGGCGTATAAAGTTTGAACGTTATTAAAAACAGACGTCATCCAGTTGGTCGTAGTGGATTCATTACTTCCGTTAGCGGTAAAAATAGTATTGTCAACCTCGAAATAAAAACCAACACATCTTTCGCTGTTCATATCTCTATTGGTTTGGCCATTGTTTTCAACTGGTTCTCCTTCGCCTTTCACATGACAATCAAAATCATTAAATACTTTCATTTTTGCATCAGAATACACTATATATTCTGTTTGGTTATTTTCTTTTTCTAATTTACCAACAACGATGTTTCCCAATTCAGAATTGGAAATTATACCATTGAATTCTCCATTGAAAAAATTGAACGATGAGACCGATTTGGTATCTCCTTTAATGATACCGCGGTAGTAAACTCCTTTTTGATACATTATGTTTTTACCTTTATCAGTATCCACATGAAAGCCCTCCACAAATGGATTTACATTATATAAAAGCACGAAAATAATTTGATCTTGATACGGAATTTCCAGTTCTATTGTCCCATACTTTTTTGTGACAATTTCATTAATATTTTGCAAATTTAGAGTTGCCAATGTTGCTCCGTCAACAACTTTATTTACCTCAATATTGTTATCATTTTGAGTTGGAGACAAAACTGATATTGGAGTGAATTTTGCATTCAGCCTTTGTAACTCTGAAACTTTTTCTGCTACTTTATTTTGTGCCAGTAAATTGGATAAACAAAAAAACGCGGCTAATAGTAAGTGCTTTTTCATAAGGTTTTTTAAATTCTATTGTGTAAAGTTATTGAAATTCAGCATAAAACAAATTTTTACGCAAGTTTTTAGGATTTGTTTAATCAAAAATAATAAAAAGCATCCTCAATATGTTCTATTTTATAGTCTTTGGCTTCTTTGTAAATCGCAATAATATCGAAGCGAACTTCGACATCTATTTCATTGGCGATGATGTACTCATTTACGGCTTTGACCAATAATTGGATTTTCTTTGGCTTTACAAAATCTTGCGGCAAACCAAACTCAATAGACGACCGCGTTTTAACCTCAACGACTGCTAAAACAGTTTCTTTTTGCGCAATAATATCGATTTCCGCTTTTTGAAATGTCCAGTTGGTTTCCAGAATTTCATAGCCGTTTTGTTGCAGAAATTCCACAGCTAGTTCTTCTCCAAATTTTCCAAGTTCGTTGTGCTCAGCCATTAAATTTTAGTTTTTAGTTTGCAAAATTAAGATTACAGAATAACAGCTGACATCAAAATTCATCACTCAAACTCTACTGTACTTTCCTTATCATTGACTTCCATTGAAACCTGTCTTCCAAAAATCAAAGAACGATTGTCTCTAATATGTCCGGCTGGGAAATTGTAAATAATTGGAATATTTAAACCTTTCACTGTGTCTTCAATAATCTCTAACGCATTTCTTCCCCATGGAATATCATTGTCTTTCATATCAGTCATTGCGCCCACAATTATACCTTTCAAGCTAGATAAACATCCGTTGCGTTTCAGGTTTGTCATCATTCGGTCGATATGGTATAAATATTCATCTAAATCCTCAATAAATAAAATCTTATCTGCACAATCAATCGCTGATGGAGATCCCAATAAACTATATAAAATAGATAAATTTCCGCCAACCAGTTCGACTTTGGCTTTACCATTATGATTTAGCGCATCACAATCTAAAATATATTTCAGTTTATCATTAAACAAGGCTGCGCATAATGAATTTTTAGCTTCGTCGGTTGCTCTTGCTACACTAACGGGCATAATTCCGTGTATAGATTCAATTCCTAAATTGTTCAAATGACTGTGTAAAACGGTGACATCACTAAAGCCAATAATCCATTTTGGATTTTGTTTAAATTTGGTAAAATCTAATAAATCTATCATTTTTACCGTACCGTATCCACCGCGAACGCACCAAATTGCTTTGATATTGGGATTGTTAATCTGCTCCTGAAAATCAGCGGCACGTTGTTCCGTCGTTCCAGCTAATTGATAATAATCCAGTCCAATTGTTTTCCCCATTATAACTTTCAATCCCCAACCTTCAAGCAGATCAATTGTTGGTTTTAAATTATCATCAATGTTTTTTCGTGCTGTAGAAACTATGGCAATCGTATCGCCTTTTTGTAAATAAGCTGGTGTAATCATCTTTTTTTGAGAATAAGAGAAAATTGAAATTAAAGATAGTAAAAGTAGAAGCGTTCGCATTAATTCGTTTTAATTTGAAAATAGACTTTTCAAAAGTACATAAATCCAAAATTAATAAGCGAAATCTTGGCCTAAAAATACTTATTTTTGCACTTAATTCTGTTGCAGATCTTCGGAATTGATTCAGAATTTTATACAACTTTTTATGTTAGAAAATCCAAAGAGATATACCATTACCGCAGCACTGCCTTACACTAATGGCCCAATTCACATTGGTCATTTGGCCGGAGTTTATGTACCCTCCGATATTTACGCTCGTTACTTAAGGCTAAAAGGAAAAGATGTAGCATTCATTTGCGGAAGCGATGAACACGGCGTTGCCATTTCAATGAAAGCTAAAAAAGAAGGCATCACGCCACAACAAGTTATCGATAAATACGACGCAATCATTCGCCAATCATTTATAGATTTCGGAATTTCGTTTGATAATTATTCGAGAACCTCTTCAGCAATTCATCACGATACGGCTCAAGAATTTTTCCGAAAATTGTATGACAATGGTGACTTTATTGAAGAAATTACTGAGCAATTGTATGATGCTAAAGCAAATCAATTTTTAGCAGACCGATTCGTAACGGGAACTTGTCCAAAATGTGACAACCCAGAAGCGTATGGCGACCAATGTGAACGTTGTGGCTCTACCTTGAACGCAACTGATTTAATTAATCCAAAATCGACTATTACGGGCGATACTCCTATATTAAAATCGACAAAACATTGGTTTTTACCTTTAGACAGGTATCAGGATTTTTTGACGCAATGGATTATAGTGGATCACGCTAAAGATTGGAAAGTAAATGTTCTAGGCCAAGTAAAATCGTGGTTAGATGATGGATTAAAACCCCGTGCTGTAACCCGAGATTTAGACTGGGGAATCGACGTTCCTATTGAAGGTGCTGAAGGAAAAAAATTATACGTTTGGTTCGATGCGCCAATTGGATATATTTCGTCAACCAAAGAATGGGCTGCCAGAGAAGGGAAAAATTGGGAAGATTACTGGAAGAAAGAGGATACAAAATTGGTTCATTTTATAGGAAAAGACAATATTGTCTTTCATTGCATTATTTTTCCAGCGATGTTAAAAGCCGAGGGAACGTATATTTTGCCTGATAATGTCCCAGCAAATGAATTCCTAAATCTGGAAGGAAACAAACTTTCAACTTCCAAAAACTGGGCCGTTTGGCTGCACGAGTATTTAATAGATTTTCCAGATAAGCAAGATGTATTGCGTTACGCTTTGACAGCGAATGCGCCAGAAACGAAAGACAACGACTTTACTTGGAAAGATTTTCAGGCCAGAAATAATAACGAATTAGCTGCGGTTTTTGGAAATTTTATCAATCGTGTAATGGTTTTAACCAATAAATATTATGACGGATTTGTTCCAGCGCCAGCTAAATTTAGTGAAGTTGATGAGCTAACATTGTCCGAATTGAAAGCCTATCCGGCGGTCATTTCCTCCTCAATTGAAAGATATAGATTCCGTGAAGCGCAAGTTGAATTGATGAACGTGGCACGTCTTGGAAATAAATATCTTGCCGACGAAGAACCTTGGAAGATGGTTAAAACCGATCCAGAACGAGTTCAAACACAAATGTATGTGGCGCTTCAAATTGCGGCAGCGCTGCAAATTTTATGTGAGCCCTTTTTACCATTTACATCAAAAAAATTGGTGAAGATGTTGGAATGCAAAGTCTCTTCATGGCACACTATTGCAACAGCATCAGATTTGATCCCAGCTGGACATCAAATTGGTGCAGCAGAAATTCTATTCGCTCAGATTGAAGACACAGAAATTCAAAAGCAAATCGAAAAATTAGAAGCTACAAAAACCGCAAATGCAATGGAAAACAAAGTAATTGAACTTCAAAAGGAAACGTCTAGTTTTGACGATTTTGCTAAATTAGATTTAAGGGTCGGAACTATTTTGGAAGCAGAAAAGATGCCTAAAGCGAATAAACTTTTAGTTCTCAAAGTAGACACCGGTGTAGACGTGAGAACGATAGTTTCCGGAATTGCAGAACATTTTTCTCCTGAAGAAGTGATTGGGAAACGCGTTACGGTTTTAATAAATCTAGCTTCAAGAGCTTTACGTGGTGTGGACAGCGAAGGAATGATTTTGATGACCAATAACAACGAAGGTAAATTGGTTTTCGTAAATCCGGATGCGGATAGCGTTGACAATGGTGCTTTAATTTGTTAAAAACAACAAAAATAAATAACCGTAAAAGATTTATTTTCTAACTTTAAAAAAAATTCTGAAGTATGTTATCAAAAAATATCGAAACCGCACTAAACAAGCAAATACGAATTGAAGCTGAATCTTCACAAGTATATTTATCTATGGCTTGCTGGGCAGAAATACAAGGATTAGAAGGAGTTGCTCAATTTATGTACACCCAATCAGATGAGGAGCGCATGCACATGCTCAAATTAGTAAAATATGTTAACGAACGCGGCGGACACGCACTGGTAACGGATTTGAAAGCGCCAAAAACTTCGTTCGGAACCATGAAAGAAATGTTCGAGCAACTTTATGCTCATGAACTATTTGTTTCAAATTCTATAAACGAGTTGGTTCACGTAACTTTTGATGAGAAAGATTATGCAACGCACAACTTTTTACAATGGTACGTAGCCGAGCAGATTGAAGAAGAAGCGCAAGCAAAAACTATTTTGGATAAAATAAACCTGATTGGAGACGACAAAGGCGGACTTTATTTATTTGATAGAGATATTCAACAGATCGCAATTAAAAGCACTACGGCAGTAACTCCATAATTAATCCGAAATTCACATAGTGTGAGTCATAAAGAAAAACTTATATCGAAAACGAAGCAAGAAAAAATCCTTCTTAAGCTTCATACGATGGCAGAAAAATGCAAGTCAAGCTGCTGTGAAAAATATAAAAAAAAGGAAAGCAAACGCTGCAAACGTTGTCCAATGTTTGACCTATTAAAAAAATATAAAACTCCTTCTAAATGACGGAGTTTTTTTTACTAAATCCCATACTATGAGTTTAAAAGTAATTGCTTTCGACGCTGACGATACGCTATTTGTCAACGAACCTTATTTTCAGGAAACAGAAGAGAAATTTTGTGCTTTAATGAGTGATTACTTATCCAACCAAGGTTTGTCGCAAGAATTATTCAAAACCGAAATTGCCAACCTTAATTTGTATGGCTACGGAATTAAAGGCTATATTCTTTCGATGATTGAAGCAGCTATGACAATTTCAAATAATACTATTTCAATGGAAATTATTGAAAAAATTATTCATTATGGAAAAGAATTACTTCAAAAACCTATCGAATTACTAGATGGTGTTGAAGAGACACTAGAAGCATTAAAAGGAAAATACAAATTGATTGTTGCTACTAAAGGCGATTTGAAAGATCAGCAAAGCAAATTGCATCGTTCTGGTTTGGGACCTTATTTTCACCACATCGAAGTCATGTCCGATAAACAGGAAATCAATTATCAAAAACTTTTAGGTCGTTTAGAAATTAAACCAGAAGAATTTTTTATGATTGGAAACTCTTTGAAATCAGACGTCCTTCCTGTTTTAGCAATTGGCGGTCATGCGGTTCATATTCCATTTCATACTACTTGGGAACACGAAAAAATAAATCATAAAGTAGAACATCCAAACTTCAGAACGATGGACAAAATATCGGATGTTTTAGAAATTTTATTAAAAATAACGTGAAGCATAAATTAGACCTCACCACTTGGAACCGAAAAGAACATTTCTGGTTTTTTAAGCAAATGGAAGAACCTTTTTTTGGCGTTACCATTCCGATTGACTGCACGATTGCTTACGAAAAATCTAAGGATTTGCATATTTCTTTTTTTACTTACTATTTGCACAAAACGTTGATTGCCGTTAATACAATTGAACCATTTCGCTTGCGAATCATTGAAGATGAGATTTATATTTTTGAGAAAATTGATGCCTCGGCAACGATTCTTCGAGAGGATAACACTTTCGCTTTTTCCTATATGGAATATTCAAATGACATGACGCTGTTTGCTGAAACTACAAAAAAAGAAATTGAGAGAATCCGAAATACATCTGGACTTATTACTCGCGAATTTCCGGAGAATCTAATTCATTTTTCGGCAATGCCGTGGATAAATTTTTCTTCTTTTTCACATGCAAGAAGTCTTACTTTCCCAGATAGTTGTCCAAAGATTTCTTTTAGTAAAATGATGGATGAAAATGGCAAAAAGACTATGAATATGTCTATTCACGTGCATCATGGCTTGATGGATGGCTATACTGTTGGGGAATTTATAAGCTGTTTTGAAGAATTAATGAAGAATTAGTTTCTAAAAAATATACGTCCAATTTAAGCCGTCACTAATAAAAATAATAGTTTTTGACGCTGTATTGTGCGTCATAACAAGAGGTTGCGGTGTTAAATTAAAACTGTCCTTAGCAAATAAATTACCCCCAGCGCTGAAAATAAACGCCTGAGAGCTATTGGAGATGTTTCTCACAATATATATTCTACCAGGCACATTTACAGCATTTGGTAATTGAAAATCATTAGCGCCGCTTGAACCTTGAGGTGTTATTGATATGTAAACCCCATCATTAATAGCCGTCCTTGCTGGAGATAAACTTCCTAATAATGGTGCCGAACCTACGACATTCGCATTCACGATACCTATTTCCTTAATAGTAAGATTTCCATTAATATCTAATGTACTTAAAGGAGTTGTAGTATTGATTCCAACTTGTGCAAAACCATATGTAACAGCAAGACTTGCTGCACTTAAAATCATGAGAAATTTTAATCTATTCATGGTTATGTTGCTTTTGACATTCTAAATATAACCTTATTGTTTAAAAAATGTTAATATGTTGACTACAAACCACTACCGAAAACGTTTTCGTGTTGACAACTTCTTATTTTCTAGGTTAAAACTTTACAGTATTATAAAACAAAAAGCGGTAAGTTTTCACTTTACCGCTTTAAATAAAAAATTAATAATGACTTATAATTTATTTAATACTGCAATAATGTTGCACCCATACTTCTCTGTTCTTAGTTTCCCAAAACCTGAAATATTCTCTAATTTAAATAAATCTTGTGGATTTGCTTTGGCAATAGCCATTAAATGAGAATTATGACAACGCCTGAATGAAGACCATCCTAATGTTTGCGCAAGATTATTTCACCAGCTTTGTAAGGCTTTAAACATTGTGAGTTCGTTTGGTACTAATTCCGTATCTGAAAACTTTTTTTCTATTTTTTCCGTACTAGTCCCTTTTGGCTCAAAGAAAACCGCAGCAGACCAAAAAATCCTCGTTAACAGCAGTGACAAAATTGGTAGACGTCAATTTAACCTCGACCGAATCCAAGAAGTCATTCATTATGCTTTGATCATTTTGACAAAAATTCTTTACTAAGCCTAATGTTAAATACCTTGATGTTCTTATTTTCAAGTTCTTATTTTCCTAACAACAGAATTTCGTTCGCAACTACTTCGGTAATATACCGTTTAACGCCGTCTTTATCATCGTAACTTCTGTGCGTTAACTTACCTTCAATTGCAATTTCTTTACCTTTTGTCACATACTTTTCAATAATGTCGGCTACTTTTCCCCAAGCAGTTATCCGGTGCCATTCCGTTTGTTCTACTTTCTCCCCTTTATCGTTTGTATACGAATCATTTGTAGCGATCGTAATGTTTGCTACTTTTTTCCCTCCGTCAAACGTTTTGATTTCTGGATCATTACCTACGTTTCCGATTAACTGTACTTTGTTTTTCATTGCATTCATGGCGTTTAAAATTTAAATGTTATTGTTAAAATAATTTTTCGTTTTGTTGAAGTGCTTGTTTGATTCAACATTGCAAAGTTGTGGCGGCTTACATAAATTATTCGGTTGCTAATCATTTACTTTCGGTTGTAATTAATTGTAACCGTTTGTAAACGGAAACATTTTTCATATATTTGATCTAAATCACTTATTTATGGGCCAAGTAATAAACACTTTAGAACTCCGAAATTTAGAACTCGAAGATTATAAAGAATTGAAAAGTTCGATGATTAAAGCCTATCCAGAAATGGAAAACAGCTATTGGAACGAAAATCAAATTGAAAAATTATTACAAATTTTTCCAGAAGGTCAATTGGTAATTGTAGTAGACGGAAAAGTAGTAGGATCAGCATTATCATTGATTTTGATTGAAGATTTAGTCGATAAAAATCACAATTACAAATCGATTACTGGAAATTATACTTTTTCAACACATTCACCAAAAGGAGAAATTTTATATGGCATAGATATATTCATACATCCTAATTATAGAGGCCTAAGACTGGGCCGAAGATTATATGACGCTCGAAAAGAGTTGTGCGAACAACTGAATCTGAAATCAATTGTTTTTGCCGGAAGAATTCCAAACTACAATAAATATTCTTCTGATTTTACTCCAAAAGAATACATAGAGAAAATCAAAAAGAAAGAATTGCATGATCCTGTACTATCATTTCAATTGAGCAATGATTTTCACGTAATGCGTGTTATGAAAAATTATCTAGAAAACGATAGAAGCTCTAAGGAATTTGCTGTTTTACTTGAGTGGAACAATATATATTATGATGAAAGTCCAAAATTAATCAATACCGAAAAAAGTATAATTCGACTCGGACTCGTACAATGGCAAATGCGGCCGTTAAATAACTTAGAAGAATTTTTTGATCAAGCAGAATTCTTTATCGATGCTGTTTCGGGCTACAGCAGTGACTTTGCCTTGTTTCCTGAACTTTTCACTGCGCCTTTAATGGCCGACTATAACCACCTTTCAGAAGCAGATGCAATTCGGGAATTAGCAAAACACGCTGAACCTATCAAAAAAAGATTTCAGGAATTCGCTATTTCATACAACATAAATATTATATCGGGAAGCATGCCTTTTCTAGAAAATGGTGTTTTATACAATGCCGGTTTTCTTTGTAAACGGGACGGAACGACCGAAATTTATACAAAAATCCATATTACGCCAAACGAAGTTTTTCATTGGGGAATTACGGGTGGAGACACGATTCAAACTTTCGATACCGATTGCGGCAAAATCGGAATTGTAATTTGCTATGACGTAGAATTTCCAGAATTATCAAGATTAATGGCAGATCAAGGAATGAATATTCTATTTGTTCCCTTTTTAACAGATACACAAAATGGATATACTCGTGTAAAACATTGCGCACAAGCCCGTGCCATTGAAAACGAGTGCTACGTAGCCATAGCAGGTTGCGTTGGTAACTTGCCTAAAGTAAATAATATGGATATTCAATATGCTCAAGCCGCAGTATTCACACCTTCCGATTTTGCTTTTCCGAGCAACGGGGTTAAAGCCGAAGCTACACCAAATACCGAGATGACTTTGATTGTTGATATTGATATTAATTTGCTAAAAGAATTACACGAACACGGAAGCGTAAAAACCATGAAAGACAGACGAACTGATTTGTATAGTTTGAAAAAATTAAAATAATATGAACAAAACCTGTTTAGAATGTAACGAAAAAATTGTAGGTCGTGAAGATAAAAAGTTTTGTAGCGATGGCTGCCGAAATGCCTACAACAATAAAATTAACAAGGACAGTACCAATTATATGCGCAACATTAACAATAAGTTGCGCAAAAATTACCGCATTTTGACTGGCTTAAATGTTGATGGAAAAGCCAAAACTAGCAAAGCCAAACTTTTAAGTAAAGGATTTGATTTCGAATTTTATACCAATGTCTTACATACAAACACCGGCAACACCTACTTTTTTGTATATGACCAAGGGTACCGCCTTTTAGAAACAGAATCATTTATGTTAGTTAAAAAAGACATTTAAGCCCAACCAAAATGAGAAAAAACCTCGCTCCCTTATATTCTCTTTTACTACTGTCGGCGTTAATTTTTGGCGTTTTCTTCTTTATAATGCCACAAAGCTACGACCAAACCGAAGCAGCTCTTTCTGAATTTTCAACCAAAAGAGCATTAGATATTGTAAAGCAAATTTCGAAGAAACCTCATTTTGTGGGATCCAAAAACCACGAAGCTGTTGCGACTTATCTTCAAAAAGAATTGCAAAATTTGGGATTATCAACTTCTATTCAGGAAGGTTTTACCATGACTGAAAAAGGAACTTTGGTTAAAGCCAAAAATATAATTGCTACAATTAAGGGTTCGAAAAACTCCAAAGCTTTAGTACTGCTTTCGCACTACGACTCGGCTCCGCATTCAATCTCAAAAGGCGCCAGTGATGATGCGTCGGGAGTTGCTACGATTTTGGAAAGTGTCCGTGCTTTTCTGCACAACAAAACCGCTCATAAAAATGACATCATAATTTTATTTTCCGATGCCGAAGAATTAGGTTTGAACGGCGCAGCGCTATTTGTAACCCAACATCAATTGGCTAAGAAAGTTGGATTGGTACTAAATTTTGAAGCACGCGGAAGTTCAGGTCCAAGTTATATGCTGATGGAAACCAATGACGGAAACTCTAAAATGGTTGCTGCTTTCAAGTCTGCAAATGCCACGTATCCTGTTTCAAATTCGTTGATGTACAGCATTTACAAGATGCTTCCCAACGATACCGACTTAACCGTTTTTAGAGAACAAGGAAAAATTCAGGGATACAATTTCGCCTTTATCGACAGCCATTTCAATTATCACACGGCACATGATTCTTATCAAAATTTGGATCCTAGAACTTTATGCCATCAAGGAAGTTATTTATTTCCGCTACTAAATTATTTTTCAAATGCTGATTTGACTAATTTGAATTCAACAGATGACGATGTTTATTTTAATGTCCCTTTCGGATTCATCAGTTATCCTTTCAATTGGGTTTTCCCCATGCTGATCGTTGCATTTGGTTTTTTATTTCTTTTTGTTTTCGTTGGATTAGGCAAAAGAGCTTTGCGTTTAGACGAAATTATTAAAGGTTTTGTTCCTCTTTTAGGTTCGCTTGCTGCAGCTGGCCTAGTAACTTTTATTGGCTGGAAACTGATACTCAACTTTTATCCACAGTACAATGACATTCTTCACGGATTCACTTACAACGGTCACGATTATATTTATGCGTTTGTAAATTTGAGTTTAGCGATTTGTTTCTTGTTTTACCACAATAACGGAAAACGCAATCCAGAAATGAGTCAAATGGTTGCGCCAATATTTATTTGGTTGCTCATCAATATTGGAATTGCTTTTAAATTACAAGGTGCAGGATTTTTGATAATTCCAGTTATCTTCAGCTCATTGATGCTGGGTTTTTATGTGCTTACGCAAAAATCGAGCTGGGCGTTGAATTGCCTTTTGGCTATCCCAGCACTAATTCTTCTCGTTCCGTTAATCACTATGTTTCCAGTTGGACTGGGACTGAAAATTCTTTTCGGAAGTGCTATTTTAACGGTGTTAACTTTTACTTTGCTGTTGCCAATTTTTGGTTCGTTTGCCAAAAAAGGAATCTGGTCGTTCGTATTCTTTTTAATTGCTACCGCCTTTTTTATCAAAGCGCATTATTCCGCAGCCTACACAAATGAAAAGCCAAAACCAAACAGCTTGGTTTATATTCTTAATGGCGATACCAATAAAGCGAACTGGGCAACTTATGACAGTAATCTGGACGAATGGACAAAAACGTATTTAGGCCAAAAACCAAAAGACGGTTCGCAACTAAATAACACTACTATATCAAGTAAATATCGCTCACAATATACCTTCATGGCTGATGCGCCGCTGCGGAGTTTTGCCACACCAACAATTGAATTTATGCGTGATACCATCAAAGGAAACCAACATTTGTATAAAATAAAAATCACGCCAAACCGAAATGTGAACCGCTACGATATCTTTATAAATAATGGTATTCAGATAAATAATCTACGAGCCAATGGCGTGCGATCAATAAACTTTAATAGCAATATGACTTCTAAAACCTCTGAAAAAATGCTGACCTATTACGTTGTGGATAAGCTTCCGTTGGTAATGGAGTTCTCGATTTCAAAATCCCGAAAATTAGATCTAACACTACTCGAAAGTTCATTTGATTTATTGAATAATCCGTTGCTGAAAATCGTTCCTCGAAAATCTTGGATGATGCCAACACCATTTGTTTTAAACGATGCAATTATTATAATTAGGAAAATAAAACCTTCTGTAAAAGTTTCGCCAGATGCTGATAAACTTATAAATTTTTACCAACAAAAAGATACTTCAGCGACTGCTGTAGATAGTTTGAAAAGATGAAACAAATCTCCATATTAGGCTGTGGCTGGCTAGGTTTTCCGGTAGCAAAATCATTATTGGAAAACAGATTTTCAGTTAAAGGTTCCACGACGTCGCCAAACAAAATTTCCTTTTTACAAAATAGTGGCATTCAGGCTTTTCAAATTGAATTGTTGGAATTAGAAATCAACGGAAATATCACTTCCTTTCTAGAAAATTCTGAAATTTTAATTATTGATATTCCACCAAAATTGCGTGGTGTTTCAACCGAAAATTTTGTCAAAAAAATGCAGCGTCTAATTCCGTTTATCGAAAAATCGACCGTTAAAAAAGTCATTTTTATAAGTTCAACTTCGGTCTACGCCGATAACAATGCTGTGATTACCGAAGTAACAAAACCAAATCCTGAAACCGAAAGCGGAAAGCAGTTACTAGAATCAGAAAACCTTTTGCAAAACAATCCAAACTTCAAAACAACTGTAATTCGTTTCGGCGGATTGATTGGCGAAGATCGGCATCCGATTCACTTTTTAGCAGGAAGGAAAAATATCGAAAATCCTGACGCACCAATTAATTTAATTCATCTGACGGATTGCATCGGAATTATTGAAGCTATTATAAATCAAGAATGCTGGAACGAAACTTTTAATGCCGTTGCGCCTTTTCATCCCACAAGAAAAGAATATTATACTCAAAAAGCGATAGCAATGAATTTACCTTTACCCGAATTTGATCAAGAAAAAAACGCAATCGGAAAATTGATTTTAAGTAATAAATTAGAAATCGTTTTAAGTTATAAATTCAAAACATAGCTTTATGAATACAGCTGATAGTATCGGAATGGTTGGCGTTGGCATAACACTCGTTGCCTATTTCCTAAGTGTTTTTTCAATAATTGATCGCGACGGAGCCTTGTTTTTCTGGATGAATATTGTTGGCAGCGGAATCGCTTGTTTTGCTTCGGCAATGCTCCGGTTTTGGCCTTTTATAATTCTCGAAGGAACTTGGGTCATCATCAGTATTATTGGATTAGTAAAAAGCATAAAAAAACCTCAAAAATTAACTTGAGGTTTTTCATTATTTTTACTTTCTGATTACCAAATCTTCACTCGTTTCCCTGGCTCAACATACATGCCGTCTCCTTCTTTAATGTCAAACGCGCTATAAAACGTATCTAAATTTAATAAAGGAACATACGCTCTGTACATTCCAGGTGAATGCGGATCTGTTTTTACTTGATTTTTCAAAGCTTCGTCACGCATTTTACTTCTCCAGATCGTTGCCCACGAAATGAACAAACGTTGCTCAGGC
>Ga0105047_10003556_pt1 | contig 27444 bp, 23 predicted proteins | sample MAT04_FD_78384 | JGI IMG/M metagenome (GOLD analysis project Ga0105047, IMG submission 78384) | Freshwater microbial communities from Lake Fryxell liftoff mats and glacier meltwater in Antarctica - MAT-04 (megahit assembly) | ecosystem: Environmental > Aquatic > Freshwater > Ice > Liftoff... | reverse complement strand
TTTTACGACTGCCATTCAGGTTAAGGATCATGATCATGCGGATGTGTGCCGGGCTGTGTACAATGTTTGTGGCCGCCGGGTTGTGCCTGTTCGCCGGCGGATGTGCCGAGGAAAAGCCGCCGGTCGGTGGTGTGAAGACGGTGTCGCCTCCGATTACAACGAATCCCGGCGCGGTGACGCCCCCTGTGAAGCTCACGCCGCCGCCCGCGGCCGGTTCCACCACTGGCGGCGGCACGGAAACGCCTGCGACGCCGAAAGATGGTCAGTAAATCAGGTGTTAGGTTTTCGGCGTTAGGCGTTAGAAGAGCGGACAGCAGACAACGTCGTTGCTGCTGTCCATTTCCAAATGCCCAACGCCGAAGTTGATCGCTGATCAACTCCTTGCCGAGCCGGGCAGCATCGGTTATGGTCGAAATGCCTGCGTGATCCTGCCGACCCGCATCGTCCCGCCGATTGCCAACGTGACCCGCCTGCCAAGGACCGAACCTCATGGCTCATCGCCGTTTCTCGTGGATCCTGTCGTTGTTCGTCGTCACGAGTGCCGCGCCGCTATGGGCCGCGGACATTGATCCGCTCGACTGGCCGTATTGGCGCGGCCCGGAGATGAACGGCATCTCCCGCGAAAAAGGGCTGCCGGACAAATGGGACCCGGAAGGCGAGAACGTCGTCTGGAAGAGCGAGGAGCTGGGCACGCGGTCCACGCCGATCGTGTTAAACAACAAACTCTACACGTTGTGCCGCCATAATCCGCACACGCCGCAAGAAGCTGAGATGGTGGTCTGCGCCGATGCGACCACCGGCGAAATTCTGTGGAGGAATGTCTTCAACGTCTTCCTGTCCGATGTGCCCGATACCCGCGTCGGCTGGTCGAGCGTGGTCGGCGATCCCAAATCCGGGAACGTCTTCGCGCTGGGTGTCTGCGGCTTGTTCCAGTGCATCGACGGCAAAACGGGCAAGACGTTGTGGTCGCATTCGCTGAGCGAAGAGTTCGGCCTGCTGACTACTTACGGCGGCCGCACCAATTACCCGATTGTGTTCGAGAACCTCGCGATTATCAGCGGCGTAGTGATCGGCTGGGGCGACATGGCCAAGCCGGCCTTCCGCATCCTGGCGTTCGACAAGCGCAACGGCCAATGCGTGTGGTTCACCAGCACGAAACTCTTCCCCGCCGACACCACTTACAGTGCCCCGGTCACCGCGATCATTGACGGGCAGGCCCAGTTGATCATCGGCGCGGGCGACGGCAGCGTGTACAGCCTGCAGCCGCGCACGGGTAAAATCCTGTGGAACTACGATGTCACCATCCGCGGTGTGAATGCCACGCCGCTGGTGGTCGGCAACAAAGTCATCTGCGGGCACGGTGAAGAGAATGCGGACGACCCCACCAAAATGGGGGCGTTCTTCGCCGTCGACGCCACCCAGACCGGCAACATCACCAAGCCGGGAGAACTCTGGAAAATCGACGAACAATTTGTCAGCAAGGGCCAGCCGCTGGCGTTGGAAGACCGGCTCTATTCGATTGACGAAAGCGGCTACTTCTTCGTCAACGATTTCGAGACCGGCAAACTGCTCACCAAGAAGAAGCTCGGCACTATGGGGCGCGGCAGCGCGGTGTATGGCGACGGCAAAATCTATGTCGCCGATGCCACCGGCCGCTGGTACATCTTTGAACCAAACGGCAAAGACCTGAAAGTTTTGCATCAACTCCGGTTGGGTGTGGAAATCAACGGCTCGCCGATCATTTCGCATGGCAAGGTCTTCCTGCCGACCGAAACCATGATGTACGCCATCGGCCTGCCGGACGCGCAACCGACCGCCGATCCGCAACCGACCGCCGCGGAAGAAACGCCAGCCTCTGCGGACACCACCCCGGCCACCGCTTTGCTGGTGCCGGTGGAGTCGCTGCTGCTGCCCGGCCAGAAGCAGCAATTGTCGGTCTGGCTCTACAACGCCAAGGGGCGATTTTTGAGTGTCTCGAAACCGGACGAGGTGCAGTTCAGCATCGCTGGCGGTGGCGAGATGGACGAGCAGGGAAAGTATCACGCTCCGAAAGACGCGGAAGCGATTGCCAGCGTGGTGACGGCAACCGTCGGCGAGATCAAAGCCGCGGCCCGCATCCGCGTGGTGCCGGAGTTCCCGTGGAACATCACCTACGATGACGGCATTGTGCCGATCACGGGCGTGGGCATCCGGTATCGCAACATCGCCATCGATCACGATTACTTCAACGACGTGAAGGCCCGCAATCCGCTTGCCGCCAAACTTTACATCTACCTGATGACGCAATTCATCAACAACGAGCGGCCGGGCGCCAAGTTCGACGATGCGACCCCGCAGCAATTGTGGACGCAGATGCGGCGGTATCTCGGCGTGTTGGATACCGTCACCACGCAGGAGCAGGGGAAAGAAATCCTCGACCCGCTGCTCAAAATCCTCCAAGACGACGAAGTCGTGAAGGAATTCAGTTGGACGGGCGATGAAAAAATCGGCCCCCAACTCACCGTGGCACGCGGCGGTCGCAAAATGCAGGGCAACGGCGTGATGTGCAAAATCACGACGATTCCGCTGGGCACCCGCAGCCAGGGCTGGATGGGACACCCCGGTTCCAACAACTACACCATTCAGACCGATGCGCTGGCCAATAAAGCGGTCGCCGCCGCGGGTGCCGATGCGAATGCGAAAATGCCCGATATCGGCGTCATCAACCAGCGGTATCGCATGGACCTGATGGGGGCTTCGCAGGAACTGAAACTCTATTCGTGGTATCCGCATGATCAGAAGTTCTTCACCGTCCCGTTCCCCTGGGAGCCGGATGTCTGGTACACGCTGAAATTTCAGGTCAACAATGAGACCCGCGATGGCGTAGACTATTCCGTCTGCCGGGGCAAAGCGTGGAAGAAGGCCGACCCGGAGCCGGAAGCCTGGTCGATTGAATGGGCCGACACCCCGGCGAACCTGACCGGCAGCCCTGGGCTGTTCGGGAACGCGAAAGACACGGAAATCTTCTTTGACAACGTGCAGGTGACACCCACGTCGAAATAATGTGCCATCTCACCCGCCCGCGGCGCAAGCCAAGGGTCTTCGAGCATGTCCATGAGTATCGCCACACAAGCACCGAGCCGTCCATTAGGTCCATGGGCCAACGGGATGGTGATGTCAATCGAGGAATTCGATGCGGTCTCTGACTGGGACCAAGAGTATCGCTATGAACTGTTGCATAGAGTTCTGATCGTGTCGCCGGCACCTGGTTATGGCGAACGTAATCCGAATGACGAGCTGGGTTTCCTGCTCCGGACGTACTGGTATCATCATCCGCAAGGCAAGGTGATGAACAATACAGTTTCAGAGCAATACATTGCCACGTCCGCTGGACGCCGCCGGGCCGATCGCGTGGTGTGGACCGGATTAGGGCGACTCCCGGTCCCAATGCAGGATGTTCCGACGATTGCGATTGAGTTTACTTCCGACTCCACACGCGACCGCAAACGCGATTATGAAACCAAGCGAGAAGAATATCTGGAAGCGGGCGTCGAGGAATACTGGGTGATCGACCGGTTTCGTCGCACCATGACCGTGTTTCGCAGTGATGACAAATTGATCGTCGCTGAACAAGAAATGTATCAGTCCCCGTTGTTGCCGGGTTTTGAATTGACTCCCGCGAGATTATTCGCTGTTGCCGATGGGCTTGACGCCTCGGCCTTTACGAACTGAATATCGAATCGTTCCCACTGTTTGAGAGTGTCCCATGAAACGTGCCTCGCTGTTCCTGATCCTCAGCGGCTTGATGTCGCCCCTGGCGCTGGTTGCCGCCGAACCGTCGTTCGACCCCACGGCCCATGCCGTTGGCGAAATCTCGAAAATGAACTTCAAGGTGGGGAAGAAGAACTGGCCGCAATGGGGCGGCACCGGCTACCGCAACAATACGCCCGACGGCGAGAACATCCCCACGAAATGGGACATGGAATCCGGCGAGAACATCCTCTGGGCCGTGCCCCTTGGCTCGCAGACTTACGGCAACCCGGTTGTCGCCAACGGCAAAGTCTTCGTCGGCACCAACAACGGCTCGGGCTATCTCAAGCGGTACCCGAACCGGGTCGACCTTGGCTGCCTGCTCGCGTTCGATGAAGCCGATGGCAAGTTCCTGTGGCAGGCCAGCAGCCCGAAGCTCCCCACCGGCCGCGTTCACGATTGGCCGCAGCAGGGCATCTGCTCGACCGTCTATGCCGACGATGTCCGCGTGTGGTTCGTCACGAGCCGGGGCGAAGTCCAGTGCCTCGATGTCGAAGGCTTCCACGACGGCACCAACAACGGCCCGTTCAAGTCCGAACCGAACAACAACAAAGACGAAGCCGACATCATCTGGTCGTACGACCTGATGGGCGAACTCGGCGTCTCACAACACAACATGTGCAGCTGCTCGGTGACATGCATCGGCGATTTGCTGTTCGTCAACACGTCCAACGGGGTCGATGAGGCCCACATCAACATTCCCGCCCCGAAAGCACCCAGCTTCATCTGCATGGATAAGAACACAGGCAAGGTGTTGTGGACCGACGGCAGCCCGGGGACTAACATCCTGCACGGCCAATGGTCGTCTCCCACTTGCTTTGAAGCGGGCGGACAGGCGCAAGTCGTCTTCGGTGGCGGCGACGGCTGGGTCTACAGCTTCGATCCCGCCGGCGAGAACGGTAAGGCCAAACTGCTCTGGAAATTCGACGCCAATCCGAAAGAATCGTTCTACGTTCTCGGCGGCCGCGCGACCCGCAATCATGTCATTGGCACGCCGGTCTTCTACGACGGCATGGTCTACGTCGCCGTGGGTGAAGACCCGGAACATGGCGAAGGCCAGGGTCATCTGTGGTGCGTGGACCCGACGATATCGGGCGATGTGAGTCCGGATATCGCCGTGGGCAAAGATGACAAGCCGTTGCCGTTCCCGCTGCGCCGCTTGCAGGCGGTCGATCCCAAGAAGGGTGAGAAGACGATCCCGAATCCCAACTCGGCGGTGATCTGGCATTACGATGCGGTCGATGTGAATAAGAACAAGAAGATGGACTTTGAAGAGATCATGCACCGCTCCATCGGCAGCGTGGCGATCAAGAACGACCTGTGCTTCATCTCCGACTTCAGCGGCCTGGTCCACTGTATTGACGCGAAGCAAACCGATGACAACGGCCGGCCGCTGGTTTATTGGACGCACGACATGTTCGACGCCTCGTGGGGTTCGGTGCTGATCGTTGAAGACAAGGTGTACGCCGGTGATGAAGCGGGCGACATCCACATTTTCGATCTGTCAAAAGACATGAACCTGATCAACGAGATCAACGTCGGCAGCGCGGTCTATTCGACGCCCATCGTGGCCAACGACACGCTGTTCATCTCGAACAAGTCGATGCTGATCGCGATCAAGGACGGTGCGAAGCTCGAAGGGGGCGTCAAGCTGAAGAGCATCAGCGACGCCGGTGAGAGTGAGTGATTGTGATGTGATGAATTGAAAAGAAGCCCAGGGGTTGCAACCCCTGGGCTTCTTTTTTTACTCACTGCGCCGATTGAATCAGCAATTTCCCGGCGCAATATCGGCAGGCGACTTTCTGGCCGATGTACTTTGGGGCGAACCGCAAGTCTTTCGCACACAGCGGGCATTTGGAATAGACATCGGCGTCCCGCACGTTCGGCGAGGCGGGGTCGAGGCGGAAATCGGTCGCGCAGTGTTTGCACGCCACGCGTTCCCCCAGATACTTGCGGGCGATCTTCAAGTCCTTGTGGCAACTGGGGCAGGTGATGAACACGCCCATCGGCTCGATTTCGGCCATGCTGTCCAACTCCGGTAAAGGAACGAACGCCGGCATCTCCACGCTGGCAATTTCCAGGTCGGTATTAAGCAGCGTGCGGCACGTTCGGCAGCGCACCATGTTTTCAGGCATGTCTTCGCCACACGCAGGGCAAGGCCCCCCAGCCCAGGCAGGCATGTCGATCCTCTCGTCGCGTTCAGAATGATCGGTGTGGCAGATCGCGATCAACAGACGACCGGCCCTTTGCCGCCTGTTGAATCTTCACGCAGACCCGCGTGAACATCACGACACGCTGTACCGGTTCATCATCCGGCGTGTCGCGAGGGAACGCAAGTCTTGTTTGAAGAAGTGGTAAGGCGACGGCAATTTGAGAAACAGACAGCCGTAGGGGGTGTCGAGGGCTTTGACGAGGCACACCGTGCTGATAATGGTGGGCCTCGCGGAGCCTCGACCGCACCCTACGACAACGGGTCATAGTACCGCTAAATAATGTAGAGCACTTGCTCCGCAAGTGCATTTTCTGCACTTGCGGAGCAAGTGCTATACATTCTGGACCAGCGACCTCAGCTTGCGAGAACGAGGCATACTCGGCGGGGTGTTGTCAGGGGATGGGCAATTGCCGTATTCTGATACTCTAGGATCGTGATCTTCCGCCTTTAGACCCTTCGCCTCTGCATAAGTCCAGGCTCCATGTCGCTGTCGCAAATGCATCTCGGTCCGCGAGAGACGCCGGAAGCGGCGTATCTGCTGTTACAGTCCGGCCCCACAGCGGGCGAGAAGCATCGTGTGATCGCCGGGCAGGTCACGACCATCGGCCGTTCGCCCACCAATCGCATCGTGATTCAGGATGAAATCTCCAGTCGCAATCACTGTGAAGTCTTCCGGGTCAGTGATCGGTGGATTCTGCGGGATCTCGAAAGCCGCAATGGTACGCGTGTCGACGGGGAATACATCACCCACGATTGCGAGTTGCGATCGGGGCAGATCATCCAGATCGGTGCAACGCAGTTGTTGTTCACGCAGGACGCGAATGTTCGTTTCCCGCGCGAGCCGGTCACCAGTGAAGCCGATACGGCGACGGAAATTCCCATTCTGACGTCGCAGCCGGAAATTCTGCATCGCGCCCGTGAATCGAAATATCGCAGCGAGGAAGTCGCCGCGCCGGAGGTGCGCGACCGCACCAGTCAGGAACTGTCGCTGCTGTATCGCCTGGCGCTGGAGATGGGGACTGCCGAGAATGAATCGCAACTGGCGACCTGCGTATTGGAGTCGCTGTTCTCGGCGACCTCCAGTAACCTGGGGGCGATTCTGCTGTTGCCGCGTCCAACGACGGGTCTCCCTCAACCCGAGACGCTGAAGATCGCCGCGTTCAAATCAACTTCCTCGGCTCCTTATCAGCGCGTCTCGGATTATCTGTCGCAGACGGTGCTGCGCGATCGGGAAGCCGTGCTGGCGAAGGATGTTTCGACCGATCAACATCTGTCGAATCGCGACAGCCTGGGCGAGATCAGCGCGCATAGCGTGATCTGCACGCCGATTCGTGTCGACGAGACGTTGTATGGCGTGATCCACTTGTATTCGACCGATCTTGATAACCGGCTGCAGCGGGACGACCTGGAGTTCACGCTCGCCGTCGCCGATCAGATGGGGCTCGTGCTTGAGCAGTTGCGGCAGAAAGACCAGTTGGTTGTCGGCTTGGAGCGGATAAAAAACGAGAATCAGACGCTGCGCGAGCAGTTGTTGCAGGAAAGTGAACTCGTCGGCGACAGCCCGTCGATGAGCCGGCTTCGCGAACGGATTCAGCGGATCGCCCCCACTGGTGCCACGGCTCTGATTCGTGGCGAGAGTGGCGTCGGCAAAGAACTGGTGGCGCGTGCGATTCACACTTACAGCACGCGGCGCGGCGGGCCGTTCGTCACCATGAATTGTGCCGCGCTCAGCGAAAGCCTGCTGGAAAGTGAATTGTTCGGACATGAGAAGGGGGCGTTCACCGGGGCCACGGGCCGCAAGATCGGTAAGTTCGAGCAAGGTGATGGGGGGACTTTGTTCTTGGATGAAGTCGGCGAGATGAGTCCCGCCATTCAGGCGAAATTCCTGCGGGCGCTGGAAGGGCATCCGTTCGAGCGGATCGGCGGCAGCGCGGCGGTGAGTGTCGATGTCCGCGTGGTCGCCGCGACGAATCGCGATTTGGAACAATCGGTCAAGGCGGGGACATTCCGCAAGGATTTGTACTTTCGGCTGCAAGTGGTGGAGCTGGATGTGGAGCCGCTGCGGAATCGCAAGGATGATATTCCGATTCTGGCCCAGCATTTTCTGGCACGATTCGCGCGGAAAATCGGACGTCCGCCGCTGGAGCTTTCGCCGGGGGCCATTGCCGCGCTGACCGACTACCATTGGCCCGGCAATGTGCGGGAGTTGCAGAATACGATTGAGCGGGCCGTGATTCTCACGGTCTCCGAGCGGCTCGATTCGCAGGATATCCAGCTCTCGGCGTTGGGACGGTCGGAATCGCCCCCGGTGTCGCACGCGGCCGGTCCGGAGTCGTTTCACGCGGTCCCGCTGGAAGAGATCGAACAGCAGCACATTCTAGCCACGCTGGAAGCGACAAATTGGAACAAATCGCAGGCGGCGCAATTGCTCGGGATCGAACGTTCGACCCTGGATCGCAAGTTGAAGCGTTACGACGTGGGCCGGCCGGAGCGGGATTCGGTGTGAATCGCGTTGTTCAGAAATCGTGATAGCCGATGCGAGTCGGGGCGGATGATGGTAATGGTCTGGTAAACTGGTGAAAGGTTCCGCTCGCTAAAATGCGATGACGGGTCATCATCGTTTGATGCGTTGTTCCAAAGTCTGAGAAAACGACTTGGAATCGGCGATTCGAGAACTTTTTTGTTGACAATCCGCCTCATTCCATGAAGAATGCCTTTGCCTCGGTTTTCAGCCCGCCTGGTGTCTCTCCCGAGCAGGACGCTCCCCGAAAAGCCACGATGAGAATCGTGGTTCGCACTGATGCTTTGAGTGCCCGGTGTGTCCTGTGACGACCGACCTGACTAAACAATTTCGTATTCACAATTGGTGTTCCACCGCGGGATCGCTCTCCCGGTGGTCTGTCCTGATGCAGAGGGGATCGGCATGTCGTTCGATTTTGACGTTGAAGATATCGAAGTTGAAGGCGAGATTGGGTTTGCGGAAGAACCTTCGGAATACGACGAAGATCAATACGAGTTCGAGGAGATCGATTTCGAGGCTCTTGGAATCGACCCGAAAGAACCGACCATCGCCAAGCCCGGCTCGGAAGAAAAAGTGTTGATCCTTGCCGCCCGTTACGCCGCCGGCGTGCCCCTTTGGCACGACAGCGACTGCTACGAGCATGGCCCCGGCGAGCATCTCCTGCGGATGGCTCAACAAGGCTGATTCGACCCGCGAATCCATCAACGGTTTCCGCCCTCGGTGATGTCTCCATCGCCGAGGGCTTTTTTGTGCCCGTTTCCGCCGAGGCCGCGCATGTCCCCCGCGTTGCTCCTCAACCTGCACGATTACGAACATGCCGCCCGACAGGTGCTGCCGAGCCAGGCGTTCGGCTATTACTCCAGCGGAGCCGACGACGAAGTCACACTCCGCCGCAACCGCGACGATTTCGACCGTCTGATGTTGCGGCCCCGGATGCTACGCGGGGTCGAATCCATCGATCTGACCACCACGCTGTTCGGCCAGACGTTTGCCTGGCCCGTCTTCATCGCACCCACGGCGATGCAGAAACTTGCGCATCCTGACGGCGAGCTGGCGATGGCCCGTGCGGCGGAGGCGACACAAACGACGATGATCCTCAGCACGGCGTCGACATACCCGATGGCCGACATTCGTGCCGCCTGCCAGGGGCCGATGTGGTTCCAGTTGTATTGCAACAAAGACCCCGGCGTCACTCAGGCACTCGTGCGGCGGGCGGAAGAACTGGGCTTCGCCGCGCTGGTCGTCACAGTCGATCTGCCGGTCCTCGGAAACCGCGAGATCGACCAGCGGCTCGGTTTTCGTCTCCCCTCAGAATTGGAACTGGTCAACCTGCGAGCCGTGCATGACCAGCGGCAACTTCCCGTCGTCAGTGATACGGAACTGATTGTCGCCCAGTTCAAACCCGACCTTTCCTATCGCGATCTCGCCTGGCTGTGCGGGCTGAGCAAATTGCCGGTGATCGTGAAGGGGATTCTTCGCGGCGACGACGCGCTGCAATGTCTGGATCATGGTGCGCAGGGGGTGTTCGTCTCGAATCATGGCGGCCGACAATTGGATGGGGCGTCGTCCACCATCGGCGCGCTGCCGGAAGTTGTGGATGCGATTGCCGGCCGCTGCCCGGTGCTGCTCGATGGCGGTATCCGCCGGGGGACCGATGTGTTGAAAGCCCTCGCGTTGGGAGCCTCCGCCGTGGCGTTGGGCCGCCCGCCGCTGTGGGGCCTCGCCGTGGATGGTGCCGCCGGTGCAACGCGCGTGCTGACAATCCTGCGTGAGGAACTCACGCGGGCCATGCATCTGTGCGGAGCCGGTCGGGTGAGTGAGTTGAAGCGGGATGCGGTGGCTGTGATCGACCCCGTCTTAGCTCTCCGTCAATGACGGGGGGCTAAGACGGCGTGCGGTAGGGTTTGCCGAGGGCTTTGACGAGGCGAACCAATTTTCGGTTACGGCCAAAAAACGGTTCGCCTCGAGGACTCGGCAAACCCTACATCTGAAAACATACAATCACCCCCGGCGACTCGCCGGGGGCTAAGACGGCATGTAAGATCAAGTTTGCATGCACACATCCCCTCCTCCCGATGTTGCCGAGACGCTGCCTCAGGATGAGGCGGAGCGGGGGCGGGCGCGGGAGTTGAGTCGGGAGGCGGATCAGCCGCCGGCGGAGGTGCCGGGGTTTCGGGTCCAGAAGAAGATCGGCGAGGGGCGGTTTGGGTCGGTCTGGCTGGCCCGCGAACACAATACTGGCAAGCAGGTCGCGATCAAGTTTTACGCGCAGCGGCGCGGTGTTGACTGGTCGCTGCTGGGCCGCGAAGTCGAAAAACTCGCGGTGCTGTATACCTCGCGGAACATTGTTGGGCTGCTGCATGTCGGGTGGGATCATGATCCGCCGTATTATGTGATGGAATACCTGGCGAGCGGTTCGCTGGCGGATCGGCTGGTGGGGGGGCCGTTGCCGGTGGCGGAGGCGGTTCGCATCGCCACGCGGTTGTCGCAGGCGCTCGTGCATGCGCATGGCAGCGGGATTTTGCATTGCGATTTGAAGCCGGCGAATGTGCTGCTCGATCAGGATGGAGAGCCGCGGCTGTGCGATTTCGGGCAATCGCGGCTGGCGGATGAACGGAGCGGCGCGCTGGGGACGCTATTTTACATGGCCCCCGAGCAGGCCGATCTGAAGGGGATCCCGGATGCGCGCTGGGATGTGTACGGCCTGGGGGCGCTGTTGTATCACATGGTCACCGGGACGCCGCCGTATCGGTCGCCGGAAGCGGAGGAGAAACTGCATGCGGCCGGAAGTTTGGAGGATCAACTAACGGCGTATCGGAAGATCGTGACGCAAAGTCCCCGGCCGACGCTGCATCGGCGTGCGCCGGGCATCGACGCTCCGCTGATCGACATCATCGACAAGTGCCTCGCTCCGTCGGCGTCACGGCGGTTGCCGAATGCGCAGGCCGTGTTGGATCGGCTGGCGGACCGGGAGCGGCAGCGGTCGCGGCGGCCGTTGATGTTGCTGGGGCTGGTGTTGCCGTTGTTGCTGGCGTTATTCATCACGCCGCTGGCGACGAATGCGATGCACGACGCGGTGTCGACCGCGCGATTCAATCTCGCGCAACGGGCGCTGGAGAGCGATGTATTAACGGTGAATCTGTTGTCGAGCAGTTTGCAGCGGGAACTGGTGGATCGGCGAGAGCAGTTGTTGCAGATCGCTGAAGATGAGGCGTTTCGCACGGTGGTGGCCCAGTATGCGCGCAAGCCGCGCGAGGACCGGGGGGAATTGATGGACCTCTTGAATGCGAAATATGATCGCATTCAACAGCGGCGCGAAGAGTTGGTGCGGTCGCCGGATGCGAGTTGGTTTTTGATGGATGCGACCGGCTATCAGCGCTGGCACCGCGATGGGGAAGTGAGCCAGGACCCGCAACAACCGATGTCGAAGACGGTGGATCAGAACTTCGCGTTCCGCGATTACTTTCACGGGCGCAATGAGGCGATCTTTGAGACCAACGCGCCGACGGACCTGGCCCCGATTCGCGCGCCGCATGTGAGTCGGACATATCTCAGCACGTCCTCCGGTCGATTCCGCGTGGCAATTTCGGTCCCCATCTGGGATCTGGCGGAGGAACATGTGATTGGCGTTTTGGCCCGTTCCATTTATGTCAGCGATCTGCTGATGGACTACGAGCGCAGCGTGGTTTCGCAGGGGAACGACAGCGTGGGCCGGGTGCTGGCGTTGATCGACAGCCGTGATTGGAAACTGATCGCTCATTCGGATTGGCAGCAACGGGCCGACACGGCTCCGCTGGTTCCCGACGAATTCGAGAAGCTGCGGCTGTCGCCGGAGATGATCGACCGCTTGCAGGGGCTGATCGATTTGCCGGAAGGGACACCGGCGACTTCCGATCAGGACCGCATGTCGAACTACACCGACCCGATGCGGGAAATTGACCCGGATCAATTTGGCGGGTTGTGGCTGGCGGCATTTTCCCCTGTGGGCGAAACCGGTTGGGTGGCCGTGGTGCAGGAACGGCGGGCGGCGGCCTTTGCCGCGGTCGATGAATTGCGGACCCGCATGGTGTGGTTCGGCATCACCGCGATTGCGATTGTCGTGCTGCTGGTCGCCGGCTGCTGGTGGCTGATTATTCGCATCGTCAACAATCGGCCGTTGTTCTGGTGGCCGATGGGATCGGCGAGTGGAATGCCCTCGCTGACCAGCACGTTATCGGGCACGACACGGGGGAACGACCGTGTCTGAGTTAATTGCACAAGGCCCACAGGCGATGCAGCGCTGGCGGAATCGATTGTCCGCGTTGATGACTTATAGCATCGGTCGACAGGGGGCCGCCGATCTGCCGGTCCCCTGGGATGCGCAAATTTCCGGCCGGCATGCGACGCTGACAGTGGAAGCGGACGGGTCGCTCACGGTGATGCGGTTGTCGGAAGCGAAGAACCCGATTTTTGTGCGCGGCGAAGTTGTCGAAAGTTGCCGGTTGCCGGTCGGCGGGCATTTCGTCATCGGGACGACGGTCTTCCAATGGCAAAAGTCGTCGCCGGATTCGCCGTCGCCGGGCGAACGGATCGCTGAGGAAGTGGCTTTCACACATCAGCAGTTGCAGCACATCCGCTATCAAGATCCGGAGAACCGGCTGGAAGTTTTGACGCATCTGCCGGAAGTGATCGCCGGGGCGCGGGATGATCAGGAGCTGCATCATCGGCTGGCGAATTTGCTGTTGCGGGGCGTGGTCCATGCCGAGGCGGCGGCGATTGTTTCGCTCACCGGCAGTGATGGCGTCCGCGTGTGGCATTGGGAACGGCGGCGAGAAACCGAGGGAGAGTTCTCGCCGAGCCGCCGGCTCGCCTGGGAATCGCTGGCCCATCGCCAGAGCAGCGTGTTGCATGTGTGGGAAGCGACGGCAGGCGGAGCGGGGCATGAGCAAACGCTGGCGCAGGATTTCGACTGGGCGTATTGCACGCCGGTCGCCGGGCTGACCAATGAGCCGACGGGGTTGTACATCGCGGGCCGCATGGGTCCGACATTCGTGCCGGGGACGACACTCTCGAACACGCTGCAACTCGAAGCGGACATCAAGTTCACGGAACTCGTGTCGGAGATCATCGGCGCGGTGGTGCGCGCGCGGCGGTTGGAGCGGCAGAAAGCCGGGCTGCGACAATTTTTCGCACCACCGATTCTCGCCGCGCTGGGTGATGAACTCGATACGACGCTGCTGGAACCGTGCGAATGCGATGTGACGGTCCTGTTCTGCGATTTGCGGGGCTTCAGTCAACGGGCCGAACATGCGGCGGGTGATTTGATCGGCCTGCTGGAGCGTGTGAGCCGTGCGCTGGGCGTGATGACGCATCACATTCTGGAACATGGCGGCGTGACGGGCGATTTCCAGGGGGATGCGACGCTGGGGTTTTGGGGTTGGCCGTTCGCCTCGCCGGATGCCGCCGTGCATGCCTGCCGGGCGGCACTCGGCATTCGCGATGCCTTCGAGAAAGCCGCGGCGCAGAAGAATCATCCCCTGGCAGATTTCGCGATGGGGATTGGCATCGCACATGGCCGGGCGGTCGCCGGGAAGATCGGCACGGCGGATCAGGTGAAAGTCACGGTCTTCGGACCGGTGGTCAACCTGGCGAGCCGGTTGGAAGGGATGACGAAAGTCCTGCATGTGCCGATTCTGATCGACGAAGCCACGCGGCACATCTTGGTGGAGCGACTTTCACCGGCGGAGGGCCGCGTTCGCATGTTGGCGAAGGTGCTGCCTTACGGGATGGATCAGCCGGTCCTCGTCAGTGAGTTGCTGCCCCCGCACGGCGAGCGCAGCGAACTGACCGACGAGCACGTGCGGCAATATGAAGCCGGGGTTTCCGCGTTTCTGGCCGGGCAGTGGGACGAGGCGTATCGCCATCTGCATCAGACCCCCGCCAGCGACCGCGCCCAGGATTTCCTGCTGCAACAAATCACGGCCCGCAACCGCCGGCCGCCTGCGGATTGGGACGGGATGATCCGCCTGCCGGGGAAATGATCGACCGGTCCAGGAGGCCCGCAGCGCGAGCAAGGAATTGATAGCCCTTGCAGTCCGTGCTGATTGTGCGGCTCGGAGTGATTGTGCCACTCCGATTATTGGGGGATGACGCGATTTTTCCTCAACCTGGCAGCACATCGTCCACTTTGACCTAAAGTTTTCGCACAGTGATGCCATTCCGCCACATGGCACGATAATGCGTGCGGTGGCAGGGCGGTCATCCGTTTGGTCAGAGTCGATTTGTGAGAACTCGGTTGCAGGGGTTGTGAAATCATGCCGACGATGTTGATTAAAGTTCCCGGTCACGGGGCATCGCGTTTGCGATCATCGGACGCGGGGAGTTCGCAGTCCGGGTCGAACCGGCGGGAGTTATCGCCACGTTGGCAGGAACTGCTGCTGTGGCTGAACCAGACGTGGGATGATCGTTTGCCGCTGGTGGAGACTGCCGCGGCCGCGACGGCAATCCAGGGATGACGGGTGGTCCCATGTCTTCGAGCGAAGTTCATCAGATGCTGCAGCCAGACACATCAGCCTCCTCTTTGCCGGATTCATCCTCGCGACTGCGTGCGCTTGTCGTGGACGATGATCCGCTGTTTCGCACCTTGCTGGTCGGCATGTTGCAGCACGACTACGACGTGACGGCGTCGGCGGATGGCAAGGATGGGTTTTACAAAGCGCTGGAAACGCCGCCCGATGTCGCGATTGTCGATGTGCAGATGCCGGTGTGGGACGGACTGCGGACCTTGAAAGCGTTTCGTGAACATGAGGAACTGGGCCGCGTCAGCGTGGTGATGCTGACCTCCGATACCAGCCGCGAGACCGTGATGGCGGCGATCAGGGCGGGTGCCGACGATTACGTCATCAAAACGAGTTTGTCGCGACACGACCTGCTGCAGAAGTTGGCCCAGGTTTATGAACGCCGGCATGGCGTCAAGCACTTCGACAGCGAGCAATGCGATCTGGCTGGTCCGCATGCGGCAGGCGAACTGGGAGAAACCGTCTCGGCGTCGAAAGCGGAAGCGAAGAAACTGCAAGCCGTGATGGACGCGTGGGAATAGTTCTCCGTCAACAGGGTTCACAGAAACTTTTCACAGCGCGCTGGCGCGATTCACGTCAAGTGCAGATCGCGCGATTGCGTCGCTCATTTGATTCCCTGTTGATGAATGCGATATTTTTTCAGAAACGTACTTTCCAGACTTCTCGCATTGTGCTTACAATCGAAACTGTGGGGACAACACCAACCTGGTGATGTCTCAGTTCTGATTTCGCAGCGGAAGAGCCTGGCAATGTTGCATTTCTCTTGCGATCTGTGTGGCTGTCAGTTGGATGATCAGCGCTTCGTCGTGAAGCTGGAGGCCTTCCCGGCCTTCGACCCCGATCAACTGTCGCCCGCGGACCTTGATGCTGACCACCTCGAAGAGGTGGCCCAGCAATTGAACGCCGGTGACGTTGAGCCGCTGGACGATTGTGAGACGAAAACCTTTCGCTTCGATCTGTGTCCGCGGTGTCATCGGAAGTATGTCCGCGATCCGCTGGGCCGCGATGCCGCGCGTCGCCTGGCGTTCAGCAAGAATTGATCGAGCCTGGGCGGCCGAGCCGATTGCCGCGCGTGCGCCGCAAACGCTGGCTGATGCGGGCCTTCCTTTGGTCAGCACTGTTGGGCGTCATCCTGTGGTTGCGGACGTTTCCGTATACTGCCACCACCCCAATTCGCGATCCGCAGCAGACGCATCATGTCGACCGTGTGATCGATGGCGACACTCTGCTGTTGCGCGGCGGCCAGCGAGTCCGCCTGCTCGGGGTCGATACGCCGGAATTGTCTCGCGAGGATCGTCCGGCGGAACCGTGGTCGGCGGAAGGCTTCGAGTTCACCCGCGCGTTCGTCGCGGGAGGCGAGATCACACTCGGGTTCGACCGCGAGCCGTTCGATAAGTACGGTCGCCGATTGGCGTATGTGTACCGCCAGGGCCGGTGTCTGAATGAAGAGTTGATCCGGGCAGGTTTCAGCCGTGCCGAGACAGGCTTTGCCTATCACGAGTCGATGAAGGTTCGGTTTCGTCGGGCGGAACGCGCGGCTCACGATGCCGGCCGGGGATTGTGGCGCGAGCCATCGCCGGCTGTAGTGCCCGAATCACGACCCGCCGGCAAAATTTAGCACAAGCAATGTGCGATCATCGCGCAGGGGGCGGTCCGGGTCGTGGGCCTGCACGCGCTGCCAGATCGTTTCCGCGATCGCATCGGCGGTGGCTGCGTTCGCCGCGGGAATCGTGTCCTGAATTCCCTGTCGATGAAAAGCAACCTTGGCGCGATTGACCGTTTCCGTCACGCCATCGGTGTAACAGATCAACGTATCGCGCGGTGCCAGCGACACGGTAGACGCCCGATACTTCGTCTCCGGTTCCACGCCGAGAAACAATCCATGCGAATTCAGCGACCGCCATTCGCCGTCGCGCAAGAGCAACGGCGGGGGATGTCCGGCATTGGTGTATATAAACGTGGCCGCGTCGATATCGAGAATGCCGATCATCAGCGTGACGAACTGTTCCGACTGTGTAACGGTATGCAGCGCGCGATTCACGCCGACCATCAGCAGCTCGGTCGAGAGACGATTCGCGGGAATTTGTGACACCAGCGCCCGCAGCGCGCCGCGTGCGACGGACGCCAGCATCGCCGCGGGGACGCTATGTCCCACGGCGTCGCCGATGGCGATGAGCATCCGGCGGTTCTCGAGGGGGATCACATCGCAGATATCGCCGCCGACGCCTGTCACCGTCGCGGCGCGGACCGCCAGGTCGACACCCCATTCCACCGGCGGACGCTGCAGCAAACCGACAGGCAACTTGCGGGATGCGAATTCGAGTTCCGATGTCATCTGCTGCTGACGTTCGCTGTCTTGCAGCAACATCGTCCGTTCGAGCAGCGCCGCCATTTGTACGGCGGCCGATTGCAGCAACTCGATTTGCCACGCTCCCAGCTCGCGCTGCCGGCGATCAAAACACCACAACGAACCGATCAGGCAGCCCTCGGTGAGAATCGGCACGCCAATGCCGACCGCCGTGCCCGTCGGCAGCCAGTCCGCATCCGCTGGGATCTGCCGATCAAGAATGGCCGCGCCTTGCGCGTAGGCCAACCCGTCCGGCGTCTCCAGGCCGATGGCCCGCAGCGGTTGCGGAACCCCCTTCGCGGCCAGTTGATGCGTGGCCCGCAGCCGGAGCCGCTGGTTACGGGGATCAAACAGAAAGAACGCCGCGCTCCACAGGCCCGTCAGCTGCGTGGCGACACGCAGCAGATGTCCGACTGCGGTTTGCAGATCGCCAGTTTGCGGCACGGTCTTCACCGCATCGACGAGGGCGGAGACATCGCGTCCGCGCGAACGGGCCGTGTGTGTCGCCCGGGCGGCGCGGCTCAGGGTCTCGGCGAAGAGTTCCGTCACATCGCATACCGATTCATAAGCGCCCGTCAATCGCGGATCGTCAGGCGATTCGACCACGATTCGCCCGAGAGTGTCGTCCCCATCGGTGATGTCGATGGGCGAGCCGGTCGTCGCGAAACCACCTGCGAGATCCGCAGCCGCAGTCCAGTTGATCGGCCAGCCCAAAGCGTCCGCGAGCCGGCCGATGGAGCCGGAAATCCAATCCAAATCAGGGCTGGCAGTGAGATGTTCCGCGTGGCGCATACGTCTGATCATCGACCAGATCGCGAGTGGAACATCGACACGGACTCAAAGAGTCGAGAATGCGGAGTTCCATGAATGCATTAAATGTCGGGCTTGTAGCGTCCAGGCACATCTATTGTCGGGAATCCCTGCAATCTGAGGAAATATGACTCATGTGGAGTCCTGACGATGGTGTCACATCCACACGCTTCGCGCTGGGATGCGAGTCTGCAAAACACGCCCGCGCGAAGCGCGTGGGCGTGGCACCGCAGACAAAAATCATGCTCATTGCGATCGAGAGCGAGCTTGCCGAGTGCTACTTCCTCGCGGCAGGGTGCTTCAACGGTAGCCAGGCACCTTGTTCCTGGCTGCTGGCGACACATTGCTGGATGAAGTACATGCCGTCGATGCCGTCGTACACGTTGGGGTAGATCGTGTTCTTTTTCTCGAACGGTTGCCTGGCCGCCCGCTTGATCATGTCGTCATAGGCAAATCGATAGACGTTGGCGAACGCCTCAAAGAAGGCCTCGGGGTGGCCGCTCGGCAAGCGACATGCCGCCTTGCCCGAATCGTTCATGAACGGCGCGTTGGGATCGCGGGTGTAGATCGCATGGGGTGAACCATTGCGGCGGACCATCATCTGGTTGGGGTCTTCCTGCCGCCACGACAAGGCTCCCTTGGTCCCGTCGATTTCGATGAACAGGTCGTTCTCGCGGCCATGGGAAATCTGGCTCGCCGTCACTGTGCCCATCGCGCCGTTGTCGTAACGGATCACAGCGTGTCCGTAGTCATCGAGCTGTCGGCCGGGTTCAAAGATTTTGAGATGACAGGAAACCTCGGCGGGGAGGAGGCCCGTCATGTAACGGCCGAGATTGTAGGCATGCGTGCCGATGTCGCCGAAGCAGCCCGCCGCGCCCGATTGGCCGGGATCGGTCCGCCATTTCGCCTGCTTCTGATCGCTCGATTCCAGCCGGCTGCGGAGCCAGCCTTGCATGTAATTGGAGCGAACCGCCTGAATCTCGCCGAGTTCGCCGCCAAGAATCATTTCCCGCGCCTGCCTGACGAGCGGATAGCCGGTGTAATTGTGGGTGACGCCAAAGACCGCGCCGGACTTCTCGACCAGCTTCAGCAGTTCTTCCGCCTGCGCGAGATCAAACGTCATCGGTTTGTCGCACATCACGTTGAACCCGGCTTCCAATGCGGCCTTGGCGATTGGAAAGTGGGTGTGATTGGGCGTGGCGACTGTCACGAAATCAATCCGCTGCTCGGCCGGCAGCGCTTTTTCTTTTTCCATCAATTCCGTGAACGATCCATAAGCCCGCTCGGCCGGAATGTCGTAGGCGGGAGCGGACGCCTTGGCCTTCGCCGGGTCGGACGACAACGCCCCGGCGACAAGCGCGGCTCGGTTATCGAGCACGGCCGCCGTCACATGCACCCGTCCGATGAACGCCCCTTGACCCCCTCCGACGAGCGCCATCCGCAACTTGCGATTCAAACTGCCGTTCGTGGTGTCCATGTTGCGATTCCTCGGAGATGGTGCGGGCTGAGAGTCGACGCTGTGGTTCTGACGCAAGATTTGCTACGGAAGCATTCAGCAGGATAGCGGGCGATTGGTGCCCATGCCAAGCGTCGGCCCACCGTGCAATTTTACAGATTCTCGTCGCGCAGCAGGCGGGCGTAGTCTTCGGGGGTGTCGAGATCGAGCGTCACTTCCGCATGATCGCAGGGCCATTCGACGACACGGTCGGGTTGGTGTTTCAACAACCAGTTCAAACCGTGTTCCGGCGGGATCGCTCGAATGGCCGACACCATGCTCCAGCGGAATAACGTTGGATGACCGCGCTGGCCGTGATACGTCGGCACGAGAATGTCTGCCTGCGATTGATTCCAAACAGTGAGCATTTCTTCCAGGACCGGCCGTGACAGCAGTGGGTGATCAGCCGGAATGAGGAGCCAGCCCTCGGATTCCAATGGATGGTACCGCTGTTCGATCTCAGTGAGCGCGATCTCAACGGAAGTCCGCATCTCGGGCGGGTCGACGGCTGGTTGAATCAGCCACGTGCCGTGCTGTTCGGCTTCAGCGCGCAATGCGACATCATCGGACCGGATCACCACGCAGCACGCCGCGATTTGCGGCGCGCTAAGCGCGTGAATCAGCCGACCCAGGATCGTTGTTCCTTGATAGGGCAACAGCAGCTTCGGCCGTCCCATGCGCCGACTGCGGCCGGCTGCGGGAATGACGGCGAAGAGACGAGGGGGAGTTTGTACGATCACGGGGCGTTCAACGAGCAGGAAGCAAGTTCTCAACCAGCCTGACTGTGGCGGCAGTGGGCGTGAGAGTCAACGTAGAGCACTTGCTCCGCAAGTGCATTTTCTGCACTTGCGGAGCAAGTGCTCTACATTCTGTGCAATGACCACTCGTCAATCTTGATCTTGTGGAAGAAGCAGATCGTTTGTTTTCTTGTGACCTTTAGCACTCCACCAAAACTGGTTCGCCTCGATGACTCGGCAAACCCTACAGGACGAAGATCAAAAAGCTTATTCCCAGAACGCGAGGGTGCAGAGGGAGTAGGGCAGGGTCTCGTCCATAAACTGCACTTCGCCGTAAAAGGTGATGAAGCCGGATTTCGGTTTGTCGACGCTGCCGGCAAACAGATTCTCGTCGACCGATTTCATCTTGGTCGAAGTCCAGTTCGATTCGCGGAAATCTTTGCTGTCGGAGGTCGCTGACCAGAGCCGAACGCTTGCCGGTTTCGCATTCACTTTCACCGTCAGCTCAATCCGGCCGTCCTGCGAGGTCTTGTTCCAGGAAATTTGCGGCAAGTCGACGCCGCCGACGGAATGCCGGAAGAAGACGGCGAGTGTGCTGAGGGCGAGTTCGCGGCCGGCCTTCAGATTATGCCCGGCGTTCGGGAGCCGCAGCACATACTTCGGGCCGACGAGATCGTCCCAGTACAGGCTCATCGCATCGACGGTCCAATAGCGGTCGTTCGCGCCGATGATCATCAACTTGGGTTGCGTGATGAGTTGGCGATAGGTGTAGGGGTCCATCATCTTCCACAGCGACTCTTCCTTGGTCCCCATCGGTATGCCATCTTCGCGGACGAGGTCTTTGCGGGTGTAGTCGTCGATCTGTTCGCTGTAGCGGCCCCACAGAGCTTTTTGATGTTTCATCTGTTTAGGGAAGTTCAAGACATCGATCACCATCGGCGCGGTGGCGACGATGCGCGGATCGGCGGCAGCCGTCAACCAGCTGGTCCAGCCCCGTTTGGATGCACCTGTGACGACAAAGCCTTTCACCTCCTGCTGAAATTCCCGCTGTTGAAAATGTTCGAGTGCGTCCATCGCCTTCACGGCACTCTTAACCATCGGGAACAACAGGGGCCAGGTGGGATCGTTCGTTTCCAGATACTTGAGCCAGGTTTCGGTGATCAAGTCGTCTTCGACTTTACCTTCCATCAGTGGTTGATTGGGGACCTGATGCAGCGTGGCGACTCGCGCGCCGCATTGCCGGGCGAGGATCGACCCCATGAGCAGATCATCCGGCCCGGGGCGTCCGCCAATTTTTCCGCCCGTGACGAACAGCAGCATGTGATCGGGATGGGTGATTTTTTCCGGAGAGTACACCGTCAGGGCATGTTCCCAGACAATGTCCTGCCATTTTTGACTCGTCAGTTTGATGCGATGAATAGTCGTATCGCCCAGCGTGGTGGTTTCTTCCACTTCCCAGCCGAAGTCAGGTTCGTCGCGCTGAATGTATTGGAAGAGTTCCTGCGGCAAGTCTTCGGCGGCATTGAGTGAAGTCGGAACGACGCTTTGAACCAGCGCGGTCGCGATGAAGGCGAGACAAATCAAACGGGTGAAATGCGGACGAGTCATGCTGCCTGGCGCCTTGTTGCAAATGTTCGGCGGAAAAAGATGACTGCATCCCGCCACGATGAAAGTGATCCCCGTCTTGAGAGGATGCGGCATCTCTTTAAGAATATCGTAATTGATTCAAGAGTTTATTTTCTCTTCATGTCGGCTCGACTCGTGGGGGCGGACTTTTTCACATCGGCCGGCGATTTGGCGGTCACTTCATAAGTCGGCAAGTCGACCGGCGATTCTTCGACGGTCACACTAAAGGGTGTCGTCTCTGGTTTTGCAAAGGAGTCCTCGAGTTTCGTTGGACCGCCCCAACTGCTGCCGAACTGTTGAAAGGTCAACCATTCCACGGTCACTTTGTAACTGCCGGCGGGCGCGCCGTCTCCACCAATGTAAGACGTGATTGCAAAATTGCCCTTGGCGTCTGTCTGCGCTTTAGGACGGAGCGTCTCCTTGGTTCCCCCGACCGGGTGCAAGGTCACCCATAGATCCTTAACGGGGGCACCATCGACCAAAATCTTTCCGCGGACTGGTGTTGTTTCTACCGCGTTGGGAATGATCAGCTTCAAACGATCCTTGTCCGACATCCGCTCACAACCGCATAGGAGAAGCAGGGCGCAAGTCATCACGGCACCGCGAATGCAATTCATAAAGACTCCACGAAAAAAGCTTCCCCGGTGATTCCAGAGGAAGCTCGGTATTGTAAGTGGCCGCCAATCAAAACTCCGGCGTGACTCGTCCGCCGTTGGGAGTCGCTACATCCGCAAACACACCGACGCTTACGTTCTCACTCAGAAAGCGAACTGCTCCATCACACATGAGGATGTTCACTCCTCCGGTATGAAAGCTGTAAGCCCCCTTGCCGGCACGGTTCGTGCAGTTGATCGCGCACGGTCCACCGCCAACGCTGCCATCGAAGGACGAGCCGTCGGCCCAGTTTTCGGCGTTGGTGATATCGGCCCAGCCGCCGCCGCTTGTTCCGTTTTGCGCGAATAACTTTCCTTTGCGATACTCATCGTTCCGTCCCGCCAGTTCCATCATGATGAAGGTGTTGGAAGTTCCATCCTTGATGTGGTCGAGCTTCAACCGCGTATGATCATCTGATAAGACTCCCGTGCGATCAGCTTGCGGCGCGATGGGAGTCACATAAAGATTCAGCAGGTCTCCCAAAAGTCCGCCCAGCGGGCTGTAATCCATCGCGCCCGTCTGCCATGACAGAGGGCCGGCGGGTGTGGATAACGTCGCCGTGAAGGAATTCGCGCCGCGCGGCGTGCTGGGACACATGTAAACCGGAATCACCGCTCTAGTCGCCGCCTGATTGTTAAATGTGTAATTCCCCAACCCAAACGCTGACAGATTGACCGGCGACATGAATGGCTGAGAGAAGTTGATCGAATTGTAGAGGGGCGCTTGATCGATGTACGGCAGGATGAATTCCGTATAAAGATGGATGTTGGCATCATCGGCTCCCTGAATTTGGGTGCCGAGCAAGCTGTTGAAAATTGGGCCAGGCCCCAAGGTGTATGCCGGCGTCAGTTGATCGAAGACATCGTGATAATTGTGGAATGCCAGTCCCAACTGCTTCAGATTGTTGCGGCACTGCGTGCGGCGGGCTGCTTCGCGGGCCTGCTGCACGGCGGGCAAAAGCAGGGCGATCAGGATCGCGATGATTGCGATCACGACCAGCAATTCAATCAGCGTGAAACCGCGGGGACGAGTCGGCGAACGGCGCATAGCAGACTCCACAAAAAGAAGAAGGGAAACCACGCCAAGAATTGGCATCCGAATCGACACTCTTGTCATAGCACTCCGATTCCGCAATGTAAATTATCTGTATGACGATTTTGTGATCATTCGATGAAATTTACGAATTGCGAACGCCGTGGAGAGGGATTCTCTCCACGGCTCGTTTCTCTTCCAAGCCGCAGGCGATCACGCTTTCGGTTCGGTCATGCTCCAGGGGTCGAGTGCCAGGGTGAGTTGGTCTTCGGGCAAAATCTGTTGTTCACGGCAGAGTTCGCGAATCGTCTTGCCCGATTTGAACGCCTCTTTAGCCAATGCCGCGGCTTTTTCATAGCCGATATGGGGGTTCAAACTCGTCACCATCGCCAGTGATTGTTCCACCGAGGCTTCGCACGCCTGCGGATTGGCTTCGATGTCGGCGGCGCACAGGTCGACGAAAGCCGTTGTCCCTTGCGCGAGCAGTTCGACGCTTTCCACGGCGGCATGCCCCATCACGGGCATCATGATGTTGAGTTGGAATTGCCCGCCCGTCGCGCCGCTGAAGGCGACCGTCTGATCGTTGCCAATCACGCGCGCGGCGACCTGCATCAGGCTTTCACACATCACGGGGTTCACTTTGCCCGGCATAATGGAACTGCCCGGCTGGCGGTCGGGGATCATGATTTCATAAAAGCCGCAACGCGGGCCGGAACCGAGCCAGCGGATATTGTTCGCCACGTTGAACAGAGTCACGGCAATCGCGCGGAGCTGTCCGTGGCATTCCACCAGGCCATCGCGCTGGGCATTGCCTTCAAAGTGATTGACGGCTTCATAGAATTTCAAGCCGGTGTCTTTGGCCAGCGCGGCACAGACGCGGTTCGAGAATTCCGGATGGGTGTTGATGCCTGTGCCGACCGCGGTGCCGCCGACGGGCAATTCCAGCACCGGTTCCAAGGCCTTCTTCGCCCGCTCGACCGAGAGCTGCAGCTGTCGCGCGAACCCGCCGAACTCCTGGCCTAACCGGAGCGGGGTGGCATCGGCGAGATGGGTCCGGCCGATCTTGATGATCTTGTCCCATTGTTGGGCCTTATCGGCCAACACATCGGCGAATTTCTGCAAGGCGGGGATCAGCCGTTGCTGGATGCCGAGAGCCACGGCGACATGAATCGCGGTGGGGAAGGTGTCGTTCGTACTTTGTCCCATGTTGACGTGATCGTTGGGATGGATCGACTTGGCCTGATCGAAGCGATCACCTTTCATCAGTTCGATCGCGCGATTGGACACGACTTCGTTGGCGTTCATGTTGCTGGATGTGCCGGAACCGGTCTGGAAGACATCGATGGGGAACTCCGCATCAAATTTTCCGCCGGCAACTTCCTTGGCGGCATTGAGCAGCGCCTGTACCTGAGTGTCGTTGAGCCGGTTTTTGCCAGTCTGCGTCAGTTTGCCGAGTTCATGATTGGCAACGCCGCAGGCCCATTTAACGAGGCCCATCGCATGGACCATTTCGGGGCGGAGTGCCCAGCCGGAGACGGGAAAGTTTTCGACGGCGCGCTGCGTTTGCGCGCCGTAGTAGGCTTGCGCGGGAACCTGGACATCGCCCATGGAATCGTGTTCGGTGCGGAACTCGGTCATTGCGGAAACTTACCTCGCATGGAATGAAGGGATGGCGCGTTAACAACGCGCTACTCGAAGTTGCATACCCACATGATATCACGTCATGCCCGAGCATGGCCAATCCAGCGCGTGGGGCAGTCGTGAATGTAGAACACTTGCTCCGCAAGTGTATTTTGCACTTGCGGAGCAAGTACTCTACATTTGCAAGACTAAACGAACACATTCACGATCACATTTGCACGAGTGAGGACCAGTGAATCAGGCGGCGTGCTATGATGGCCTGATGCAGACACTCTTCATCACAGGCACGGATACCGCCGTTGGTAAAACGCACGCCGCGTGTTTGATCGCTCGGCAAATGGCCGCGCACGGGCTGCGTGTCGGCGTGTATAAGCCGGTTTGCTCGGGAGCGGAATCAACGACAGACGGGCGGCTGATCTGGGATGATCTGGAACGATTGTCGGCCGTGATCAATGTGCCGGCCACTCTGGACGACATTTGCCCGCAGCGATTTCTCGCGCCGTTGGCACCACCGCTTGCTGCCCGGTTGGAAGGTCGTCAAGTGGATTACGAGGGATTGTTCCAGGAAGTGGAACGCTGGCGGGGTCGCGTCGATTATCTGATTGTCGAAGGGGCCGGCGGTTGGTTGTGTCCCTTGACGGAAACCCAAACCATCGGGGACTTCGCGGCGGCACTCCAGGCTCCCGTCCTCATTATCGCGCGACCGGGATTGGGAACCATCAACCATACATTGTTGACGGTCACAGTCGCGCGCCAGCAAGGCGTTCGGCTGGAAGGGGTGATTTTTTGCCAGACGCGAGCCGAGGAACTCGATGCATCGGTTGATACGAACGGGGAAGAGATTGCCCGTCGCGGGGGCATTCCGGTTTTCGGCACGATTCCTTTCGGGAACGACATGGAGTTGCTTCAAGACGGAAAACCCATTGAAATGAACTGGGCAGAACGACTGCGACACCGTGGGTAGGGGATGATGATGCCGATGGAATTGTCATGCGGGCAATGTCAGGGGCGGTTGCTGGCGGACCAACCCGGCACCGTGGTGGCCTGCCCGCATTGCGGCGCACATCTACAAGTTCCAGGAGCAGCGCCTGTCGGGTCCAGTGAAGATTCCGCCACTGCGTCGACCGAATTGCTCTCTGTTTCTGAACTGGTGACTTCGGATCTGGAAGAAGTTGAGGAAGGGGCGACCTCGACCACTTTGCCGGCGACATCGCTGGTGACGGTTGATCAGTCGCTGACCGTGGTGGAACAGCCATCCACCATGATCGCTGGATTGGCCCTCACCCCACTTTCCGACTTGGCATCGCATAATACGCCGAAGTTTTCGCCGACAGAACCATTAAAACAGCGACCGCATCAGCCGACGTTTGCAGCTTCAGCTGTGACCGCTCCACCGATCACATCCGCGGCATCGACTCCGAGTCTCAAAGAATCGGCCGCACAGAATTCCTCGAGAGCGGTGACACCCGCTCCGGCGACTGTGCCCAAATTCTGGTTCTTTCTCGTAGCCAGTTATGCCAGCGCGGTGACGCTCGCTTTGTTGTTCGTGTTATTCCTCATCGGCAAGATGAAGCTGCATCCGCTGGAAAGTCTGCCGGATATTGTGCCGGAAGTTCGCAGCGGTGAAGTGGAACTCAAAGTGGCCTCGCCGGATTACGATGTCGCACCGGGGCATGTGCTGCGTGTTGGTCAGTCGCAGCGGTTCGGCAGTCTGAAAGTGACGCCGTTGCGTGTCACGGAGGGGCCGTTGCGGTTCGAGCATGTGTTGAACACCGCGGCGGTTCAGCGCCCGGCGTCGGAACCGGTCCTCAAATTGTGGCTTAAATTCGAGAATGTTTCGAGCAGCCAGACCTTTGCCCCGCTTGACCCGTTGTTGCTTTTTCGCCGCGAGTATCAGGGGCGCCGCGCTTTGACCAATCAATTTCTGTGTGCTCGCGAAGAACGCCGTCGCGATGGCGACTTGCGTTATCTGTATGAGATGTCGGCGACCAGCGAATTTCGCCTCGCCGGCCAGCAGCTGGAA
>Ga0105047_10003555_pt1 | contig 27444 bp, 27 predicted proteins | sample MAT04_FD_78384 | JGI IMG/M metagenome (GOLD analysis project Ga0105047, IMG submission 78384) | Freshwater microbial communities from Lake Fryxell liftoff mats and glacier meltwater in Antarctica - MAT-04 (megahit assembly) | ecosystem: Environmental > Aquatic > Freshwater > Ice > Liftoff... | reverse complement strand
TGCTTGATTTATCAGCAAACACAATGCATTTGCAGCGACAAACCTCATCTCATGCTTACTTAGATGCGAGCTTTTGCTCCAAAAACGATGTATTTCTCAAGTCCGACAGGCTGCTAGTGGAACGGGTGCCAGATTTGATGACGGCCTGAAATTGCCGCCCTTCAAGCAGGCGATTCCTCCAGCCTGGGCACGCTGGCTGGCGCAGGACGAGAATGGCACCTGGTGGGCTTACGAAGCCGAACCCAACCAGCAGCACAACGGCTGGTACGAGAACGAAGTCGGCCGCATTCAGCGTATTGGTGTGACCGCACCGCCAACGGACTGGCGAAGCATGCTGATCCGGCTGACTGGCGGCTGACTGCCACAAGAATCATCCGGGATTTATCAATAATCGGTATTGAAAAATGACTGTTGCGCGCCGACCCGGTGCGCAACATCATCCGCGCCTGACATCAGACAGCAGGAGACAGGCATGACCGACTCGTTCGCAGCGCAAGCGATCCCAGCAGGTGATTGGGACGCTCAGGTCGCCATTATCGGCGGTGGTCCCGGCGGCGAAGACTGCGCGCGCGATCTGGCCGATCACGGCATCAAGGTGGTGGTGATCAACAACGCGCCCTTGCCCGGCGGCGAATGTCTTTGGAGCGGCTGCATTCCCTCCAAAACCTGGCGACATGCCGCCGATGTCATCCGCGACCGCGCCAACGACCCCGACAAAGGCGTCGTCGGCACGCAATCGCCCAGCCTGGATTGGGCAACGCTGGAGGCGCATCGGAAAGGTATTCTGCAAACGCGCGGCGAACTCGCGCTGAAGACTGACAAGAGCGTCAAAATCGATAGCCGGCAGGGCTTCGCGTCGTTCATCGACGCGCATACCTTGAAGATCGTCGGCCCGAATGGCGCCGAATCGACGCTGAGCTTCGGCGCGGCGGTGATCTCCACTGGCGCGCCACCGTTCATTCCGCCGATCCCCGGCGCGCGCGAATCGATCACCAGCGGTGGCGTGCTGACCTCGGAAAGCATCTGGTCATTACCCAAACCACCGCGTCGGCTGGGCATCATCGGCGGCGGTGTGATCGGCGTCGAAATGGCGCAAATCTGGTACGACTTCGGCGCCGAGATCCTGATGCTGGAAGCCAAGGACCGCATCCTGGCGGAAATTGAAGAAGACATCGCCAAGCAACTCGGCGGCATCCTGGCTGGCGAATTTCCCATCGTCACTGGCGCGAAAATCCACGAAATCAGCGGCCAACCCGACAACATGCGGATCAAGTACAGCGATGCCGCCGGCAATCCCGGTGAATGCCTGTGCGACTACGTGCTGATCGCCACCGGCAAGCGGCCGAATACGGCCAGACTCAATCTGGAAGCGGCAGGCGTCGAACTCGACGGCGCAGCAATCAAGACCGATGCCACCTGCCGGACCAGCGCGCCGCACATCTACGCGGTCGGCGATGTCATCGGCGGCTACATGCTGGCGCACACCGCCGCCGCGCAAGGCCGCGTCGCCGCCCACAACCTGCTTGGCAAGCCTCTGGAATATCACCCGGAGCTGGATTGCGGCGTCACCTTCAGCCGCCCGCAAGCCGGCTTCGTCGGCCTCTCGCTGGCGCAGGCGAAAGCCCAGGGTATCGATGCGGTGGAAGCCAAGATGCCGCTGAACATCGACGCCAAAGCCATGATCACGCTGGAAACCCAGGGCATGATCAAACTGGTTGCCGACAAAGCCAGCGGCCGCATCATCGGTGCGCATTTCCTCGCCGACCACACCGACACGCTGATCGGCGCGGCAGTGATGATGGTGAGCGGCGGATTGACGCTGACCCAGGTTGCCCAGGCGATTTTTCCGCACCCGACGCAAACTGAAATTTTTGGCGAACTGGCAAGAAGGCTGCTGGCGCGGCTGCGACGATTGACCAAGTAGCGACGTAGGGTGCGCCGTGCGCACCAATTTACCGTTCATGGTGCGCATGGCGCATCCTGTCGCTGCCGGATCGCAAGCGAATCAACGGCGGGTTTCGCTTTGCGGCGATAATCGCGCCCCATGATCCGTCTAACTGCACTCACCCTCATTCGCGGCGCCAAGCCGCTGCTCCAAGCCGCCGACCTGACCCTCAATCCGGGTGAAAAAGTCGGTCTGATCGGGGCCAACGGCTCCGGCAAATCCAGTCTGTTTGCGCTGCTGCGCAACGAATTGCAGCCGGATGCCGGTGATGCGTTTTTTCCGGCTTCCTGGCGCGTCGCGTATGTGGCGCAGGAAACCCCGGCGCTGGACCGGCCGGCGCTGGATTACGCCATCGACGGCGACACCCATTTGCGTCGTCTGGAAGCCGAACTGGCGGAGGCGGAAGAAAGCCACGACGGCCACCGCATCGGCGACCTGCATGCCGCGCTGGCCGATGCCGACGCCTACACTGTGCGTTCTCGCGGCGAGCAACTGCTCACCGGCCTGGGTTTCTCGCATGACCAGATGAACCTGCCGGTGGCGAGTTTTTCCGGCGGCTGGCGAATGCGACTGAATCTTGCGCAGGCGCTGATGTGTCCGTCCGACCTGCTGCTGCTCGACGAACCGACCAACCACCTCGACCTTGACGCGATTCTCTGGGTGGAAGACTGGCTGAAACGTTATCCCGGCACGCTGATCATCATTTCGCACGACCGCGATTTTCTCGACGGCGTGGTCAACGTCATCGCGCATCTTGATGACCGCAAACTGAAACGCTACGGCGGCAATTACTCGCAGTTTGAAGTGCAGCGCGCGATCAATCTGTCGCTGACCCAGGCCGCGTTCGTCAAACAATCGCGCGAACGCGACCACCTGCAATCGTTCATCGACCGCTTCAAGGCCAAGGCCAGCAAAGCCAAGCAGGCGCAAAGCCGGATGAAGATGCTGGCCAAGATGGAAGAACTGGCCCCGATCCACGCTGCCGCCGCCTTCCAGTTCGAATTCCGGGAACCAGACCGCGCGCCCAACCCGTTGCTGGTGCTGGAAGACGTGGTCGCCGGCTACCACTCGGACGAGGGCGACAAGCCCATCCTCGCCAACATCAACCTCAACCTGCAGGTCGGCCAGCGCATCGGCCTGCTTGGCGTCAACGGCGCCGGCAAATCGACGCTGATCAAGACCATCGCCGGCGAACTGCCGCCGCTGATCGGCGAAGCGCACTGGGGCAAAGGCCTGGCGATCGGTTATTTCGCCCAGCATCAGGTCGAAATGCTGCGCCACGACCAATCGCCGCTGTGGCATCTGGCCAAGATCGCGCCGACCGTACGCGAACAGGAACTGCGCAATTTCCTCGGCGGCTTCAACTTCCCCGGCACGATGGTTTCCAGCCCGATCGCCCCCTTTTCCGGCGGCGAAAAAGCGCGCCTGGCGCTGGCGCTGATCGTCTGGCAAAAGCCCAATCTGCTGCTGCTGGACGAACCGACCAACCACCTCGACCTGGAAACCCGCGAAGCATTGACCGTCGCGCTGGCGCAGTTCGAAGGCACGCTGGTGCTGGTCTCGCACGACCGCCACCTGCTGCGCGCCACCACCGAAGAATTCCTGATCGTCGCCGACGGCAGCCTGAAACCGTTCGACGGCGACCTCGACGATTACCGCGACTGGCTGTTCAAAACCAAGCTGGCGATTGCGAAACCCGCGAAACCCACCAAACCAGGCAAGGTTGAAGCGGAACCTGTTGTACAGATTCAAGCCGCGCCGGAACCCATCCTGAGCACAACCGAGCGCAAAGAGCAAAAGCGCCAGGAGGCGGAAGCCCGCCAACGCGCCTCGGCGCAGAAGAAACCAATCGAAACCCGCATCAAGCGCCTGGAAGAAAAAATGGCCAAGGCCAATGCGCGCAAGGCTGAACTTGACGCGCTGCTGGCCGACCCGGCGATCTATGCGGAAGACAAGAAGGAAACCGTCAAAGCGCATCTGTTCGAGCAAGCCACACTGGCGAAGGAGCTGGAGCAACTCGAAGGCGAATGGCTGCAACAACAGGCCGAACTGGAAGCGCTGGGCATCTGAAGAACGGCACCGTCGTAGGTGCGAATTCATTCGCACTGCGCCCGTGACCATGTGGTCGTGCGAATGAATTCGCACCTACAGAAACGAGAAATGTGAACCCGATGCTGACCTCCGCCCTCGTCCTCGCCGCATTGCTCGCCACGCTTGCCGGCTTCAACTTCATCCTGCGCCGCAGACTGCGCGCGCCGCGCATCCGCGAGACCGCCAGCCTGGCGCAACATGGCATCACGGGGCGGGAAGACCGGCTGCCAACGCAACGCGGCAAACAGCTGTTCGGCTGGTTGCTGCCGGGCCACGCTGATGCGGCCGCCCGCGCTGTCGTCGTGCTGCATGGCTGGGGCGCCAATGTCGAAATGATGCTGCCGCTGGCGCGCCCGGTGCAGGCGGCCGGCTTCACTGTTTTGCTGATCGACGCGCGCAATCATGGCGCCAGCGATGGCGATACGTTTTCATCAATGCCGCGCTTTGCCGAAGACCTCGATGCCGCCATCGACTGGCTGAAATCCCAGCCGGAAGTTCTCCCCGGACAAATCGCCGTCATTGGCCATTCGGTCGGCGCCGCCGCCGCGCTGCTTTCGGCCTCGCGCCGGCACGATCTTTGCGGCGTTATCAGCCTCGCCGCCTTCGCCCATCCCGCTGTGATGATGCGACGCTGGCTGAGCGCCAAAAACCTGGCCTGGTTTCCGCTAGGTTGGTATGTGCTGCATTACGTGCAGCACGTCATCGGTCATCGCTTTGACACCATCGCTCCGGTGAACACCCTCCCCTGTGTGACCTGCCCGGTATTGCTGGTGCATGGCGCCGACGACAGCACGGTGCCGGTTGGCGATGCGCATGCCCTTTACGCCCGCCGGCGCAATGACGCGGTGAAATTACGCGTGCTGCCGGGCGAACATGATTCCACCGACGAACTCGAACGCCACAGCGATGAACTGATTGCCTTTCTCCACGGCGCGTTTCAACACGGAGAAAACCGAACATGAGCGTCGTCCGCAGCGTCATTCGCAGCCTCATTCGCAGCCAATTGGCCGATGTGCCGGCCTACATCACCCGTGATGGCTCCAGCATTCGTGAATTGATGCATCCCGCCGTGCAAGGTAACGCCAAACAAAGCCTGGCCGAAGCCTGCGTGCCAGTTGGCGGCGCAACCTTGCTGCACCGTCACATCGAAAGTGAAGAGCTGTATCACGTTATTGGCGGTTCCGGCCGGATGACGCTGGGCGATGAAGAATTCACCATCGCGCCCGGTGACAGCATCCTGATTCCACCTGGCACCACGCATTGCCTGCGCAACACTGGTGATGAACCGCTGCGCTTGCTGTGCTGCTGTTCACCGCCGTATCGGCATGAGGACACGGAAATATCGGAATCCGGTTGACGCGCCAAATTCATGCGCACACCATATGCGCATCTTCATTCACCCCTTTGCGCGGGAACCTGCCATGAACGCCATCCTGAAAAAGCCCACCAATCTCAGCCTGCGCACCGACCTTCTTGAAGAAGCTCGCGCGTTGGGCATCAATCTGTCGCAAACGCTGGAGGCCGCCCTGACCGCAGAAGTCAAAAAGTACAAGGAAAAACAATGGCTTGAGGATAATCGTGCAGGAATCGAAGCCTACAATCGCTACATCGAGCAACACGGCCTGTTTTCCGACCGTTTCCGCACCTTCATGCGCGAAGACTGATGGCTCATCTCGATGTCTACCGCAACCCGGACCCCGTGAGCGGCAAATTGCTGCCTTTTGTGGTCGATGTCCAAAGCGATTTGTTGTCCAGCCTGTCCACTTGCATGGTCATCCCTCTCGCCCGCCCCGAAGCCATCGAGACCCTGCCCATCCTGCGACTGAACCACAAGGTCGACGTTGAAGACAGCACGCTGATTCTGCTCGCCCAAGACATGGCCCCGGTGCCACGCCGCATGCTGAAACATCCTGTGACCAACCTCTCCGCCCACCGCGACGACATCCTCGCCGCACTCGATTTCCTTTTCACCGGTTATTGAAAGAAAGAAACCCGATGGCCCAATACGTCATGTCCATGCTGCGCGTCAGCAAAATCGTTCCCCCGAAACGCCAGATCATCAAGGACATTTCGCTGTCCTTCTTCCCCGGCGCCAAGATCGGCCTGCTCGGCCTGAATGGCTCGGGCAAATCCACTGTGCTTCGCATCATGGCCGGGGCGGACAAGGAATATGAAGGCGAGGTGCAGCATCTGTCCGGCATTTCCATCGGCTATCTGCCGCAGGAACCACAACTCGATCCGGACAAGAGCGTGCGCGACGAGGTCGAAAGCGCCCTCGGTGAAGTGATGCAGGCGCAGCAAAAGCTGGAAGAGGTGTACGCCGCCTACGCCGAACCGGATGCCGATTTCGACAAACTGGCCGAGGAACAGGCGCGGCTGGAAGCAATCATCGCCGCCTCGGGTTCCGACGCCGAACACCAGATGGAAATCGCCGCCGATGCATTGCGTCTGCCGCCGTGGGATGCCGTCATCGGCAAGCTTTCCGGTGGTGAGAAACGCCGCGTCGCGCTATGCAAACTGCTGCTGCAGAAACCCGACATGCTGTTGCTGGACGAACCCACCAACCACCTCGACGCCGAATCGGTGGAATGGCTGGAACAGTTCCTGGTGCGCTTCCCCGGCACCGTCGTTGCCGTCACCCACGACCGCTACTTCCTCGACAACGCCGCCGAGTGGATTCTCGAACTCGACCGTGGCCATGGCATCCCTTGGAAGGGCAACTATTCAAGCTGGCTGGAGCAGAAGGAGGCGCGTCTGGAAACCGAGAACAAGCAGATCGACGCCCACATGAAGGCGATGAAGCAGGAACTGGAATGGGTGCGACAGAACCCGAAAGCGCGCCAGGCCAAATCCAAATCACGTCTCGCCCGCTTCGAGGAAATGAACTCGACCGAATACCAGAAACGCAACGAAACCCAGGAAATCTTCATCCCGCCGGGTGAGCGTCTGGGCGACAAAGTCATTGAATTCAACGGCGTCAGCAAAGCCTTCGGCGACCGCCTGCTGATCGACGATTTATCGTTCAGCATCCCGCCCGGCGCCATCGTCGGCATCATCGGCCCCAACGGCGCCGGAAAATCGACACTGTTCCGCATGATCCAGGGCAAAGAGCATCCGGACAGCGGCAGCATCGACATCGGCACGACGGTCAAAGTCGCCTCGGTCGACCAGTCGCGCGAAGGCCTGGAAGACAACAAGACCGTGTTCGACGCCGTCGCCAACGGCGCCGACATCCTCACCGTTGGCCGCTTCGAAATGCCCGCCCGCGCCTATCTGGGCCGCTTCAACTTCAAGGGCGGCGACCAGGGCAAGACGGTCGGCAACCTGTCCGGCGGCGAACGCGGTCGCCTGCACCTGGCGAAAACGTTGATCCAGGGCGGCAACGTCCTGCTGCTCGACGAACCCTCCAACGACCTCGACGTGGAAACCCTGCGCGCTCTGGAAGACGCCCTGCTCGAATTCGCCGGCTGCGTCCTGGTCATCTCGCACGACCGCTGGTTCCTCGACCGCATCGCCACCCACATCCTCGCCTGCGAAGGCGACTCGCACTGGAACTTCTTCGCCGGCAACTACCAGGAATACGAAGCGGATAAACGCAAACGCCTGGGCGAGGAAGGCGCGAAACCGAAACGGATTCGGTACAAGCCGATCAGCCGCTGACGCACGATGATCGCCAGTTGCACATCACCTTCACGATGCGTGAAGCAGGCAAGTTGATCCGGGTGACATCGGCGCGGGAGGGTGACATCGGCGCAAGACATGCACCGGAAGGAAAGGACGATCCATGAACAAGCGGTTTAGAACACCATCCCAAACTTCGCCACCGAAGCCGAGGAACGCACGTTCTGGGAAAGCCACGACAACAGCGACCACGTGAATTTGAACAATGCAGCCAAAGCCATCATGCTCAACCTCAAGCCCACCACAAAAACTATTTCCCTGCGCCTACCTCTGCACCTGCTGGAAACCCTCAAGGCTGCTGCCAACTCACGCGACGTGCCCTGCCAATCGCTGATCAAGTTCTGGTTGCAGGAAAAGATTGACCAGCACTGAGCCACGAAACAGACAGGAGCACATTCGGCGGAAGGCGCGATAAAGCCGCTTTTCCGCCCTACTCGCTCGAACGAACCCGTTACGAAAGATGCTTTGCCCCGCACCTACCAACTCCGCATCCTTCTGAGCCAACCTTTGCGGCTGCAAATCGGCCGCTTCGGTGTGTTTGATTTTGCCGCCGGGGATTACGTCTACACCGGTTCGGCCAAGCGCAATTTCGAAGCCCGCGTTGCTCGCCATCTGAGGCGCGAGAAGACCTTGCGCTGGCATATCGACTATTTGCTCGCCGCGCCCGGCGTCAGCGTAATGGCGGTGATGCGCTCCGAGACGGACGAGTGCAGCCTGAATCAAGCAACGAGCGGCGTCATTCCGGTGCCGGGATTTGGCGCTTCGGATTGCGCACGGGGTTGCGGCAGCCATCTGAAATACTTGCATCCGTCCGGCTAGCTTTCATGGCGAGATCGTCGGCGTTGATGTGGCGGCAGTGAGCATCACTGGTGCTGCTCGGCCTGATCAGTTCTTTCAGCGATATGCTTCCTGGCGGTAATGATGTTGATGCTGAACCTGATCTACTGATCGGTTACCTTGCAAAGATTTCAGACATAAAAAAGCCGCCCGAGCAGGGCGGCTTTTTCGCGGCAACGAAGGCGATCAGGCCTTGGCAGCGCGCTTGTGGTGGTCGAGCTTTTCCTTGATCCGCGCCGACTTGCCGGAGCGCTGACGCAGGTAGTACAGCTTGGCGCGACGCACATCGCCGCGACGCTTGACTTCAACCGAAGCCAGCAGCGGTGAGTAGGTCTGGAAGGTACGCTCGACGCCTTCACCGGCAGAAATCTTGCGCACGGTAAAAGCGGAGTTGAGGCCGCGGTTACGCTTGGCGATGACCACGCCTTCGTAAGCCTGCAGACGCTCGCGGTTGCCTTCCTTGACCTTCACTTGCACCACAACGGTATCGCCGGGGGCAAACGGCGGCAGCACCTTGCCGACCGACAGGCGGGCAATTTCTTCGTTTTCGATCTGTTCAATAATGTTCATCTTCGTTTCCTGACACGAAAGTAGGCGGTATAGGTTTCATGGCACGACGCCCCGGAAACATGCCGCCATTTCTAAAAGACCCGGATCACTCCGGATCGGCTTCCCGGCGAATTTCACCGAGCAATTCAATTTCCAGCGGGCTCATCTTCCGCTGTTCCAGCAAATCAGGTCGCCGCAGCGACGTTCTCTTCAACGCCTCGCGCAAACGCCAGCGCGACACTTCGGCATGATTGCCGCCGCGCAAGACCGGCGGCGACTTCAACCCGAGGTACGCTTCCGGCCGCGTGTAATGCGGACAATCCAGCAAACCATCGGCGAAAGAATCTTCGTTTGCCGACTCGGCATGCCCAAGCGCACCGGGGATCTGCCGAATCACCGCATCAAGCAGCACCATCGCCGGCAACTCACCGCCCGAGAGCACGTAATCACCGAGAGATACCTCCTCGATCGAGTGCCGCGCAAACAAACGCTCGTCAATCCCTTCATACCGCCCGGCCAACAATACCAACGCCGGTTCCTGCACCAATTCCAGTACCAGCGCCTGATCCAGCCTGCGTCCTTGCGGCGACAGGTAAATCATGCGTGGCGAAACAACGCCTTGCCGCAACAACGTAGCCTTTGCCGCCGTCAAGGCCAGATCCAGCGGCTCCACCAACATCACCATGCCGGGACCACCACCAAACGGCCGGTCATCGACAGTGTGATAGTTGTCCTGCGTGAAGTCGCGCGGATTCCAGAATTTCACACTGCACAACTTCTGCTTCACCGCTCTGCCACTGACGCCAAACTCGGTCAGTGCAGCAAACATCTCGGAAAACAGAGTTACCACATGGTACTCAGGTTCCATGGAGCCACGCCCGAGGAGCCACGCCCAACTTGAAACCCGGCTTAATAATCCAGTCCCCAATCGACCACGATGCGCTTGCCGGCCAAATCAACCGACTGAACCAACGCACCGACAAACGGAATCAGCCGTTCAAACGTTTTTCCGTCGTGCTCATCCTGAATCTTCAGCACTTCATGCGCGCCGGTTTCCAGAATACCAACCACCTTGCCCAACGATTCGCCTTGCAGATTGACGACGTCCAGGCCGGTCAACTGGTCCCAGTAATACTCGTCTGCCGCCGGCGGCGGCAGCTCAGCCCGCGACACCGCAATTTCAAATCCCTGCATGGCTTCGGCGACATTGCGATCACTGATGCCTTGCAGCGAAACCAGCAACGTCTGACCATGCACCTTGCCTTCAAGCAATTCGCAGGCACGCCATTTGCCGTTCTTGCCGACATGCCACAGCGGGTAATCCAGCAGGCTGTCGACCGACTCGGTAAACGGCTGAATCTTCAGCCATCCACTCACTGCATACGGGGCGGCAACCCGCCCCATGACAACCAGATCTTCAGGCTGCGGCAGTTGCGCCATTGCGCACGATCCTGGCAACGGTGTCGGAAGTTTGTGCGCCGACGCCTTTCCAGTAAGCCAGGCGCTCGTGATTGAGGCGCAGGGTTTCGGAGTTGCCGGAAGCGACCGGGTTGTAGAAGCCGATGCGCTCGATGAAACGACCGTCACGACGATCGCGGGAATCAGCCACGACGATGTTGTAGAAAGGGCGCTTCTTGGAGCCGCCGCGGGCAAGACGAATGGTGACCATGTTATTGCTGTCCTCTGAGCCTGTTGGAGGCCAGAAAGGCCGCCAAAACCGGAAAAGCCGCGCATTATATAGAGTGCGCACGAGCAATCCAAGTGTTTGTTTTTGCGGACTCTCTCGCGTCAACACAAGCGGCGCAAACCGGCTGCGTCAATCGCGGAAATTCTGGTACTGCAGCGGGAAGTCGGTGATGCTCTTGCGCACCAGCGCGATGGCGTCCTGCAAGATGTCGCGTTTGGCGCCGGTGACGCGCACGCTTTCACCCTGGATGCTGGCGTTGACCTTCATTTTGGAATCTTTCAGCAGGCGCACGATCTTCTTGCTCAACTCGGTTTCCAGGCCGCTTTTCAGCGTCGCCGTGCGCTTGACCTTGTTGCCGGATACTTTTTCGCTTTTGCCCAATTCCATGCAGCGGATGTCGACACCGCGTTTGATCAATTTGCCGTTCAGCACTTCCTGCACCTGATCGACCTTGAAATCGTCATCGGCATAGAGCGTCAAGACCAGTTCGGCCTGCTCGATGCGAGCGTCCGAGCCTTTGAAATCGAAGCGATTGGCGACTTCCTTGTTGGCTTGCTCAACGGCGTTCTTGATTTCCGGTTTGTCCAGTTCGGACACAATATCGAAGGAAGGCATGATTTTTCCTGTACAAGGGCTGATTCAAATGGGCGCTGATTATAGGGTTTCGCCTCCGCCTCGTTTAAAATCTGCCGACGTTTCATCCTTTCACACTCCGCTTACCTGAAGGTATCCATATGGCCCGCGTTACCGTTGACGACTGTATCAAGCACATCCCGAATCGTTTCGAAATGACTCTGGTCGCCGCCTTTCGCGCGCGTCAAATTTCCACCGGATCGACCCCGCGCGTCGATCCGGAAAAAGACAAACCGGCAGTCCTCGCATTGCGTGAAATCGCTGAAGGCCTGACCGGCATTGAAATCCTGAAAAAAGGTCCGTTCTGAATCTTGCCTACGTAGGCAGCCTGATGCCGCCCGCTGATCCGCTCGCCATCCTGCCGGAGGCAGCGGCTTACCTCAGCGAGGCCGACCAAGAAGCCTTTCTTCGTGCCTATAACTACTCTGCCGTAGCGCACGAAGGCCAGTTCCGCAAGGGCGGCGCCCCATACATCACGCATCCGCTGGCGGTAGCCGAGATTCTCGCCAGCTGGCATCTCGATGCACAAACCCTGATCGCCGCTCTGTTGCACGATGTGGTCGAAGACACCGGCATCAGCTCGGAAGACATCGCCAACGAATTCGGCAAACCTGTGGCGCAGCTGGTCGATGGCGTCACCAAGCTGGACAAGATCCAGTTCGAGGACAAGGCACAGGCGCAGGCGGAAAACTTCCGCAAGATGCTGCTGGCCATGGCGCGCGATGTCCGCGTCATTTTGATCAAGCTGGCCGACCGGCTGCACAACATGCGCACGCTGGAAGCGATGCAGCCGGAAAAAGTCAGCCGCATCGCGCAGGAAACCCTCGAAATCTACGCACCGATCGCCAATCGGCTCGGCCTCAACAAGGTCTATCAGGAACTGGAAGACATCGCCTTCGTTCATCTGCATCCGAATCGCTTCAAGGTGCTGGAGAAGGCGGTGAAATCGGCGCGCGGCAATCGCAAGGAAGTGGTCGACAAGATCAAGACCGCGATCTCGGCCAAGCTGAATGAATGCAAGATTGCCGCCCAGATCCGTGGCCGCGAAAAGCACCTGTACAGCATCTATCGCAAGATGCAGGAAAAGCACCTGGCTTTTTCCGAAGTGTTCGACATCTATGGTTTCCGCATCGTGGTCGAGCAAGCGCGCGACTGTTATCTGACGCTGGGCGCGCTGCATTCGCTCTACAAACCCATTCCCGGCAAGTTCAAGGACTACATCGCGATTCCAAAGCCGAATGGCTACCAGTCGCTGCATACCACCTTGTTCGGACCGTTCGGTGCGCCGGTCGAAGTGCAGATCAGGACGCAGGAAATGCACCGCATCGCGGAAGCCGGCGTTGCTTCGCACTGGCTCTACAAAACCGGCGACACCACCATCTCCGAAGTGCAGTTCAAGACCCATCAATGGATGCAGAGTCTGCTCGACATCCAGGCCGACAGCCGAGACTCGGCGGAATTCCTGGAGCACATCAAGGTCGACCTGTTCCCCGACGAAGTCTATGTCTTCACCCCGAAAGGCCGCATCGTCGCGCTGACGCGTGGCGCCACCGCCGTTGATTTCGCCTACAACGTGCACACCGACGTCGGCAACCATTGCGTCGGCACCAAGATCAACGGCGAATTCATGCCGCTCTCCACACCGCTGAAAAACGGCGACCGGGTCGAGATTCTGACCTCCGAATCGGCCCGCCCGAATCCGGCCTGGGCCCATTTCGCCCACACCGGAAAAGCCCGCGCGCACATTCGCAGTGCCTTGAAAAATACGCATCGGCACGAATCCGAACAACTCGGCGAGAAGTTGCTGAATCAGGCCATTTCCGCACTGGGCAACGACAGCGCCAGCGATAGCCAGTGGGAGCGTTACCAGAAGGAAGGCGGTCGTAGCCGCAGCGACACGCTGGCCGACATCGGCCTCGGTAAAAGGCTCGCCTTTGTCGTTGCGCGCCAGTTGTTGACCAAGGATCAGGACGCCATCGCCCGCAACCAGACCGGCCCGATGCTGATTCATGGCGCCGAAGGCATCGTCGTGCGACTGGGCAAATGCTGCCGGCCGATTCCGGGTGATCCGATCATCGGCCAGATCAAGAAAGATCAGGGCCTGGTCATCCACACCCACGATTGCTCGCAAGTCCGGCATTACCGCGACGACCCGGAAAAATGGGTCGATGTCGCCTGGTCCGCCGAACTCGACAAACTGTTCGACGTCGGCATCCGCATCATCGTCGCCAACCAGCGCGGTGTACTCGCCAAAGTGGCGGCAGCCATCGCCGACGAAGGCTCCGACATCGACAACGTCCACATGGCAGAAGAAGCCAGCCCCTATTCCAGCCTCTACTTCACCGTCAGCGTGCAAAACCGGCTGCATCTTGCCCGCCTGATGCGCGCCCTGCGCGGCCTGCCGGAAGTCATCCGATTGCAGCGCCTGAAGAGCAAACCGGAAGAGGCTCGCGGCGTGAATTGAGGCTCGTATGCCCATCTTCCCCGCTCTGTTTATCGGCCACGGCAACCCGATCAACGCGTTGTCAGTCAACGCCAACAGCCAAGCCTGGCGCGACCAACTCATCGATCTGCCACGTCCGCGCGCGGTGCTGGTGATCTCGGCGCACTGGTTGACGCGCGGCATCGCCGTCACCGCCATGGCGCAGCCGCAAACCCTGCATGATTTCGCCGGCTTTCCAGCCGCGCTGAATGAATTCCAGTATCCCGCGCCAGGCGATCCAGAACTGGCGACCGCGATAGCCGCCCTGCTGGCGCCGGAAAAAGTGACGCTGGATCACGAATGGGGCCTCGATCACGGCGCCTGGTCGGTGTTGACACATCTGTTTCCGGCAGCCGACATCCCGGTGCTGCAACTCAGCCTGGCGATTGGGAAATCCGCCGTCGAACACTACGAATTGGCGACAAAGCTGCGCCTGCTGCGCGATCTGGGCGTGCTGATCCTGGGCAGCGGCAACATCGTGCATAACCTGCGCCGGATCAACTGGCAGCAGCCGGAAGCCGCATACGACTGGGCGACTCGCTTCAACGCCCGCATTCAACAATGTCTGCTGGAGCACGATCACGCCGCCCTGTTCGACCTCGCCGACGACGACGCCAAACTCGCCGTACCCACGCCGGAACATTACTGGCCGCTGCTCTACATCGCCGCGCAGCAAACAGCCGACGAAAACCTCGAATTGTTCAACCACCGCACCGAATACGGCGCCATCAGCATGCTCTGCTGCCAGGTAGGATCGCCATTGAAAGCCATCGCGTGAACCTCGGTTCCGGCCTGGATGCCGGGCGCTTTCCCGGCTGGTTGTTGATTCTGGGCGCACTCACCGCCATCGGGCCGCTTTCCATCGACATGTATCTGCCGGCTTTCGCCGCTATCGAGCAGAACCTGTCCGCCACTGCCGGCAGCGCCGAACTGACCTTGGCCGGCTTCTTCATCGGCATGGCCTGCGGGCAACTTGTCTGGGGACCGCTGTCCGACCGCTTCGGCCGCAAGCCGCCGCTTTACGCCGGACTGGCCCTGTTTGCGCTGGCCTCGCTCGGCTGCGCGTTGACCGACGACATCACCGCCCTCACCGTCTGGCGCGTGTGGCAGGCGCTGGGCGGTTCCGCCGGCATGGTCATCGCACGCGCCGTGGTACGCGACCGTTGCAGCGCACGCGAGTCGGCCCGCGCCTTTTCGACGCTGATCCTGGTCATGGGCCTGGCGCCGATCCTCGCCCCAATCATCGGCGGCTGGGTCGTCACCCTGGTCGGCTGGCGCGCCATCTTCTTTCTCTTGTTTGCCTTCGCGCTGGCCTGTCTGCTGGCGATTCGCCTGGGTTTGCAGGAAAGCCACAGCACCCGCCACGAACCACCGCTCAACGCACAACGTATCGCCAGCGACTATGCCAGCCTGTTCAGCAGCCGCGCCTTCCTCGGCTACACGCTGAGCGGCGGCCTGGCGATGGCCGGCATGTTCGCCTACATCGCCGGCTCGCCGTTCGTGCTGATCCAGTTGGGCGGCATTGCACCGCAACACTTCGGCTGGGCCTTCGGCATCAACGCACTGGGCTTCATCGCCGCCAGCCAGATCAATGCACACAACTTGAAAAACATCGCCCCCACCCGCATGCTGCGCCGCGCGCTCTGGATGCCAGCCCTCGCCGGCCTGGCACTCGCCGGCCTGACCATGACGGATACCGCCACCCTGCCGCTGACCCTGCTCTGCATGTTTCTCTACGTCTCCAGCCTCGGCTTCATCGCCCCCAATTCCAGCGCCAGCGCCCTCGCCACCTTCGGCCAGCGCGCCGGCACCGCCTCGGCCTTGATGGGTGCACTGCAATTCGGCCTCGCCACGCTCACCGGCATCGGCATCAGCCAACTCCACGACGGCAGCGCCCGCCCGCTCGCCGTGCTGCTTGCAGCCTGCGGCGTCGGCGCCTGGCTGCTGCACCGTTGGCTGGTGCATCCGCATGATCGGCAGCACGGCTGAAATCCCGCGTTGCATCCTGCCGTGCTGTCGTCTCGCATAGTCTACGCAGCCCCGGCGCCAAAACTTGGCGGGCAAAATAGTCGAACGGCGGGTCTTTCAGACGAAGACCTCTATCCGCGCGGTACTCGGCGGCAAACAACGTGCGCTGGATATCCAGTTTGCCGCGTGGCGGGATGGCAAAGGAGAATCGAACCCGCGTCCGTCCAGTCGGTCAAGCGGACGGCTCGCTCGCTGCCTCATCGTCAACGACAGGGTCGGTGAGCCGCCGAGTCGTCAATGCGCAGCGTTGTTCAATCAAGGCAAGGATTCGTTCAACCACTGCGTTGCCGGCAAAGCCGCGTCCAGGATCGGACTGGAGTTTACGAGCGGTCGGCGGCAGCGATTTCGCCAACTCCAGAATGCGCTTTTTCGTTTGTGCCCTGGCAAGCCCTGCGCTTTCTGCAAACTGATCCCAGTGTCGCGCCTGGACTTCGCTGAATTTGTACTTGCTGCCGATTTTCATCGCCATCTTGGGCGTCAGTGTCGGATACACCGCTGTCGAGAGCGTGTCGTACAACGGTTCCAGGACGGCTGTCTTGCCCGGGTACAACAGAGAGAAATTCTTTGCATGCGCATCGTGATTGCCGATCAGTGCGTTGAAAATCACGTAGTCCAGCAAGCGCAGCACCTGCGGCGCACTCGGGCGCGTGACACGGCGAACCAGCCCGAAGCACTCCGCAAGATCCGGTCCGCCCTCGTTTTGATATTTCATTTCAGGCGCCACGCCCAAGGCCTGGCAGAAATCTTCTTGGTGAAGGCGCTGTCTCCGCCCTTGGGCATCTGTGGCCCGGTCGTAGCGCTCAACCAGCAAGAATGGGCGATTTTCAACGATGTGAATCTTTGATTTGGCGGGTTTGAGTTGCAAGGATTCGGCCAGTACCAGGCAGAAACCCTCGTTGGTCACGCTATCTTCAACAGCATGAATGGCCAGCTTCAAGATGTGGGAGCTGGGTGTGCCTTTGCGCGGCAGGCCAATGCGGGCACCATCAAAAACCACCGGCAATTTGTCTTGTGCGCCAGCCAATGAAAGCCGCAAGCCGTCAAAGCCTGCCAGCATCGGTCGGCGCGGCAATTCATCCAGGATAGCGACAACTTCCTTATCGCTCAGCCATTGAACATCGTCGGGAAGGCTTGGTGCAGGCAAAGCCTGGCCTGGCTCCAGAAACGTCACCGCCCCGGCGCATTCACCCCCGATGTGGTCCAACAGCGCAAAGTCGTTCTGGTTTGATACCTGGAACTGCTGCGCGATCAGGCGGCGCATCCGCCCCTCTGGCAGCAGCCCGGCAAAGAAAGGGCGCGTTTTGTGATCGTCGAACAGCTCTGCCTGCAATGGCAGCGAGGTGGACAATGCCACCGCATCCGGCAGTGATAGCCAACCGGGGGCGTAGCAAAAATTCAGCTGTCCTTCGACCAGCGCCAGGGTGCCGACGCGATCGGCGAATAGCCAGACCGCCAGCTCATTCGCCATGGTCGTTGTCCTCAGGTTGATCAGCAGCGGCAGCGGAAGGCAATCCGCTCAGCTTGATCTCTCCACCCAAGGCATCAATGACCCGCAGGACATTTTCGAGTCGTAAGGTGGGTTTTCCCGCTTCAAGATCAACAATGAAGCGCACGCCCACGCCTGCCGCCAGGGCCAACCGCGGCTGCGTTAGCCCGATCTGTTTGCGAGCCGCACGAAGTACGTCGCCAAGTTGCTGAGGGGATCGAATGGATGTCATGGTCTGTATAGTTTCCCGTTCGGGAAACTATTGACCAAATTTGGAACCCGTGCAAGCTGCATTTCCCGATCGGGAATGCTTAGCCAATTTGAGTGCGCGTATTCAATAAATACTCCGATCGGGAAATCTGGCGCGGTTGGGCTTGGGCTGTCCAGGCAAACCACGAGCCATGCATTCCCGGACCTCGTTCTACCGGCCAGTGCATCGGAAGCTTTGAGAATCATTCTGAAATAAGCTGTTAGACTTTGGCCTAAAGACGCCTATGGGAGGCAAAGATGATGAATTCATGGATAGATCGCTCTCGCCGCGGTTTCATGTGGGTCAAGTTGTCATCGGCGCTGCTGTTGTTCGGCTGCCAGAGCAACATGCCTGCCCCTTTGTCTGACGGCAAATCTCTGCCCTCGGTTGTCTCGGTCAAGTCTGCACCTGCTGCCTCCACATCAGCACCGACTTCGGTCGCAACGCCGGCGATAACTGTATTGACGCATGGCGAGGCAGTGCTTTCCGCAGTGAATACGCTGTTCACCAAAGCTGATTTGGGAGAAACCGCAGCCAGCGACCGTCGCATAGTTGTGATCGATCCGCTGATTGATGGGGTCACGCGCAGCCAGACGGAAGCCACGCAAGCAATGGGTCTGAAAATCGAGGAACTGGTGCGGGCAAACCACCCGAGATTCGACATCAAACCCTTGTCGGCCACCGAACTTGCACGCGCTCCGCTGTTGATCGTCGGCACCTTTACGCCGATCAATCTGCAGGGCAAAACCGAGGGTGCACGCGAGATGTACCGTTTCTGTCTGGCGATGGTTGATCTGAAATCAGGCAGGGTGGTCAGCAAGACCGTGGCCCGTTCGCGCATGGAGGGTGTCAAACATGCCCCGCTGCCCTATTTTCGGGATGCTCCGGGCTGGACCCGAGACCCCCCCACGGAAAACTATGTAAAGACCTGCCAAGCGTCGAAAAGCGGAGATGTGGCCAACCCTGCCTATATTGAATCCCTGGTATCCGTTGCGCTGGTCGAGGAAGGTGTTCGCGCCTACAACAGCAACCGTTTCAAGGAGGCGCTGGCAATGTTCGAGCGTGCTCGCCAGACCGCTGCGGGTAATCAACTCAGGGTGTTGAACGGGCTTTATCTGAGTCACTGGAAGCTGGGCCAGCGCAAGGAAATGGAAAATGACTTTGGCCAATTAGTGGATTACGCATTCAACCAGGGTCATCTGGCCGTGACCTTTCTGTTTCGCCCCGGCGCCAGCGTGTTACCCCCCGATAGCAAACAAGCTCCCTACAGCACTTGGTTGAAGGTGATCTCACAGCGTGCCAGTCAGCTGAATGCTTGTCTTGAGGTGGCTGGGCATACCAGTGGTGGCGGCCCGGAGCCGGTGAACGAGCGATTGTCTTCGTTGCGCGCCGAGCATGTGCGGCAGCATCTGGTCACCCAAGCGCCGAATCTAGGGCGTCGGGTAATCGCCACCGGCTACGGTTCACGCGAGATGCTGGTCGGCCTTGGTAGCGACGACCTTGCGGACCAACTGGATCGCCGCGTCGATTTCCGCATGCTGTCCTGCAAAGCCTGAGATATCAAGTCGAGCAAGCTGTAGGCCGATCTGCGCCCAGAATGCGTAATCACCTGAACCGTCTGCTGTGCTTGGCACTGCTGCTGCTTTCCGGACTGACTCGGTTCAGCGAAGCGGGCGCTTCCGAGCCGATCCTGCGCATCGAGAATGGCGCCCATATGGCCGCAGTTCGCGCGATTGCCGCTGACCGCGATGGTCAAACCGTACTGACCGCCTCCGATGACAAAACCGCGCGCTTGTGGCATTCCGCAACCGGCAAGTTGCTGGCAGTGCTCCGTCCGAGTATCGACACGGGCAATGTGGGCAAACTGTTTGCTGCCGCGCTGTCCCCGGCGGGGGATGTCGTCGCGGTTGCCGGTTGGTCGGCAGATAACGAGATTTACCTGTTCAGCCGCAACAATGGCGCGCTGTTGTCACGCATCTCTGGCCTGCCCAATGTCATCAACAAGCTCGCCTTCTCTCCGGATGGCGCGTTGCTGGCAGTGGGGCTCTGGGGCAATGGCGGTATCCGTTTGTATCGTCGGGTCGACAACTGGCGGCGCTTTGGCTTGGCGGGCGAGGAAGCAGATTATGGCGGCGATGCCTATGGCGTTGCGTTCAGCCCGGATGGCAATCGCCTGGCGACCAGTTCCTACGACGGACAGATTCGTTTGTATTCAATCCGGGCCGGCAGCCTGTGGCGTCTGGCGGCAACCCGGACCAGTCTGGGAGGAAAGCCACACGGCCTGGATTTCTCGCCAGACGGAACACGGATCGCAGTCGGCTTTGCCGATGTTGCAGGCGTATCTGTGTTGAGGGCGGACACGCTGGCGCTTGAGTTTTCGCCGGAGTCTCGGCCAAACGATGAGGGCGGGGCAAGCAGTGTCGCCTGGTCGCGCGATGGCCGACATCTATTTGCCGCAGGCCGGTTGCGGGAGGGCGTGTCGAAATATGTGATCCGCCGCTGGCCGCAAGCCGGGCGGGGCACCGCCGAAGATTTCACAGTGGCCACCGATTCGATACTGGGGCTACTTGCCTTGCCTGATCAGACACTTGCCTTTGCCGCTGCTGACGCCAGTTGGGGCATGCTGCGGCCAGATGGCTCGATCAGATCCCGGAGTCTGCCGCCACGTGCTGATCTGCGCACCGATGGGGATGGGTTGCAGCTTGCCGAGGACGGGACGGCGATCCGTTTCGGTTATGAATTTGGTGGTGCCAGACCGGCGGCGTTTGATGTCACCAACCTCGCTTGGCGCCGCACCGATCAGACCTTGCTGACGCCGCTGCGAAAGTATCCTGGGCTTCGCGTCGATGCTTGGAGGGACACACAGGCTCCAACGCTGAATCGCCGGCCGATCCCGCTTGAGCCTGGAGAAACCTCCCTGACCATGGCGATCGCGCATGATGGCTCGGCCATTGCCTTGGGTACCGGGTGGTATCTGCGGTTGCATGCGCCGAATGGCCGAGAAATATGGAAGGCTGAATCCCCGTCAGCCTGTTTTTCCGTGAATCTGAGCAAGAACGGAAGGTGGGTAGTGGCCGGATTCGGCGATGGCACGGTCCGCTGGTTCCAGCGCAGCAACGGCGCCGAAGTACTGGCTTTCTATCCCGATGCAAACGGCCAGGACTGGATAGCCTGGACGCCGGATGGGCGTTATGCGGCAAGCAGTGAGGGAGACCGTCTGGTTGGATGGCATGTCGATCGCGGTCCAGATCTTGCTGCGGAATTCCTGCCCATTGGTCGCTTCGCAGAGCGTTATCACGATCCGGCAGGGGTGGCCGAGGCCATTGCCGCCACCCCGCTGCGCAAAACCTTCGCAGATGTCAGGCAGGGGGTCAGCTTGCCGCCGCTGGTCAGTATTCAACTACCGAAGGCAACCGGATCTGCGGTGCGCGACCGTCTCCAGGTCGAAGTCAGCGCTCATGACCGAGGCGCCGGCATTGATGAATTTCGCTTGAGCCTGAACGGCAAGGTGGTGGCGACCCGGGCCGGCTCCCGCTTGGAAGGTCCAAGCCGGATCGGCAAGAAGAAACCGGCCCGGGGCGGCAAGGAAATACGCGTCCGCTTCACTATCCAGCTTGAGCCTGGGCGCAACGAAATCCAGGCGGTTGTGCTTGGCGCCAACCGGGTTGAATCAGAACCTGCCCGGCTCGTCGTCGATGCGCCGGAAACGCCGAGTCGGCCGTTGCTGCATGTACTGGCAATCGGGGTCAATCAATACCGCAACAGCACGCTTAACCTCGATTATTCGGTACCCGACGCACGCGGCGTATCCGGTTTCTTCAAGACGATGCCGGGCGGTTTGTTCCGGGATATCCGGGTTGATGAATTGTTCGACAGCCAGGCTACGCGGAACAACATCCTGGCCAGCCTGCGCAATTTGCGTGAATCACGGCCGGAGGATGCCGTCGTGGTTTATCTGGCCGGCCATGGCGAAACGATCGTCGATGATTGGTTTTTCATACCGCATGAGGTGACCACCCCGGAACAGCCCGATATGCTCAGACAGGGCGGGATCTCATCGCAAGACCTGGCGCTGGAACTGAAGAGCATCCCCGCACGCAAGATCGTGATCTTCATCGATGCCTGCAAATCCGGCGCCGCTGCATCGGGTTTTCGCGGGCTTCAGGATCGCCGCGCCCTGGCGCAATTGTCCCGCGCTACCGGCACGCATCTGATTGCGGCGACCACCAAGGATCAACTGGCGAGCGAGCTTCCCACGCTCGGACATGGCGTTTTTACCTACACCCTGTTGCAGGGATTGAAAGGCAAGGCTTCCTCAGGCGGCCGAGACGTGACCGCACGCAAGCTGATGGTTTACGTCGAGCAGGCGTTGCCCGAGCTCACCAAGCGCTACCGCGCCGAGGAGCAATACCCGGTCGTCAATTCCACAGGCATGGATTTCCCGCTGGTTTTGTACTGACGAATGGGATTAAATGAAATGCAGAATTAAAGGGTATGACGGGTACCTTTTTCCGTTAAGAATTCACAATGACCAAGCGCAATGCAAGATGTTCGACACACCAAGAACAGGCCAAGGATTATGCTATTGATCCGGCCAGGCGAAGTCTGAACTATCACCCTCTCCTGCGCTGCAGCGCACCCCTCCCCCGCTTGCGGGGGAGGGGCTGGGGGAGAGGGGATGTTTTAACCTGTTCATGCCGCATCCATAAAAGAATCCCCCGGTAAATTACGGCAACGCATATGACGACCAATCAACTGCTCATACTGGCGATCTTGCTCGCCACCGTGGTGATGTTTCTCTGGGGCCGCTGGCGCCATGAAATGGTGGCTGCCGGCTCGCTGCTGGCCTGCGTATTGACCGGATGGGGCCTGCGCACGGGGCTTTCGCAGGTTTCGCTCATCCGGCGGTGATCACGGTGGCGTGCGTGCTGGTGCTGAGCCGCGGGTTGCAGACCACGGGCACGGTCGATGCCCTGACACGCGCCGTTCTGCCTGCGCGGGCCGATATCGCGCTGAGCATGGCGGCACTGATCGGCCTGGGCGCTGTGCTGTCGGGCTTCATGAATAACGTTGGGGCGATGGCGCTGCTGATGCCGGTAGCCATGCAACTGGCGGGGCGACTGAACCTCGTCCCTGGGCAGGTGCTGATGCCGCTGGCCTTCGGCACCATCCTCGGCGGCATGACGACGCTGATCGGTACGCCACCCAACCTCATCGTCTCCGGTTTCCGCGCCCAGACCGGCGCCGGCAGCTTCGCCATGTTTGACTTTGCGCCGGTCGGCCTGGCGGTTGCCACTACCGGAATCGTCTTTGTCGCCTTGTCGGCACAGGGCACGGAGGGCGACGAAGGGCGCGTGGCCGTGTCAAGTCCTTGGCGTAGGTAACACGTGTTGACCGGGTACGGCGTTTACCGCCGAACCAGGCGCTGCACCTGACCGGGGCCGCAAAGCCGGCCCCGGTCAGGTGGGTTGGGTAGTTGACGCTGGAAACAAACCCCAAAAATCACCCAACCCCACCCTTCGCAATATTTTCGTGAATATCCCCGCGTTTTGACCTACGGTTGTCCGCGGCCCATCTTTTGGCTGAGCCACTGTTGATCCGGCACGATTTATCCAGGAATCCGTTCGTGCTGAGACTGTCGAAGCACGTTAAACCGAGATTTTCCATTAGACAGTTTGTCCACCCAGAAACCGTTCGTGGTGAGCTTGTGGAACCACAAACAGCCCTTCCTTCGACAAGCTCAGGACAATCGGAAAAACAGGCTCAGGGCGAACGGCATCACGTTTAATACGCGCCGGATCAATAAAAGCCTGCGGTACGTTCGTGGGCATCTTCGCGTTTCCAATTAACGACGAGCACGGCATAACCCTGCTCATCTTGGCGTTGAACTCCGGCGGCCAAATTGGCATAACCACGCCATGAAACCTTACTCAGAATCCTGCGATCAGAATCGCGCGCCCATTCAAGTCGTGCTGGAAGCGGTCTTTGCCGACCGCAGGCATGTTCTGGAAATCGCCAGCGGCACCGGCCAGCACGCCGTCTATTTCGGCCAGGCCTTGCCGCATCTGGTCTGGCAGACCAGCGAATTGGCGATCAACCATGCCGGCATTCGGGCTTGGTTGGATGAAGCGGGCCTGCCCAACGTGTTGCCGCCGCTGGATATCGACGTCAATGCGCCGCACTGGCCCGTTGCGGGGGAGGTCGATGCCATTTTCAACGCCAACACGGTGCATATCGTGTCCTGGCCGGCGGTAGAGAAGATGTTCTCCGGGATCGGCCGCGTGCTGGCGGTGGGCGGCATTGTTTGCCTGTACGGGCCGTTCAACTATGGCGGCCAGTTCACCTCGGAGAGCAATGCGCGCTTTGACGTCTGGTTGAAGAATCGCGATCCGCTCAGCGGCGTGCGCGATTTCGAGGCGATCAACCGGCTTGCCGAGGCGCAGGGGCTGACGCTGATGCAGGACATCACGATGCCGGCCAATAACCGCAGCCTGGTCTGGCAAAGAACGTGCGCCTGATGCTGCGCATTATCGAAGATCTGGCCGAGATTCCGGCGGCGCAGTGGGACGCGCTGCGTGCGGTGACGCCGGGCGACAACCCTTTTCTTGCCTACGCCTTCCTGCGCGCCTTGCAAGACAGTCGCTGCGCGTCGCCAACGACCGGCTGGACGCCGCAATTCATCACGCTTTGGCAAGAAAACGAGCTGATCGGCGCGATGCCGTTGTATATCAAAAGCCATTCCTGGGGCGAGTTCGTGTTCGACTGGGCCTGGGCCGAGGCCTATGAACGGCATGGCTTGCACTATTACCCGAAGCTGGTGTCTTCGGTGCCGTTCACGCCGGTGTCCAGCGCCCGTTTGCTGGCGGCATCGGATGCGGTGCGCGCGAAACTGATCGCCGCCGCGCTGCAACTGGCGAAGGATTCCGGCGCGTCGTCGCTGCATTGCCTGTTCCCGCCCGAGAGCCAGGCGCTGGAGATGCGACAGCACGGCATGCTGTTGCGCAAAGGAGTGCAGTTTCATTGGCGGAATCCGGGTTATGTCGATTTCGCCGATTACCTTTCCGGCATGCGGCGCGACAAGCGCAAGAAGATCCAGCAGGAACGCCGCCGCGTGAACGATGCCGGAATTCACTTTGAACACCTGCGCGGTGAGCAAATCACGCCGGAACACTGGCAGTTTTTCATGCGCTGTTATGCCCGCACGCATCAGCAATTCAATTCACCGCAGGCGTTGAATCTGGATTTCTTCCTGAGGATCGGCGCTGAAATGCCGGAAAACCTCCTGCTGATCATCGCGTTCAAAGGCGATCAACCGGTCGCCAGCGCGCTGAACTTCTACGACGCTCAGGCGCTGTACGGCCGTTCCTGGGGCACGCTGGAATATCACGACGGCCTCCACTTCGAGACCTGTTACTACCAGGCCACCGAGTTCTGCATCGCCAACAGGATCGCCACCTTTGAGGGCGGCGCGCAAGGTGAACACAAGCTGGCGCGCGGTTTCCTGCCGGTCACCACCTGGTCGGCGCACTGGCTGGCGCATCCGCGTTTCGCCAGCGCGGTGGAGGAATTCCTGCAACGCGAAAGCGGCGGTATCGAGCGCTATGTCGATGAACTGAACGAAAACAGCCCGTTCAAACGGACCCAATCCAGCGCCTGATCACTGCCTGCACAGCGGCAGTTGCAGCGCCTGATCGACCTCGCCGCCGGCGGCGCTCTGTATGAAGGCGGTCACGCCGAGATCGGCAAGCTTCCAATCCGCGCCCAGGTTGAACACCTGCTTGAACAACAGCACCCCGGTCGCCGGAATGACAAATGGGCCGAGCAACTGGCGCACGACGAAATCGTGCTTCAGCAGTTTGCCGGCGTTCTCGCCGGCCTCGATGCGCGAGCTCAGGTTGTTCTCGTGCAAGGCGAGAAACAGTTGTGCATCTTTGCCGCGCGCACGCAGCCGGGCTTCCCCGACGACCGCCAGCTGACCGTCCGCAGGTGCGGCCAATTCCAGCCGCAGATCGGCGCCCGGTGTACGGTTGCGGCGTGGATCGGCAAATCCGTTGCGCAACGGACGCCAATCACGTCCATCAAGGACAAACTGCGGCGTGTAGATGGTCGGCGACCGAAGCAGGCGACCAATCCAGCGTTGCCGCGCGGTGAATTCGGGCTGGCCAAAACGGTCCGGCCACCCGAGCTGGTTCCAGTAATCGACATGAAACGCCAGTGGCGCCAATTGCGGTTGGGCATCTTGCCGAGTTCGCAATGCCGACAGCCAGCGATCCGCCGGTGGACAACTGCTGCAACCTTCTGAGGTAAACAGTTCTACCAGCGCGGTGCGGGTCGGACCGGAACTGGCATGGCACTGCCACGCCTCGGCCTGCGCCGGGGCCAGACCGAACCACAGAAAGCCGGCAAATATCGATAAGGTCACAAGTCGATTCGGCATTTAAGCGACGCCTAAGTCAGTTGTAGAAACTTCGCCAGAAAATCAAAAAAAGACAATAAAGCGCATTCGGCAGCGGCAAACCCAGCAAGGTCGCGAACAGATAGGCGCGCATCCTGACGCCGGACATCGCCCGCGCGTAATTCAGCGCCGGCAGTGTCTTGAACAGCACCCGCAATGCCACGATGCTGCTGATCGGATGTGCGTCCAGTTGGCTGAGTATCCGCCTGGCCAGCTTGCCGTCCAAATGTTGCAGCGCATCCCCGCCGACCTGTCTGATCAGCAAGATCCGGCGGTAGCGAGTCAGCCTGGCAAGCGGGGAAATGGCCTGCATGATCCGTTCAGCGTGGACAAAGGATTTCCGAAATTGCAACTGCAGTCGTTATATTGTCACCCGCGACTGCACTGGAAACGTTAGTTGGGCGCGCCGCAGAGCAAGGAAACGGCGTTTGGGTGAAGCGAGTCAGCGTGATTTTCATGGGGTTTCTCCTGAGTCGATTTTTCCGGTGGAATCGATTGGTCTTCGTCAGCGCTGATTCCTGACAGTTTTTTCAGTTTTTTTTGCATGACCCAAAGTTGAATGAGCACAACGACATGAAATCCCTCTCCCCCAGACTGATCTGGACACTGCTGGTAGCGGGCTGTTTCGGGCTGGTCACCGGCAGTTTCGTGCTGACTGACTGGTTCAACCTGCACCCCTGCCATCTGTGCATTTTCCAGCGCCTGTTGTTCATGAAATTGGGCGTGCTGTTCCTGTTTGCGGCCTGGTTGTCGCCTCGTCCAGCCGGATGGTGGCTCGGACTTGCCAGCTTGCCAATCGCGGCCAGCGGCGTTGCGGTGGCGAGTTATCAGAGCTGGCTGCAGATGCAGCCGCCGGGCAGTATTTCCTGCATGGCAGGCGAACCGAGCCAGATCGAACGCCTGGTGGAATGGCTCGGCCAGCTGCAGCCGGAGCTGTTCCTCGCCACCGGATTTTGCGAAGAAGCGGAATTGAGCATCCTCGGTTTGAGCCTGGCAAACTGGGCTCTGGTCTCGTTCAGCGCCTTTTTAGTGGCCGCCGGCTGGGCACTTTTCCGCGCCCGCCAAGTCATTGATCGTTGATCTTGTACCGCCTCGGCGATTGCCACCCATCAACCTGAAACATCCTGGAGATATTGCAATGCCCCTGACCCGCCGCGAATTTCACCGTGCCTTTCTCGCCACGCTGACTGCTGCCGCCTTGCCTTCGGCCGCGCAAGCAACTGCGGCAGGAGCGCCTGCATTGCAACTTGTCGAGGGGCGTGATTGGGGTCCGATTTCGCCGCCCCAGGCAGGCGACAGCCCGGGCAAGATCGAAGTGCT
>Ga0105047_10003554_pt1 | contig 27453 bp, 12 predicted proteins | sample MAT04_FD_78384 | JGI IMG/M metagenome (GOLD analysis project Ga0105047, IMG submission 78384) | Freshwater microbial communities from Lake Fryxell liftoff mats and glacier meltwater in Antarctica - MAT-04 (megahit assembly) | ecosystem: Environmental > Aquatic > Freshwater > Ice > Liftoff... | reverse complement strand
TTTCGTGCTCGTTCACGACGCGTTTTCCGTTCAGCCAGATCGAGATGATATCATCAGCGCCGTACATGATCAGCGCCTTGCGCTTGCTGGGCACGTTGAATTTGCTGTAGGCATAGCCGAAATAAGGACCTTTCTGTTCCTGGCCTTTCGGCATTCCGGTATGGCGCCGCATGTCCAGCACCGGGTCCCAATTCTGTTTGCCTTGCGCGTCGAGTTTATTCGAAACTTTGCGCCATGCGATATCGACGCCCAATGATTCGGTCTTCCAGTTCAAATCCACGGCGCGCTCGGGATCGAGAGTGGTCTCCATGCCGCGCCTGTCGCCGGCGCCGGCAAACGGGCCGATCACGTGAAACTCGGTCCAGACTGGTGCATACTCGCTGTAAAATTGGCGCCGTGCATCGCGCGGCACTTTGTATTCCTGCATGATTGCGTCGCATTTTCCAAGCACGTCTTTGTCCTGCATCGAGCGGAAATGCGCATTCAGCATTCGCATGACCTGCACGACATTCGAGGTGCTTACATTGCCCTTCAAAAAGGCCTTGAGCTCATCAACGCATTTCTGATCTCTACCTGCGCCAACGTGGCGGCTGAGCACTTCATTTAAAAACGAGAGGCCTTCTGGCGCGTCCGGTATCAACTGCGCTGCCTTGCGGCAAAGCTCCACGTAATTCGGCAGCTCCTGTTCGCCTTTCGTGGGAATGGCTTCGGTCTTGAAGCTGAACATGGGCTTGTCTTCGTTCATTTCCAGCACCGAGTTGAAGATTCCAGTTTTGCGGTTTCCATCATGCGCGGTGATTGATTTGGCGCCGTCGTGCTTCGGGTTGTCGACATAGCGCAGCACATCCTGTTCGTTCCGCCACTTGGGCGGCAGAGCATCATCGATCAAAATCTGTTCGGCTCCACCATTGTTGACGCGCAGCCGATCGTAATGAGTAATGCCGCCGAAGCTCGTCAGGGCGATGCCTTTGACGTCAGCGCCTTCGAGTCCGAGGTCGAACGGAGAAACGACAAGCTCCGTCCACTGTCCCGGCTTTGGAAGATCGCCCATGCGGCGCATGCCTTCGCTGTTGTCGCGCGCCCAGTCCGCGCAGGGCGTGCCGCCGGTGAATCCCCAGTAGGCCCGGCGCGCCTGGCCCCAATCGGTATTGCGGAATTGCAGCATAACCAACTGCGGAGGATTCTTCGGATCCGGATGGACCCAGATTCGAAGCGCCGTATTCGACATATAATCCAGAACCGGCGTCGGCGCCTTCATCTCTTTCAAAATGTTAACGACGCGCTCCTGAGCGTCACTGACGCCCTGTCGCATATACATTGAACGCAGCAGCCCTGCGGCGCGAAGGGTGTTGCGCGAGAACGGATAGGTTTTGATGAACGCTTCGACTTCGGCGGCGCGATCGGCCTGCGCGGTCGGACCGCGCTTGCTGAGCAGAATCAATTCGAGGAATCGGAACGACTCATTACTGCCGGGCAAAAGCGCGATCACTTTTCGGTATCGCTCAACCTTCTCCTGAGAAATGTCGAGCAGCGTCAGTTGGCTGAGCCACTGCGGCAGCAGGACCGGTGACGTGGTTCCGGCGCCAAGCTCCAGCGCGCCTTTGACACCCTCGCCGTCGTCATCATAGACGGCCACGCCCAATCGCATTTCACGCTGCTGCCCCGGGCGATCGCTCGGCTCCTTGCGCAGCAGGCTCCACGGCACGAGCAGTTCATATCTGCAGCCTTTGCCATTGGGCGCGCGTATCACATATCCCTGCGGCATCGCAGCACTTTCTTCCGGCTGCCCCAATTCAAAATCGAAAACCGTGCGGCCGTTTGTCCACATCAATGTGCCGACGAAATCTTCGTTCTTATCAAGCGCCGGGGCGTTGTTGGCGCGGGAATCGATGACGATGCGCAGGCTGTCGCCGCGCGAGGCTTCACCGGCTTGCGGCGCGACCAGAATGTCGTCCGTAACGTCGACGGCCACAGCCAGACCCGCGCTGTTCCAGCCCACATAGACACGCGCGCTGAGATCCGCGCTGCCGCCGTAAACGGCTTTTTCTTGAAGCGGAACAAATGCCGCAGGACCGTCCAGCACGATCGGTTCACTGCTCTGCCATTCGCTCAGATCCCCGTCGATGCGCATATTCGACGGCGCGAGAAAAGCCATGTTCGCCATGGGCTCGAAGGCGACTAACGCGCGGCGCGTCTCGCGGCGGCGCACACTCGTGGTCTCCGGCGCGCTCAGTTCAGCTCGCAATGCAGCCGCAACGTTGACGGCACTGTCGTTGATTGCCTGGTAGGCAAAGAGTCCTTCGCGCGCGCTGTAAATCAGCGTGTTGCCGCGCTGCAGGAATGTATTCTGTAAAACATTATGCTCTCCACGCACTGGAGATCCGGGCAGAATTTGTTCGCTGAGCGCCTGGCCGCTGTCCAGCATGTACGTGCGCAAAACGTACTGTTCGTAACCCTGGCTGCGCACATACAACGCGTGAAAACGATCCTTCGCGGGAAAGACCGCCTGCAGATGATGATCGCGCACTGCCGGTTCCGGCAACTGCACAGACCAGACGACTTCTTTATTCGCGCCCTTCTGACGCGTCATCTTGCGATTCCAATCGCCTTCCCAGACGATGACATCATCCTGCGTTCGGAAACTGAATCCGTTGTTGGCACGCGTATCTTTCGAGATCTCCTGACCGTTGTCACTGCGCAAAACCGTGGTTACAGAGCGATCCTGATCGGCAACGCGCCCGGAGTACCGAATTGTGTCGCCTTCAAATTCCATCTTGCACGTGAAGCGCTCGTCCATTCGAGGATGCCGGACCTGCCAGAGTTTCTTCATGGACGTGACGTCAACGCATGTCAGGTTCTCGCCGGAACGGAAAATTAGGCGCTTGGTATCTGGCGAAAAGAAGACCGCGGGGGCCAGTTCGCGCTTGCCGCACACAAGGCGGTCGACTTCCGCGCCGTTGGCAAGGTCGTACGTTTCCAGGGCTACCTCGTCGCTCTTTTCGTTCTTTACGCCGTGCACATTAAGAATGCGATTACCACCGATCGCAAGACCGCCGGGAACAAGGCGACGTGGAACTTTCTTCGACCAGAGGGCCTTGCCCGTATTCAAATCCCAGACAGACAGAGTGCCGTCGAGCAACGCGGCAACGGTCTGCTCGCCTACGGCCACATCTTCAAATTTGCGCGCCTCGAGATGCTTCCGGTTCTTCTGCGTAGGATGGATGATCTCGCTGAGACTCTCGCCGGTCGCGCGTGAGAAAATCACCGTCTTAAAGTCGCTCACCGCGGCGACCGCATTGGGGCCGACCAGAACGCGCGAGACGCCAGGACCGGCATACTGTTTCCAAAGCGTCTCGGGCCGTTCGCCGATGCGCACGCAGGAGAGCGTGCTGCCGGAGATAATGAAAAAGCGGTCGACGATTCCTTCGGGCGGCGTTGTAATTTTTGTATTTTCTCCCGCAAGCTGCCATGCATAGGCCAGCACGCCGCGCATCTCTCCGGATGGAAGCGCCGGCGGCGGCATTTTCTCGCCCAACCGTGCGCGCAGAACCTTCGCGAATTCCTCGCGCTTGATCTGCCAGAGCCCGCTGGGCGATGAAAGCATTTCAGCACCCTCTTGTTCCACTTTCTGCAATCCGGCCAATGCTTCTTCGCGCTTGCCAAGCTTCTCGAGAATTCGTGTGCGTGCCGAAAGCACGCTCAGCACATCGGCGCCGTCGGAGGTCAGCGCCGCGGCGTAGCGTTCCGCGGCCTCTTCAAGCTTGCCGGCGGCTTCAAGTTCGCGTGCTTCATATAATGGAAGTTTGGCCGGCGTCGCGCCGGGCGGACCCAGCGTCGCGATTGCATTTTCGCTCACGCCAATAATGTTCTCGGCGGTAAGGATCAGATTTCCGAGAGGACCGAGGCGTGCGTCCCACGGCCATTTTCCAACCAGCATCCCGGTCCGAGCATCGACGCGCTGCAAGTCATGGTCAGTCGGAATGTACAGCATGCCGCCCGACAAAGTGGGCTGTCCAAAGAGAGTGTTTTCGCGAAGCGAATACTGCCAGGCCATCCGGCCCGTCTGTACATTGACGGCTGTGCAGTCATCGTCGCAGAGCAGAATATTTCCGTCGCAGACGCCGGCAATAAAGCGGCAGTCGACCATCTCGCGGTGCCAGCACACCGTTCCGTTGCTGCGATTGAAGGCCACCACGCCACTGCCGTCCTTGGGCGCGAGAATCACCAGGTCGCCGGAGATCACCGGGGAGAGCGGACCGCGAGAGAATGTCTTTATCGTTCGCAGTCGGAGGTCGTAGCCGATCGACGAGACGCCGGCCCGCTCGTGCCCAAGAAAAAGACGCGGGTAGGTGCTGATCCATTTTACTTCGCCCGAAAAAGCATTGATCGCGGCGACCGACGAGAGACCGGTGCTGATATACACTTCGCCGCCATCGATGGCCGGCGGGCCCATGTGCAGCGTGGACATCTGGTAAACGTCGCTGACCTTGATCCCGGTATTTCCGGAGACCAGGTTGCTGCGCCAGCGCAACCGGCCGGTCTCAATATCCAGCGCCGCAATGCCGTGCGTGCTGGTGTCGCCGGTGGGATCGATGTAGATCGCCAGCGCCAGTCCGTGGGCGATTGCCGGATCGCTGATCCAGATCAACTTTTTCATTTCTGGAATGCTTCCAGTGTTCCAGCGCTGCGCGCCCGTTTCGGCGTTGAAGCTGCGGATGGAGCAGACGCCTGATTCCAGCGCCCGCGTGTAGATCGCATCACCGGAAACAGTCGGGCAGCTCAGTGGATAACCGTTGAACACATTCTTGATCAGCGGCCCACCCGCGCCCCATGATCGCGTCCAGGCAATTTTCCCCGAGGCGACGTCGATGGAGCGAATGGATTCCAGCGACGAGATGAACGCGCGCCCGCCGGAGACGACCGGATAGCTGGACAGATGAGAGGCCACGTCCAGTTCAAACGCGCCGCGTGTGCGCGACTGCGAGGTCGACGAAACCATGCGGTGGGCCCAGATCACAGGTCCCGGCGTGGGCGTCGGACCGTGCATCGCTCCGATGCGGTTGAGCCCGCCCAGGTGCGTCGAGGTCTCGACAGTTTCTGTAGTAACTTTGGCGCTCTGCCCCTTTGCGTTTTTCAACACCGTGTTGAGTCGCTCGGCCAGTCTTGCTCCATTGCTTGCCGCGCCGCCAAGGGTAATTTCAGCGCCGCCAAATTTGGAGCGCAACAGTTCGAGGTTCTTCTCGGCGGCGGGAAACTGCCCATCGAGGATCAGTGCGTGCGACAGCTTGACGGACCAGAGTCCCGCCTCGGGCGCCGCGTCGTTTTCGCGCAGCAGCGATTGATACATGCAGGCCGCCTGAGCGTAAAGCCCGCGGTCCATGTACAGATTTCCAGCGCGGTTGCGGGCCGTCTTTGCAACGGGCGTAAAGTAAAATTCGTTTGCTAGAACTTCAAGTGCCGCGGCGTCGTTCAGTTCGCTGACCACTTTCAGCCGCAGGTTGGCGCTCTTCTCCACGACCTTGCGGTACACGTCGCGCGTGCTGTCTGGAAGGCTTTCCAGAAGCGAGCGGATATATTCGCGCACGCCAACGTAATGCGACGCAAAGCGGCTCTCCGATACGCGGCTTAATGCTCCGGGCGACGCATTCAGAATTTCACTGACGTTGCGCATCGCCTTTTCGATGTCCTCGGCACCGCCGGCGCCCAATTGGCGGCGAATGGCTTCCAGCGACGACTGAACTTCATGCGTCGTCTCAAACAAAAGGCGCTCGGGGCGATAGAGCCTCGCCCAGTCCAGGCATTGCACATAACGCTGATTCTTCCACGCCATCGGGTATTCGCGGAAGATGACCTCAAAGAATGGCAGCGCCGCCTGGCTTTGGCCGGAATCGCAGCGCAGGATTCCGCGCGTCGCGTAGGCGTTGAAGTACTGTTCTGAATTGTTGGGGCAGCGGTTGCAGGCGTCGCGCAGGACCGCATCGGCGGCGGCAATGCGCCCTTCGGCAATTAACGCGTACGCCAGCCGTATCGTGAAGTCGCCAAGCTGGCGCTGCGTATCGGCGCTGGTCGGGAACGACTCCAGCCGCTGCATGAATGTTTTCAAAAGCGCGATCGCATTGCCAGTCTCGTTGCGCTCGGTCATGCGCACGGCCATCCAGACCACCGGCTCCATGCACGCGTACTGTTGATCGGCGTTGATGTGGCTGACCGCGTCGGCGATTGTGTAAGAACATTCCGACGGAGTCTTCAGGTACATGAATTCGTAAAGCCACTTCAAATCTTTGTGGTGTTCCAAACCCTGGCGCGGAAACTGCCGGATGGTGAGCGCGTTGACGAGCAGGTGCAGCGCCAGTTCGGGCTCGCCGCTGATTCGCGCACGGAACGTAAACGGGATTTCCAGCGGCGCTTCAATTTTGAGAAGCAGGCGGTGTTTGCCCTTCGCCAGCTTGAGCGGAATCCGGTCGCCATCAACGCGCAAGACCGAGATGTTTGAATTCTCGCCCACAGGTTTGCCGTCGACCCACGCCATCCAGGAACCGCTGGCTCCGATATTTAAAAACAGATTGCCATCGGATGCGACATCGAAGTCGCGCACGGCGTAACCGACCTGTGGGCCGCCGCCATTGCGCTTGATTTCAATTCCCAGTTCATGGTTCCCGCGGAATGGATCGGGCGCGGGCTCCGCGTCGGTTTCAATATCCGCCCACTTGCGATTGTTGCCATAGTCGGCCGTGTCGGTATTGCTTTCGGGGGCGAAGACAGTTCTGAAATTGGCGTTGTTCTCAAGCGGGAAGATGACGTGGCGCCATTTTCCATTCCAGATGCCGTCGCCAATCTGAGCCGGCAACGAGCGCCAGAGCGCGCGCTTGAATTGCGCCGAATCCTCGTAGACGCGATTGTCCTTGTCCTTCTCCGGCACCGTAATCTTGTACGCCTTGCTCAACGTCAGGAGTGCCGCGGAATCAGGTTCGGAGGCGCACATCGCCAGTAACGCGGCCGCCAGATAACCGCCAAGCGCGCGTTCGGGTTTCTTGGCCGATAAATCGCCGTCTGCCTCCTGCTGCAACGAAACTACCATGGGCGCTTTGCCGCCGGGCAGCATCGCCAGCGCTTTTACAAGGGAGCGGCATGCCCCGGTCAATTTCTCCGGGTCCATTTGCTGGCCGGGTTGAATCTTCCGTTTTTCAACAGCGTAGCGGTAGACGGCGCTCTCGAGCGAAAGGCGCGCGCGCAGGTCTGTGCCGAGCGCTGCGTTTTCGGCCAGCTCGTCCAGAGCCTTTAACTGATGTTCAGTGTCTTTGGCGTCAGCCAGCGATCCGGCGACGTAGCGATACACACTTTCAGATTCATCCGGATCAAGTTTCTGAGCCCAGTTTCTTGCACGAACAATCGCGGCATCGGCTTTGCCCGCTATGACCTCGCCGCGCAAGATCGCGCGCCGCGCGCGGTCCAATCCAAGACCGGTCGGATAATCGGCCATGTACGTTTCGCCGGCCTTCACCAGTCCCGGCGCATCACGTAAAAACTCCAGTATTCGAAGCTTGGATTCCAGCGCCTGCAGCCGGTTCTCGTCGTCATCCTTGAAAATTAAAATGGCGCGATCGCAGGCTTTGATTGCCTCCGGATAATTTTCAAGGCCTTCGTAGCAGCGCTCAATTTCGTGCAACGCCTGAACGCGGCGCCATGCTTTTGCGGGTTCGGGGAACTGCTGCAGCAGTGCTTCCATCAGCGCAATGCGATAGGGCGGATCGTTGCGTTCGAAGCGCAGGTAAAAACCCCACTCGCCTTTCGTCTGCCGGCAGCGGGCCTTGATGATGTTTTTTCCTTTATTCAGTTTCACCGTCACACTGCGCCGGTCGCGAATGGCGCGTCGTTCCTGCTGATCGTCGGCATCCATGAAGACCTGCTTGTTGTTGACGTACAGCGTGATTGCATCAGCGCCGCTGAACCAGAGCATGGCCTGCCCGTTTACCGGCCACTCGATCTCACTCTTCGCCCAGGCGTACGAATTCGAAACAGAGCCGAGTGCCTCGGCGAGGTCGACGTAACATTCCGCGGCGTCGCCTTCTGCCTTCGTCCAGGATGTGCTCTTCAGCGGCTGCCCGGCGGGGTCCTTCAGCGGCACGCTCCAGTCGTCGCTCAAGTCCGGCGCCAGGTCGCGTTTCTTGTTTACGATCTTGTCGGAAACGGGCCCGAGAAAAGTCCAGGTCTTGGGAATGCCGGGTGGTTCCAGCGCGCTCAGCGTGGCCTCCCAGGTTTCCTGCTTGGGCAGCGCTTCGATCGCCACCGGAACGCCGGCTTTATCGCTGAGCCGGAAATCGGAGAAGATGGATTTCATCAACGCCTTATTGTTGTCCGGCACGTTGTCGTTGCCGAAATCAGGATTCTGACTTCCGGCGATGCCTTGCCAGCCGCGACCAAGGATAATTTTCGGAGCCTTGCCGGGCTCGGGCCGTCGCGAGATCACTCCAAGCTTCTGCCAGCTCACTCCGTCGTTGCTGTAATAAAACGCGGCATTGCGAGTGAGGAGCAGGATTCGGAAATAGCCTTCGCGCCCGAAGTGCTTCCCATCGGCGGTCTTTGATTCGCGCTGCAGATTATAGAAAATACTCTCGGCGCGATCGCCCTTAAAAAAATCATAACAGGCGACGTGCGTATCCTGCGACATGCGCATGCTGATGTGATTCTGCGGATCCCAATACAAGGTCAACCCAGGCAGCAGCGCAGCATCGATATTTCCCTGCGACTTGATCTGCACGCTCACCGAGAGCGGATTCTCGTCCGTTCCAACGCCGGTATTTTCGTAGCGCAGCAGCGCATGCGTCTTCTGCTCCGCCTGCAATAGAACGCCATCAGGCGAAGGAAAAATCGACCCTCCGCTCTTTCCGCCCAGACTGGGCGTCCACTCCGGACGGAGTTTGATTTCGTTAAGCGGATCGATGAACTCGGCAGAAGATGCGAACCCGGCCAGAAACAGAAGGCTGGCAAGAACTTTACCCGGCATTTTCGTCATGTAGGCCTCAAACCCAATCACTATCTTATGACTGCGAAAGCTATACTTTAAATACACTGAAATTCAGTTCTTGTTTAAGGAGAGATTGCGTTGTTCTGGAATTCAATGGTTCCAGGGCATGCCGGATGGCCACCGTGATGCTGTGACCTGGCTTTTGTAAAGAAATTGAAGCGGGCGAAAGATCCTATCTTATTTCAGCGATGCACGGATTTCCCTGGCTTCGGCGCTGCTGCCGTCCACTTCAAGGGCTTTATCCGCAGCCTTGAGCGCCTCGGCTTTGTTGCCCAATTGCTTGTGCATGCGGGCCACGCCAATCCAGCTCGGGACGTCCTTGTCGTCGATCGCCGTCGCCACGCCGAACTCGCGGGCCGCGCGTTTATAATCCTTCAGTTCCTCAAACGCCTTGCCGGCCAGACGGTGTACTTCGACGGGATAGGGATCGATCTCAATGTGCGACATCGCGAACTCGGTGGCGCTTTTATAATCCTTTAATTTGATCGCCAGCCTCAAGCCCTTCAATGCGGCTTCCGCATCCTCGCTGTTGATCTTCACGGCGTCGCGCCAGACGGCCAGAGCCTTCTCATTCTGCGGCGGATCCAGGTCTTCATAAAGATCCGGAAGTTCATGATGCGGATTGTCCGGTCCGACGTAGCGCGGGTAACTGGCTCGAGCGGCTTCGAAGGCCTCGATGGCCTTGGTCGTGCGCCCTTCCTTCTTATAGATGACGCCCAGGCGATGCCATGCAGAGAAACTGCGCGCCGCATCCAGCCCGGTTGATTTCTGGTAGAGCTGCTTGGCGGCTTCAAAATCTTTCTTTGAATAGGCGATGTAGCCCAGCACATTAATCGCATCGACGCACTTTTCGTCTTTCTCCAGCGCCTTCTTCGCAAGCTGCTCGGCAATGTCGAGACGTTTGCCGGCGGCGTTGGCGGCGGCGAAATCCGCGATCGCCTGTGCTGAGGCGTCATCGGCCTTTGCGGCCAGCTCCAACTGTACCAGCGTCGGCGGATCGTAAGTGGGCTTGAGTCGCACCTGCTCGAATGATTTTCTTAAGAATTCAAGCTGGCCGCGATTGAGTTCATCGAGCGGCTTTCCCGTCGCCTCGAGCAGCGCTTCATCGAGTTTCTTTCCTTCCGCGAACAGCTTCAGAGCCTTGATGTGCGCTTCGAATCCAAACGTCTTGGCGATGTACTCGATCACGTATCTGCCATGCACGTAAGCCATCAGCGGGTTGACGCGGAAATATTCGTTCATCGCGCCGATGCTCTTGAGCCGGTCTTTGGCGATCGCGTCGACCATCATGCGATCGGAGTTGATGCGGCTGTCATCTTCCAGATAAGTGGAGAACGCTTCGGTGTACCAGCGCGGCACGCGGAACTTGGAGAGCTGCAGCGCCATCACATGGCCGAACTCATGCTCCAACACTTTGCGCCAGTTGAACGGCGGGTGGTTCCCCTTCCCTTCGCGCGGCGAGACGACCGTGCAGAGTTTTCCGAAGCAGACACCCAGCGCGCCGAGATTGGGCAGGCCGACAGTGCGCGCCGCCTGGTCTTGAAAGCTGTAACAGAGCTCGATCGTCAGCGGCCCCTCGGGTTCGAAGCCGAATTTCTTCGTCTGCCACTCATATGACGCTTCCGCCCACTCCGCGAGGTACGGCTCGACGATCGCCGCTTCCTTATTGTAGAATTTCAGGATAAAATGCTTGGTGCGCGAGGTCCCGTAGAGCGGCTTGACGCCCTGTTCTTTGTCGCCGATGACTTTGTCGAGCACCTTGATCATATTCAGCGACCAGACGTTAAATTTATTCTTGCCGAACGCCTTGAGCAGCAATTCCTTGCCCTTCTCTTCGCCCTCGGCGCCCTGCCGCGAGGTGTTCATGCCCAGGCCGTAGTAGCCGCGCCAGTGCTCCGGGTCGATCTTAATCGCTTTTTCGTACCATAGCGGCGCGGTGTTGAAGCCGCGCTTGTTCTCCATCATCTCGCCGATATCGCAGAAGAAATCGGCGCACTTATCGTTTATGGCCAGAACTTTTTTCTCGATCTCAGCCGCCTTTTCAGGCTGCGAAATATCCAGGTAATAAAACGCCAGCATGGCCAGTCCGTGCAGGTGATTGGGATTGACGGCCAGCGCGGCATCAATGTGTTTCTTGGCCTCGTCGTAACGGTCCTCTTCCAGATGGATAGCGGCATAAATCAGAAGCGAGTCGATGTGATTGGGATTGACGCTCAGCGCATCCTTCAGCAGTTTCTCGACCTCGTCGAGCTTGTGCATGGTCTGAAGAACAATTGCCGCGAGCCCGGCCGTTCCATCGGGAAGCTTCGGGCGCATGGCCAGCACCATGTCATAGCGATCCTTGGCAAAGCCGAAGTGATACTTGTCGTGAGCCAGTTGCGCAGACCAGAGGAAAATCTCCGGGAGCTTCAAGGCGCGTTCCTTGGCCAGATCCTCGGCCAGCATGAACCCGGTCTCAAACGCGTCCTTGGGATTCTCGTCCTGGAAGCCCAGCCCGATGTACGCCAGTTCCAGCGGATCTTTGACGTCCGCCGAATTGAAGTACTGCGTCTTGCTCTGGTAAAGTTCGAAGAAATGATCGGCGGTTTTCTTGAGCGCCGCGCGGTCGCTGAGCGTGCGGAGCACGATCGAGCGGAGCGCCCAGGCGCGTTCGTTATGGGGTTCGGCTTCGATCAGCTTATCGAAGGCCTCGCGCGCGACCTTGTAATCGCCCGTCTCAAAATCGAGCTCGGCTTTCAGCGAGATGGCGACGCCGTCTTTCGGATTCGTCTTCAGCAGTTCGTCGCAGATTTTCTTCGCTTCGGAATATTTACCGCGAATGCGCAGCGCTTCGACCAGCAGCATGGAACCCTCGCGGCGCTGAGCGCCATCGGCGGGCCACTTGGAAAGTGTCTTAGTCAGCAGTTCTTCAGCGTCTGCGTATTTTCCCGCGGCGATATTTTCGCGCGCCCAGGCGATGGCGTTCTCTTCGTCGGCACTGAACAGGTTGAAGCATGCAATCGCAAGAAGAAAGGAGAGGCAGGGCAGGCTGTATTTCATAGCGCGGAAATCTCCCGCAGGCAAGGTCGGTGGCGCGGGTGTTCGCCCGCGAGTATCGATCATGCAGCCAGAACGCTGCGGATGATCGATGCGTTACTCTACATATAGACGCACGTGCGTGCCACAGAATTGGGGAAAAGAGCTAAAACGTGAAACGTAAGGGGTCGCGGGTTAGACTCGCGTTCGCCGCAAGATCTATGAACTGCAATTTCAACATAAAATGAAGAAGGCCGGGTTTCCCCGGCCGTCTTCTTACGCTTTACGTTTTAGTCTTACTTTTCTTTCTTGTCCTTGTCGATGCGATTCTCGCGGATGAAGTCGATGATGCTTCCGTTGGCGCGGGATATCTGGCCGAAGGATTCGGCACCTATGTCCTTGATCTCCTGGTCGGGATCAGCCTGAACCTTGCGATATACGTCTTCGAGACCGTCCTTCTGAACACGTCCCAGGCTGCGCAGAGCGGCGCGGCGCAGTTCCACGGCGTTGGCTGAATCCATCACGACCGCCTTGAGTTTCTCGGCGGCTTCGGCCTTCTTGGCTCCGCCTTCCACGCGGCCCAGGAAGATCGCTGCGGGGATACGGACGTCGTCTTTTCGATTGAGCAGGGCATTGTAAGCGTGTTCCACAGCGTCGTAGAGGATGAGGTGTGTGTCGCGCGGATCAACTTTGGAAAGGGCAGTGGCGCAAGCCACGGCCGTTTCGTGGGCTTTGCGCTTAGGGACTGATTCGGCGGCGCGCTTGGCGGCGATGGCATCCACGGCGGTCTTCAGATCGTTGCCAGCGGCTTCGCGTTCAACCAGGGTCACTTCGCCAAAGCGGGACTGAACCAGCGTGCGGTCGGCGCGCGTATGCAGAATTCCAACTTGCAGGTAGCGCGTGTTAACGTCTGAGCGCAGTTCTTCCATGAGCTGATCGGCGTTCAGATCGCGGCGCAGGGAGTCGGAGATGATTGCGATGTCCTTGGGCGGAAAGGCGCGGGCCTGAGCCACAGCGTTGCGGCCGCTGATTGCAGCGGTCACGCCATAGCCAAGAGCTTCGAGCTTCTCGCGCAGTTCGTTGCTGGTGTTGGGATTCTCTTCGACCAGCAGCACCTGCATGGCTTTGTTCTCGCTGACACCGCGGCCCAGGATGGCGGCCACTTTGTCGCTGCCCGGCCAGGTGGCCGGGAAACGGTCGATGCTGGCCAGAGTCAAGGCGCAAGCGTATTGAATGACTTCTTCAGTGCTGTCGAGACCGGCCACAAGCGCCGAGGGATCCTTAGGAGCAGCAGGGGCAGCGGGTGCGGCGCCCGGTGCACCAGCGGCGGGATCTGCAGCAGCCACTGGCGGCGGGGGCGGAACAACGTTGGGTGCGCCGGCCGAAGTCTGAATCGGGGTCGGCGTCGGGCGAGCGGGCGCCGGGGGCGCGGTCAGGGCCGGCGCTGCCGGTTCGCCTGCGGCGAGCAGTTCACCGGTGGTGTCGAGCGCGGCCAGTTCGCGGGCCAGGTACGCGCCAACCTGCGGCAGACGGACATGACCGGGATTGCGCTTCACGTCGGCATGAACCTTGTTGAGTGCTGCATTGCAATTCTCTTTGCCGACGGCTGCGACGTGACGCTTGGCGTCGACGAGCTTCTTGCTCCACGCTTCGATCTCGGCCTTCTCTTCGGCTGAGAAATTATGCTGCGCGGGCTGTTCGCCGACGATGTCCAGCAGGTCGCTGACTTCGGTAATCTGCGCAGCCATCACGCAGGCCCACAGTGCAAAGAAGGAGGTATTGGCCGGGTCAACAGCCAGACCGCGAAGCACATTCTCTTCGGCCATCTGGTCGTTCCAGGACCAGAGCGGATACTGCACGGTAACCAGATCGCCGGCGGCGTTCAAATGCCAGACTTGGCCATCAACTTCCTGTCCTTCTTCAGCGACGCCTGCGCGATCTAGGTAGTAGCGGTTGGCCAGATCGTGGTAGTAGGCACCGGCAGTCTTGAGTCCGGCGGCTTCCATTCCGGTGATGCGCTGAAGGGCTCGGGCGGCGACACGCTTGACGGCTTCTGTTTCCTTCGCGTCTTCGACACGGGCCTTCAACGCGGGGATGGCGCGCGGATCGAGAGGCTGGATATCGGAGAGGATCAACACAGCGTTCTGGCGCATCAATTCGTCGGCATGGCCGAGCAACTCAATGACCGGCAGCACAGCGCGCGAGCCCATGCGGGCGATGGCGATGCGGGCGAACGTGCGGTGATCTTCGTGCGTCTGATTCTTCAGGTAGGGTGCCAGCGCCGGAACGGCGTAGTGGCCCAGTTCGCCAAATTCGCGATAGAGCAGCATGCGCTCTTCTTCGGCGGTCGCGCCATCCACGAGGCGCGCGGCCATCTTGACCATGCGTTCCTTGTCCGCGAATTTTTTCACCTGGTACTGGCGATAGTACTGCCAGATGTAGGTGGGCTCATTGCCCATGCGCGGATCGGCCATCATCTTGGCCATGATGCGCGTGCCGGCTTCGTCGACCAGGCGCGCGGCAAGTTCCTTGCGCGGCTCCAGTGCGAGCACAGCCTTCAGCTTGATCTGCGCTTCGGAGTAGCGACCCTGATTGTACAGGTCGACACCTTCTCGGAAGAGCTTCTCGACCTGCGCCGTTTTATCTTCTTCGGCGTGAATTGTGGCCGTTGAGAGCAGGCAGAAAAGTCCCAGCAGTATTGCCGGCGTGCACTTCTTAAGACAGGTGCCGATCATTCTTCGTCCTCCAGAGGCCTTTAAAAAGGCCATGCGAAAACAACACAATCTCTATTTTGCAGCGCTACAGCTATGTCACAGACTCAGCTTGTTCCCAAAACCCTAGCGGACAAAGCAAATTGTGCCAACGCTGCCCCTTATCAAACAGCTACTCCACGGTGATTCAAATTCCAGCCTAATTAAGTATAAACCGGATGGTATCTATCCCTGAAAAGACTGTCAAGCTTGAAAAACTTAACATGCCCCCAAATGGCGCGAATTATGATACCAAAGTTTAACAAAATAAACCCGCGTCGCATAATCCATCACTACACAGGTGCAACGACTTTGTTGTGCTGGCCCAGAAATTGTTAAGTAACGAATATCAGAGTTTTAATGACGCGCAATGCAAGTGAAATGCGTTTGACGGGCCACCGGTACGCCCGCATGCTTTCGCAAAATAAATTATCTAAATAAGGAGAAGTGATGCCAGCCCACAACCTCAAACAACAGGCGCGCACTGTAGGAGTAGCCGTGCTACTCGTGCTGCTTTGCGCCGTCGTTGCCTCGGCAGCAACTTACGTCCAGACCACCTTGAAGGAATTGAGTACGCGTTCCATCGCCGTCGCGGAAGTTGAAGTCATTGAAAAAAGATTCCCTGCGCTTGAGGCCGGACAGACCTTTCCGCGCACGCACGTGGAAGTTTCGGTTCGCCGCTCCTTAAAGGGAGCGTTGCCCGAGCGCTTTGTTCTAGATACGCCCGGCGGAATTGTCGGCGATATCGCCAGCTACGTACCCGATGGCCCGGATTTTCGTGTCGGCGAGCGGGCGATGGTCTTCATCAAAGAACCCGCTCCCGGAAAGTTTATGGTCCAGGACCTGGGCCTTGGAAAATTCAATATTGTTGAACGCGAGGGCAAGCGTTTCGTCGAAAGCCCGCTCTGCCCGCGCGCCATGGCACCGGCGGCGGCCGATCCGGAAGCGTCGCTGCTGACGAAGTCGATTCCCTACGATGATTTCTGCGCCTTGGTGACGTCGTACGTTGCCAGTGTAGAGCCCCAAAAAGATGCAGCGGTTCTGGCCGCTGCGCTGCCCTATTCGACTGCTCATGCGCATGCAGTGCCCGCCGTTGCGGCCGACGCCTTGAACCGCAAAGAGCAAGGGCTGCGCGGCACATGGCTGCTGAGCGCGCTGGCCTTTGCCAGCTTGGCCCTCGCCGCCGCACTGCTGGTTCGCTATCGCCGACGTCACGCCTCCGCGCCTATAAAGAACACCAGCGTCATGATCCTGCTCGGCGCTTCGCTGCTGGCCGGAGCGGGAATGGGCAAAGGCGCATCGGCCTTCGTTCAATTTGCGCAGAAAACATCCTGGACGCTCTCTTCGGACCTGGCCGGACGCGTCGCCAACAAACGGATCATCTGGCGTCAGAGCACCGTGGTTTCCTCGTCGAACGCCAGTTGCTTTGATGGCGTGCAGGCGGCGTTCAATGCATGGGAGGCAGTGGACCGTTCCACTCTGGCTTTTACTCTCGGAGGAAGCACCACTGTCAGCGTGAACAGCAGCCAGGATACCGAAAACGTGATGGCCTGGTCCAAGACGCCCAGCAACGATTTCAGCAATAGCACGCTGGCGATCACGTTCAGCAGTTTCTCAGTGTCTGATACCAACAACCCCTCCAGTTTCCGCAATGGCGACATCATCTACAATGATCGCGATTTTCAATGGCCGACCAGCCGCGTTCTCTCTGTCTCGCTCCACGAGATCGGTCACTTCGTAGGTCTCGGCCACACTACGGAGGATAAGACGGTGATGTTCCCCTTCGATGGCGGGCTGCAGATTCTCAGCTCGGATGAAATTGCCGCCGCGCAGGTTATTTATCCTGGCACCGCCGATCCGGTTGTCCCTCCGCCGTCGGGCACCCCTCCTCCGCCCCCGCCGCCCAAGGGGACAACTCCGCTTGCCGTCGCCAATGCACAGTCGACCGAATTCCCCACCGTGCCGGTTACTGTCAATTTCGACGGAATCGGCTCCACTCCGTCGGAAGCAGGCGTACCGCTGGGCACGTTTGATTGGGATTTCGGAGACGGCTCCGAGGACAGCGGCGCTCAAGTGAGCCACACCTATACATCGCCCGGCACCTATACGGTCACACTCACCGTCACGGACGATAACGGCGAATCGGCCAACGATACTGTGGAGATCAACATCGGCGCAACGGCTGCGGCCGCCAAGGGCGGGTTCAAACTGAACTTCAAGACTGAAGGCAAGGATTCGTTCACGGCAACGCTGATCAGCAGCAAGCTGGTTGGCCTCAGGGCGCCGAAGGGTTCGGGACTGACGCGCGAAGGCTATGTCAACATCGGCGATCAGTCCTGGCGCTTCTCCTTCGACTTCACGAAGCTGAAGAGCTTCAACAAGTCGGGCCCGAAGATCACTGTGAAGGATAAGAATCCCGGACTGATTACTTTCACACTGAAGAGCGCCGATCTGCGGGACGTGCTCGACGGCCACGGTGCAGTCAACAATACCTTTGAAGGAGTTGTGAATGTGCCGGTGACGCTCTGGTTGGGTGAAGGCGCCAACATCTTTATCTTCGGCAAAGTGCCATTCCAGTACAAGAGCGTGGAAGACAAGAAGGGCGCGGGAAAGTTCGTCCCCTGATCCAGTCAATCAACCTGACGAAAAAACTGCCGGGCGCAAGCCTGGCAGTTTTATTTGATGCGGAGAACGCTTCAGGTCGCTTCGTCGTCAAAGACGATGGCCACCTCATTGCAACTTGCGCAGCGCACTGCGACCGTGATGGTATCGATGTCGTTCTCGTCCAGCGCTTCGTCGGGATAATTAAAGCCGATGACCACTTCAAACATGTGGCTCCCGCAGCAGCACACATGCGGATACGTCGGCGGAGTCATGCCCGTCTTGCGTTTCACGCCCCAGTATAGATCGCGGTCATAGACCAGCACAATGCGCTCGCAGCGCCGGCAGTAGGCATGCACCACACCCTGCTCATCGTTGGTCTTCAGCGAAAAAAACCGGCAGGCGCTGCGCCGGTCATCGGGAACGCTGGAGGTTGTCGCATTGGGATTATAGGCAGGGATGTTGGCGCGCGAACTTTCAATATTTCGCCGCCGAACCTTTTCGGTGCGCTCTGCGATCGACGGATCGGCGTTGGGATGCACCGCGGGACTGACGGAACTGCTTCCTACGCGCCGTTCGGTCACCGACTTTGTGCAGTTGCAGAAAAGACTGTGGACGCTCGATATGTGGTGCTCAACCGAGGACCGGATAATCGTGGCAACTATATCGGTGCACTCGGTCAAAAAGCGCTGCAGATGCAGAGGCCCGTTCGGACTTTTTTCATTCATTTCGATGCTGCGCGCTCAATTTCGTCAAGCGTCCCAGGCTGTCAGCCAGCGGTCAAAATGCGCCCGCAGCTTGGACAGCAGACCAGTTCTTTCGCCAACAACGCGAGGTTATGGTATTGCGGCGGTATTTTCATAAAGCACGCCGAGCAGATCCCGCGATTGACCGCAGCAATTGCCGAACCATGCGTATGAACGACGCGGTTGTAAACAGTCAGATCCTTCTCGGGAACATCCACGGCCAGCTTGTCGCGATCCACCGAAATGGAATCGTACTGAATCTTCAACTCAGTGACTTCCTTCTGAATCCGCTCGCTGTCTTCGGCGAGACTTTTTTCGGTCACGGCGAGCGCCGCTGAATTCTTCTCGACGTCTTTCTGCTTGGCGTCGACCTGTTCAAGAATCTCCAGAGCCTTGCCTTCGTTCTCGCGATTCCAGGCGCGCTGCGCGTCCATCTGCCGGCGCACGGCGTCGAATTCCTTGCTGGTTCGCATGGTATTCATCTGGTTGGCGTAGCGCTTTAAAACTTCTTCGCCGCTTTTGACTTCCAGTTCGATAGCATCAGCCTGCACTCTGAGCTTGAGAATGTCCGCTTTGGCGCGATCGATAATGCCCTTCAAAATTTTTGCCTGCTGGTCTCGCTCGGTCAGTTCCTTGGGCAGCCGCTCCATATCTTTTTTGATCATGCGGAGCTTGACGTCAAGCTCGTTGAGCGTCTTTAAACGGTCTATGATTGCTTTCATGGCTCCTCTCGGGCGTTGCGAAAACAGCACCTTATGCGCACCAATTTATAGCCGCGCCAGAAGATCGCTTCAATGAGAAAAGAAGAACGCGCACTACGCGCCTATTTTACACGCAGCGGCGCGGGCCTCTGAGCTCGCGGGCAGAGACGCCGACTCTACCGTTATTTCAGTCGGCAAGGCCGCGGATTTTTCGAAGTTTATCGCGCCGGATCTTCGCCAATTCATCGGCGCTCGGCGGGAACTCCTTGCGAAAGCGCAGATCCATGATCACGCGCAACGCATGCAGGTCCGAGAGGCACGTATCCAGCGTCAGCATGCGCCCGTCCTTGAGTTGCAGCGCGCCCTCGGTCGCGCCCACCGTCCCCGGCCGGACCACGCAGGCTTGCGTCACTTCGTCGACATTGAACGTTTCTTTGCGCGAGCCATGCTCGAGATTGAAGACGCCATCCTTTAACGTCATCCGAAAATTGTTCGCACGCAGGTAGGAGATAAGCCCGCGCAGCGAGACGGCGCCGAAGGCCAGCACCATGACCAGCCCCAGAAGGACGTATCCAAAGTGGCCGCGCAGGACCGCGACGAAATCCATCGAAACACTATAGGCCGAGACGGCTCGCGCGATGCCATAGATCAGCACGACCAATCCCAGGATTGAAATTCCGAGCGGGAAGTAAAACGACATGCGCCGCACCTGCAGTTCCAGCGGCTGATATTTCATCACCAGTTCGGGATGTTTTTCAATCCAATTGCTGAACGACTCGCCCGTCTCCATTTCAAAATCGTCGGCCGCCATGCTCTCGCAGCAGGACTTGCAGTAGACGCGGCAGTCCGGCACGCGGATGGGTTTTTCGGCGGAGAGCACACGGTCGCAGCGCGAACAGATTGGGGCTTCGTCAGTCATGGACTAGACGTTACGGCGTAAAACGTAAAACGTAAACGGCAAAATCGCGTTGGCCTTCAGGGTGCCGTTGGGCGGCCGAGTATGCGGTGCTCGACAAAATGAACGACACGCTCGCGGAACGCGGCGCGCGCCGGATGAAAAAGAAAGGCGAGCGAAATCAAAACCGTTGCAATCGACCAGAGTCGCAAGCCGCGCGGTGGCGGCGGGGCTTCAGCATGGGTCATCGGCTCACTCTCCTATACGCAAGCAACCGAGCTCCCGCGAAGCTCTCGTCCAAAACTTTTCGCCAGCGCTGCGCATCGTCAAGATCGGCTCGCGCTTCTTTGAGTCCCGTCAGCTCCCAGCTCATCGCATTATCAATGATGAGCACCGCGTCGACATTGCGCGTCTCACACTCTTTCTTCCAGCGACCCGCCGCGGCCTGACCATTCATACGCACCGGATCAGGAAGCCAGACGCGGCGATCGAAGTTCGGCCCGAACGCGGCGCTCTTTAAAGACGACCCGCTGCTCAAGACAACGACGGACTGCGCGCGCGGAGAAGTCTCGCTCGATTCCAGTGTGGCGAAGAGCGCGGCCTCGGGCATCGATCTCATTCGCGCAAACGTGCGCTGTTCGAATGGAAGGCTGCGAAATTCCAGCACGCGCGAGATCGGCGTGTTCCAATTGTTGATCACGATATGTCCGCATGTCCACGCGCCCAGAACGATCGTCATTGAGGAAGGAAGAAGTCGCCACGGTCGTGGCGCCTGCACCCAACACCATGCCGCGGCGACGAGGCCCAATGCGGGAAGATGCATGCTGTAACGCAGATCGTAAGGCGTCCAGAGAATGTTGGACCAGAGCATGATCTGGCCGCCGATCAGCACACAGGCCAGCGCCCACATTCCTTTCGAGACGGGTTTTTTCCACGGTGGAACATTGATGGCAAGAATGGCGAGCGCCGGCAAAATCATCGCGGGCCATAAGGCGCCGAATCCGGTGACCTCCGTAAACGCCGTGCTTTCGGTATGCAATTCAAACCATTCCAGCGGCGCCTTACTTAAATGAAGGAGCAGATTTCCGAGCCCCGGCACAAACTCCGGCATGCCTCGGCTGACGTCGGCTGGAAAGAACGTGATTCCAAACAGACGAACCGGAAAGGGATAGAGCGGATTGCCGAGCCTGATCCAATTGTCGGCATAAAAGTACGCGCCCAGCGCGGAGAAGGTCATCGCAAACATCGCAATCGAGCGCCCGCTGAGCCGCCGAACCGAGATCGCCAGCCAGATCAAAACAGGAACCAGAAGCGGGATCACCGTGACTTTGCATCCCAGCGCAAATCCCAGCGCGGTCCCGGCCGCAGCGGCGGAGCAGACGCGTTCGGCATCGGCGCTTGCGTAAAGCCAGTGGCGCATGAAAATCAGGCCGCCGGCGAAGGCGGCGCAGGTGATCAGATCGTCCTGTTCTGTCGCGGCTTGAATGGCGAGGGCCGGAATCAGAATCACCAGCGCGGCGCTCCACCATCGCCCCGCTCGCGGCAGGCCGGCATCGACGGCCAGCAGGCCCACGAAATCCGCCAGCGCCAGCGCCGAAAGCCACTGCGGCATCTCCATCAAGCGATCGGAATGCGTGTGGATCGACCACCACAATTGGAGCAGTTCCGCGTTGGCCGGATACGCCATGGAGGCCCAACTGCTGCTCTCGAATCCGCGTAGCGGCTCGCCCTGCATCCACATGCCGACCATCACCGCGCGGTAGCTGAGCGTCTCCCAGATTCGCACGGGCAAAATATTAAGCGCATAGAGATTCCAGACCATGACAGTGCCGGCCAGAAGCAGCAGCGGCCAACGCTCCCATCGGGAAATTGACTCGCCGGAATAGTCCGCGAAGTCCAGGATGCGCTGCGGAATTGCCGGCTTGCGGCACAAGAAGATAAAAAGAAGCGCGCTTAAGAGCGACGCCGTGCATCCAAAATTCAAACTGGTGAATCGATGAAAAAGCGTGCCGCTTAAAATTCCCGACAGCGCCAGCAACCCGTGCCAGTAGACAATCAGAATTCCCAACCGCCCCCAGCACCAACCCCGCCCGGACGGCAAGGTCCGCACGGCGGCGGCCCACGGCCCCAGCAGGGAAACGATTGAAAATAGGAGAAGCATTGGACGGAACTATAAACCAACGATCGGTGCGCGGCAACGCGCACAGCGGCTGGAGACTATGATGCGTGATGTTCTGGATCAGGCCAGCGGTACGAATCAATACTCCTTGCGCTGCCGACTGCTGGGAATCTTAAGTTTCTCGCGGTATTTGGCGACGGTGCGACGCGCGATGTCGACGCCTTCGGTCTCCAGGCGCGCCACGATCTCCTGATCGGAGAGCGGGCTTTTCTTGTCCTCGCCTTTCACCATCTCGCTGATCTTCAGCATGATCGCGCGATTGGACTCCGCTTCGCCGTCTGCGTTGGCAAAGCCGCCGGTGAAGAAATACTTCATCGGGAAAAGGCCCTGCGGCGTCTGGATGTATTTTCCGGCCAACGCGCGCGAGACCGTCGAGACGTGCATGCCGATCCGTTCGGCGACTTCCTGCATCATCAGCGGGCGCAGGTGCGACGGACCGTGTTCGAAGAATTCTTTCTGGATATCGACAATCTGCTGCGTGATGCGGTAGAGCGTGTTGCGGCGCTGAATCACCGACTCCATCAGCCAGACCGCTGAACCAAGCTTGCCCATGATGTAATCGCGCACGGCGACGTCTTTGGCTTCCTTCTTCAGCAGTTGCAGCGAGTCGCCGGAGATGCGCAAAGTTGGCAAAAAGTGTTCGTTGATGCGGATCACAAGCTGTGCGTCGATCTCTTCCACGTGTACATCGGGCACAACATACTGCGGCCGGGTCCCGCCAAACCCGCGGCCTGGTTTGGGATTGAGGTGCGCGATACTGGAGAGACCCTCTTTAACGCGCTCGACCGTCACGCCCATGTCCTTTGCAATCTTGGGCAGGCGATTATGGCTGAGGTCGTCGAGATGGCGCTCGATCAGATGCTCTTCGAATTCAGTCGTACCCTCGCTTCGTTGAAGCTGCATGATCAGACATTCTTGAACGTTGCGCGCGCCGACGCCGGGCGGATCGAAACTCTGCACCAGCTCCAGGGCCTGCTCGGCCTGCTCTTCAGTCGCGCCGCCAGGACTCACTTCCTGCCGGATGCCGCCTTCTGTTTTGTAGAAGATGTCCATCAGATCAATTTTCAGATAGCCGCTCTCGTCCAGCGATCCGATGATCACTGCGGCGAGTTCCTTCAGGCGCGAGTCTTCGCGTGAAAGATGAAGCTGCTGGAGCAGATGCTCCTCCAAGGAGGTGGATGGCGCGGCGGTGTTCTGCATCGCTTCCATCTTGGCGTCGTCCTCGCCCGCGCGGCGCACCATGCCGGTGCTGGAACGCGTATTGGGGTCGTTCCACTCGTTCATCAGCGTCTCGAGTCGCTTGACGCGCGCGTCGACTTCGTTGCCGGCCTCCTCGGCCTTGCGATCAGCGGCAGCATCTTTGGCCTGGGACTCGGAACTTTCGTTCAGCACATCGCCTTCGCGCTGTTCAAGCCACGGATTGGATTCAAGTTCCTGGCTGATATTCTGCTGTAGATCCATCAGCGGTAGTTGCAGCATCTCGATGGATTGGATCATCTGGCGAGTCATCACCAGTTTCTGTTCCATGCGCTGCGAGAAGTTCTGTGAAATCTGCATGTTCGCTCTCCTGCTTTCCTGCTGAAATCTTTTGCACGTTGTGCCTAAACCTTAACCATACCTCACAGTTTGGTCTAGGACTTAACTTCCGTTCGTCCCTTCAACGCTTCACCGATGGTGCCACTCTGTGCAAACGAAAGGTCACTGCCTTCTGGCACGCCGCGTGCCAATCGTGAGATTCTAATCACAGGGGTCAACATTTTCACCTGCTGAGTGATAAAAACAGCCGTCGCATCGCCTTCCACAGTAGGGCTGGTGGCTAGAATTAACTCTCGAGTAACGCCAGCTTTACAGCGTTCGAGCAATCCGGCGATGCGCAAGTCTCCCGGTTCCACGCCCGATAGCGGCGACAGGCGCCCCATCAGCACATGGTAGCGTCCGGTAAAAGTCCCTGATTTCTCAATCGCGCGAACCTCTCGCGGCCACTCCACCACACAGACGATGGTTTCATCGCGGCCTGAATCATTGCAGATTCGGCAACGTTCCTTTTCGGTAAGGTCGCCGCAGACAGGACAAGGATGGAGGTTATTTTTTACATCGCGAATGGCGTATGCCAGTGCCATCGCCTCTTCTTTGCCCAAGCCAAGTAAATGATACGCCATCCGTTCCGCCGAACGCCGTCCCACACCCGGCAGCTTCGCGAACTGTTCAATTAAACGCTCAAAACTATCCGCCGATTGTGCCCCATTTCCAGGCTCGGGCGGGCCGCCTTTGGGTGAAGTAATCTGCGGACGCTGAACGACCTTTGCCATTTTATCCTTCAGGTGGTGCAGACATCCTGTCTGCACGAACTTTTTTTTCAGCAGACAGGAATGTCTGCTCCACTTCTCTGCGTTAAATCAACCCTGGCGGCAGATCCATTCCGCCCATCGCAATCTTGGTCTCTTCCATCATGATTTCCTTGCCCTTATCCAGCGCATTGTTTGTGGCCGACACAATCAGCGGGCCGAGCGCCTCGGCATCTTTCAAAGCGTCAGCTTCGATCTTTATGGAGAGCACTTCACCCAGGCCGCTGGCGGTGACCTTCACCATCCCAGCGCCGGATTCGCCGACCGCTGTCCGTTTCTGAGCGCGCACTTTGGCGTGCTCGATATTCTCTTTCATTTTGCCAGCCTGACCCATCAACTTCATGATGTCGCCCATGCCCTTCATGCCACCTAAGCCGCCAAACATATTTCCATCCTTTCATGCCGACTGCGTTGCATTTATTTCGGCGCTGCCGGACGCGACCCGCCTGCTTTACTTACACTGATCACGGTGCCACCCACTTCTTTTACAACCAGTTCGACAAACGGATTTTTCGAGAACACCTTCGCATCCGACGGGCTGAGCAAAACGCGCGAGGGCGCCTTTACCACTGGCGCGGCCGGCGCAGCTTTCATCACCGGCGCCGCTTCGGCATCTTCGGGTTCTGGATCGGAATCTTCCGGCGGAACGGGCAATTGCAGCTCGCCCGCGGTATCGAATTCAACCTCAGTCTCCTCCGAGCCACTCTCGCTCGGTTGCTCCTCCCAAGGTGCGGGCGATTTTGCCGCAGCCGGCTTTGCAATCACCGGCGGAGCGGATATCCCATGCAACGGTGGGGCAGACATTCCATGCAACGGTGGGGCAGACATTCCTGTCTGCCGGGCCGGCGCATTGCCTGCCGTGTTCGTACTCATGGTAGCAGGTATTCCGGGAGCCGCGCAGAATGGCGCTGCCGCGACTGCAATCTGGCGTCCCGCCGACTCGCTCGCGACGCGCTCGATGCTTATCGTGAAAGAGCGCCCAGTGACCTTCTGCAGAATGCCCTGCAACATGCTCTGGCTCTGCGGCTTCTCGAGCGACTCGCGATTGAAACCCTGATCGGGCGAGAAGCCCAGCACCAGCGTGCCGGCCGTCTCATCCGCGCGCACCAGCGCCGCGTGAGTCAGCGCGCTGGCCAGCAGCGCCCCGCCCTTCTCCTTGGAGGCCATCGCGATGGCGCGCTCCCAGAACGTGCCGCTCTCAGTAGCGCAGGCATCCTGCCTGCCCGTTGCTGGCGACGCGTGCAGGCTGGAAGCCTGCGTTACGATGCTGGCCGCCTGCGGTGAACTAGCGCTGTCCCCCGGGCGGCCTGGCGAATTTGGGCGGGCGCCCTCCCGGTTGGGAGGATGCGACGACTGCTGTCCGCTTTCGAGCGCACTGATCAGTTTGCCTAGATCGGTCAGATCGCCAGCTCGAGCCGCGCGCACCAGCGCCATCTCCAGCGGCAGGCGCGTCTGCGTCGCATCCTTCATCTGTCGCCGCGCGGTAGTGAAGAGTTGAACCAGCATCAGCATCTGATCTTCACTGAGCACTTTTCCAAGTGCCGCGAAGGAAGGCTTGAGATGAACCTGCCCTTCGAGCAGCGGAGACTGATCGCCGCAGACTTTTGCCAGCAGTGTACCGCGCAGCCGCTCCGTCAATGCCGTGAGCATGTCTTCGGGATCAGCGCCGGCTTCCAGCGCCTGATGCGCCTTAAGGAGCACCTCGGCCGTCTTGCCCGCCGCGCAGGCATGCAGCATTTCGAAGATCAGTTCGTCGGGCGCCGCGCCGGAGAGATCGCGCACCATCGCGTCGGTGACTTTTCCACTGCCTAGATTAACCGCCTGATCGAGCAACCCTTCAGCGTCGCGCAAGCCGCCCTTGGCCAGGCTGGCGATGCGCGAGAGCGCGCCTTCTTCGAACTCAATTTTGTCGCCTTCACAGATCTGGCGCAGGCGCGTGACGATATCCGCCGGACCGATGCGGCGCAGATCGTAACGCTGGCAGCGGCTGAGAATCGTCTCAGGAACATTGTTGGGGTCGGTCGTGGCGAAGATGAATTTGACGTGCGCGGGCGGTTCTTCGAGCGTCTTCAGAAAAGCGTTCCACGCCTCGCGCGTGAGCATGTGGACTTCGTCGATGATGTAGACTTTATAGCGCAGCTCCGCCGGAGCGATGCCGACGTTGTCGCGCAGCGCACGCACTTCTTCGATGCCGCGATTGGTCGCCGCGTCCATCTCGATCACATCCAGCGAGCTGCCTTCCTGAATGGAAGTACACGCCGGACAGACATTGCAGGGCTCTTCCGCCGTTCCGCCCGGCCCCTTGCCCTGCGCGCAATTGAGCGCCTTTGCAACGATGCGCGCCAGACTGGTCTTGCCCACTCCGCGCGGTCCGCAGAACAAATACGCCTGAGCGATACGGCCGGTGATCAGTGCCTGGCGCAAAGCGCCCGTCGTGGCCGTCTGGCCAACAACATCGGAGAAGTTACGCGGCCGAAAGCGTCGCGCGAAGACAACATACGGAGCGGCCTTCTGCTCTGAAGCAGCAGGCGCCGCCTTCGTAGATATCGCCTTTTCGGCCTTCTCTGGTTTTTCAGTCTTCTTGGCCATGCTTCTGTTCCGTACCGCAGGCATCCTGCCTGCCCGAATCTATTCTATCCCCGCAAGCTGAAAGCCTGCGCTACAACGTTCGACAACAAGACACCCAACAAAGCACCTTCAGTGCTTCGAACACTGTTTATTTCAGACTATGAATGGTTGAACGGCGTCGGCTTTATTACGTACTGCTTTCAACACTTTCGAAAGGGGCTTTACCCCAGAGCCAGGTGACCCATGAACAAGGCTAAAGAAACTTATGGCTGCTCCGTTAGGCCTGACCAGGTTCACTCCCCGCCTTTGCATGGGGCCTGACTCTGAGTTAAAACCCCCTTCGAAAATGCTTCAATCTCAACAGCATCGCTATTCTCGCGCGCTGCACAACTCATGCCAACAGTCTTAACCTGCTGCGCTGTGGGGTCAAGATTGAAATCGCGAAATTACATTTCATTCACTCGTATTGCGCCGTCTCCTTATATAGATTTCACGCAACCAAAACTCTTTGAGGACCACGATGCGCTTCGCCTGCCTTGCCCTGATCACTTTCTTGAGCACCTGGCAAGTAACGCAAATTTGTAATTTGCGAGTTCATCGTAGGGCAAATTGGCCCGTTAATTTGCCC
>Ga0105047_10003553_pt1 | contig 27461 bp, 32 predicted proteins | sample MAT04_FD_78384 | JGI IMG/M metagenome (GOLD analysis project Ga0105047, IMG submission 78384) | Freshwater microbial communities from Lake Fryxell liftoff mats and glacier meltwater in Antarctica - MAT-04 (megahit assembly) | ecosystem: Environmental > Aquatic > Freshwater > Ice > Liftoff... | reverse complement strand
CTGGGGCATGGCCCCATTCCAGCGCTATGCACCACCCGGTGTCACCCCTTGGTGGCGCTCGTCACCGGTGATGGTCATGGCGGCGGCGGCCCATCGACGCCGGCTGGTCGCTGCGTGGGCCCAGCGGGCCGGATGCCGTCGACACCCGTCGCGTGCCGGCGAGCGTCTGCAGGCTGCGCGCGTACGTGGGCACGACCTGTGGGTCGATCCGTGGGTCCGGTGCGACGCTGGAGGGCACCGGCGTGTGGTGGTAGTCGGCCTGCACCCGCTCGGGCGTCACGTCGATCACGACGAAGCCGTGGCTGACGCCGTCGATGTACTTCAGCCAGGGGTTCAGCTGCTGCGCGGCGCCGATGGCGGCCCTGGTGGCCGCCACGACCACCTCAGGCGGTTGGCCCTCGAGCGCAGCGGTACCGCCGAGCACCTCGACGAAGCCGTCGCTCGTCACCGAGGGGCAGACGAACTCGACGCCCGCGGAGGTGTACGACGCCGACCCCGGCGTCGCGGTCACCGGGATGTCGCAGGAGAACGACGCGTGGATGTCACCGGTGAGCACCACCACGTCCCCGGCCGACCCGGGCTGCGCCGCGAGGTGGCCCACGAGGCTCGCCCGGTCGGCGGCATAGCCGTCCCACTGGTCGCCGTTGACGAAGGTGAGCCCCGGCGCGCCGAGGACCGCACCCGGGTAGAGCACCGGTGCGATCATCACCTGGTTGCCGAGCAGGTGCCACGTGCGGCCCCGCTTCGCCACGCCGTCCTTGAGCCACGTCATCTGCTCGGGCTCGGGCAGGTGCCGGGCCGGCGACGCGATCGCCTCGTCGATCGCCGGGTCGACCCCGATCGGCACGAAGCCGTCGAACGGCACACCGGGAACGCTCACCTGCTGGCTGCGGTTCTGCCGGGTCTCGAGGATCGACAGGTCACCAAGGGCGCCGAAGGTGAAGCGCTTGAAGAACCGGGTGCCCTGGTGCGGTACCGACTGGTCGGGCCTGCGGAACGGCATCCACTCCAGGTAGGCCTGCATCGCCTGCGCCCGGCGCGCGAGGTAGGCGCGCTCGTCGGCCTGGTGGTTCTCGGCACCGCCGGCCCAGGCGTTGTTCGCGACCTCGTGGTCGTCGAAGATCGTGATCCACGGCAGCGCGCGGTGGGCCGCCTGCGCGTCGGGGTCGGCCTTGTGCAGGGCGTGCCGCAGCCGGTAGCCCTCGAGGTCGATCGTCTCCGTCTCGGGCTGGCTGTCGCGCACCCCCACCAGCTCGGGCGGGCCGTAACGGCCGGCGCCGTTGCCGTACTCGTAGAGGTAGTCGCCCACGTGGAGCACGAGGTCGAGGTCGTCGCGCTGCGCGATCGCCCGGTAGGCCGTGAAGTAGCCGCCGGTGTAGTTGCTGCAGCTCACCAGGGCGAACCGCAGGGCGTGCACCTCGCCGGGCACGTCGGGGGCCGTGCGGGTGTGGCCGACAGGGCTGCACTCACCGCGGCTCTCGAACCGGTAGAAGTAGCGGGTGTAGGGCTTCAGCCGCTTGACGTCGACCTTCACGGTGTGGTCGCTGGCAGCCGACGTCCGCACGTTGCCGCGCGCCACGACATGCCGGAAGTCCCTGTCGCGCGCCACCGTCCAGCGCACCCGCAGCGGCTTGCCGAGCCCGCTGCCGGGGGTCGCGACCGGATGTCCCCGCCGGTTGGGTGGGGTGGCCCGGGTCCACAGCACCACCGAGGTGCCGGTCGGGTCGCCGCTGGCGACGCCGTAGCCGAAGATGCCCCTGGATGCCGGGGCGGCCGCCGCCGCAGGGTCGAACGCACGGGGGACGGCGAGGGCGGCAGTGCCGGCGGCGAGGCCCTTGAGGGCGGCGCGACGGTCGATGCGGATCGCAGACATGGTGTGGATACTCCACCCGCGGGGGGTCCCCTGACCAGACCTCGCGCATCTTGACATGAGTCAACAGGGACCTCCGAGAGGTCAGCTCGCCGCGACGAACCAGAGCGCCGCGAGGCCGAGCCGTCCCGGGGTGTCGGCCGGGGTGCGGGCCGGGGTGCGGGCCGGGGTGCGCTCGGGGTCGGCTCAGGGTCGTTCCGGACAGACCGGGTCGCCCGCCGGGCGCCACGCTGGCGGTATGACGAGGACCGGTATGACGAGGACCACCGCTCGCGCCCGCCCGGTCACCGCCCGGGCCGCCCGCCCGGTCTCCGCCCGGGCCGCCCACCCGGGCGGAGCCGTCGCAGCGACGGGCGCCCGCCCTGCGATGGTGGCCGCCGTCGCGCTGGCCGTGGTCACCGTGGTGTCGATCCCGGCGACCGCCCTGCTCGACGCCGCCGACCGCCCCGTCACCCGGGCCGTGGTCGGTGCCGGCTTCCTGGTCGTCGCAGCCCTCGAGGTGCTCGTGGGGTGGGGCGTCTACGTCGTGCTGCGCCACCGTGCGCACTCCTCGGCCTACGCCGCCCTGGTCAGCCGGGCCGGGTATGCCGCGCTCCTCGCCGCCGCGGCCTGCCGCCTGCTCTGGCCGGGCGGGGACGGTGTGGCCGGGTTCCGCGCCGACTGGTCCCTGGCCCTGTTGGTGCTCGGGGTGCACCTCCTGGTCACGGCCGTGGCCCTCTGGCACTCCCGCGTCGTACCCGGCGCCGTGGTGGCCGGCACCGCGGTCGCGGGCACGGTGGCCCTGCTCGGCGACGTCCTCGGCCGGTGGCCACTGCCCGACGTGGTGCCCGGAGCGGGACCACTGCTGCCCGGGGTGCTCGGCGGGTTGGTGCTCCTCGGCTGGCTGTCCCTCGTCGGCGGCCGGGTCAGCCCGAACGACGCCGGGTGAACACCAGGTGCGTGACGCCCGACCCGCCGGGAAGCACCTCGACGTCGAAGCGCCCCTCGAGGCCCGCCTGACCGTCCCACAACCGTTGACCCCGGCCGAGCACGATCGGCACGACGACGACGTGCAGCTCGTCGACGAGGTCGGCATCCAGGAAGGTCCGGATCGTCTCGGCTCCGCCCCCGAGGCGCACGTCGAGACCACCCGCGGCCTCCGAGGCCATGGCGAGAGAGCCTCCTGGGCCGTCGCCTCCACGAAGTGGAACGTCGTGCCGCCCGCCAGCTCCAGGCTCGCGCGCGGATGGTGCGTCAACACGAGCACCGGTGTGTGGAAGGGTGGCTCGTCGCCCCAGCAGCCGTCCCAGTCCGGCGGGATCGGGCCGCTGCCCACGTGGAACCTGCGGCGGCCCGTGATCTCGGCACCGATGCCGTCCCACGCGCGGGCTGCGAGGTCCGTGTCGACCGGCGCCGCGGTCGGCGCGCCGTCCATCGCCGCGAACATCCACTCGTGCCGTCGTCCACCGGCGTGACCGAACGGGTCGGGGTCGGTGCGGCCCTCCCCGGTGCCGAACCCGTCCAGCGAGACCGAGAACGCGTGCACCCGCGGCTTGGCCCTGACTCCTCCTACGACCCACGAGACCGGCGTCCATCTGCGCGCACCTCGGCGCGGAGCAGCGGCCGGCCGCCGAAGGGGTCCCCCTCGACGACCGGCCGCCGTGACACCGTGGCTCACTCCAGCGAGAAGCCCTCGACGTCGTCCTTCCACCAGCCCGAGCCGCCACCGACCACCGTGCGGTCGGCTGCGACGGCACGCAGCACGTAACCGCACGACGGCATCCCGGCCGTGTCGAACTCCCACGTGCCGGACGTGCCACCGGTCGGGGCAGCCGGGTAGGCCGTCGCACCGGTGATGGTCCACCGCGGTGCGCCGCCGGGCGTCGTCGCCGAGTACGGCGTGCCCTCGACGCTGAGCCCGATGCTGTCGAAGTGCTCGTCGGTCGCCGAGAAGGTGCCGGCCAGGATCGCTCCGACCGGGAACTTCATGCACGACCCCGCCGGGATCGACGGCTGTCCCGGCATCCGGTAGCTCGTGATCTCGACGTCCGGCACGGGCAGTGCCTGGTCGAGGTGGAGCCGCACCCGCTGGCGCTTCGAGCTGTCCGGGCAGGTGATGATCTGGGCCGCGTACTCCGTGCCCCACGGGTCCTTGGCGCGCAGCTCGATCTCCCACAGCCCGGTCCTGGGCCGCGACTCCCACGGGTAGAGCAGGTTGCCGACGACCCGGCGCCAACCCGTGCCCGAGGGGTCGGGGTCGTCGAGGTAGGTGAACCACCCACCGGCGTCGGCCTTCTGGGTGACGTCGAACTGCGAGGGCGGCGCCCCGCCGACCGACTCCGTCACCGTGGTGGTGAAGGTCGTGGTGAGCTCCTCCGTCGCGAGCACCGTTCCGCCGAAGCCGATCTGGCGTGCGATGAGCTTGTACTTCATCGGTGGCGACGACCGGTCCGGTGCACCGGGGATGAAGCCGGTGACGCGGATGCCGGCACCGAACGGGCGCTGGTGGACGATCGTGCGACCCGAGGCGGGGTCGATGTGGCACACCGCGTACCCGCTGACGGCGTCGAGCACCGGGGCGAGCGGCGTGACGGCGCCGGCCGGCAGCTCGAAGCTCGTCTCCTCGCGGTTGCCCCAGGTGGGGCGCCAGTCGGGGTTGCCGGGCGGCGGCACCTGCTGCCACGACAGGATCGCCCGCAGCCGCGGCTGCACCGGGCCGTCGGAGCACGCCCGGCGGTGGGCCCAGGAGGCGAGCGGGTGGTAGACGGAGAAGTGCAGACCGCCCTCGGGGATGTCCTCGTCGTGCACCGTCGTCGCCGTGGTGCCGACGTGCTCCCAGCCGCTGCCCCAGTCGACCCAGAACGCGACGTGCTCGGTGGAGCCGGCCGTGCACGGGCCGCCGCTGTAACCCGACGGGCGCTTGACGGTGAAGACGCCGACGACGGCATCCTCGGCAGGGTCGTAGCCGATGCAGCCGAGCTCCTCGAACGACGTGTCACCGTCGGTCTTGAACAGCTGTGCGAGGAAACCCTTCGCGCTCAGGTCGAGCTCGGCCAGCACCTTGCCGAACGCGCCGGTGCCCTTGGCCGGCGCCACGGGGGAGGCGACCGCTGGCGGCGTCACCCCGGTGGCCGTGGCGGCGAGGTACGCGGGCAGGGCGAACCGGTGCGCGGGCACCTCGGCCGCCGCATAGGTCTTGGCGAGCTCGGCGACCGACGGGCTGGGCACCTGGTTGACCGTCACCGGGGTGTGGAGTGCAAGAGTGCCGACGAGGGCCTTGGAGATCTTGACGGCGCCCGCGTCGACGAGGTCGAGCAGGATGGGAAACCGGCGGCTGCGGGGACGCACCCGCACCTCCACCACGTTGCCCCACGGTGGCGACCAGTTCGGGCTGTTCGGCGGTGGCGCGACGTTCCAGGACAGCACCGCCCGCACCAGCGGGTGGTTCTCGATCCAGCACAGCGTGTGGCGCAGCGGCGTGACGACGTCGACGGCGTGGTCGAGCGGGCGCGGACCGGGCGTGTCGTGCACGGCGAAGGAGTCGGTGCCGGCATCCGTCCAGGTCGCGCCGTCGTCGGTCGAGACGTAGAAGCGCACGTGCTCGGTCGAGCCGCCCGCGCACAGCGTGCCCGAGTACCCGGTGTTCGCGTGGATCCGCACGACGCCGGTGAGCTGGTCCATCGACGGCGTCAGGCCGACGCAGGTCAGCTCCTCGAAGGTGGTGCTGCCGGACACCGGCTCGGCGTCGAGAAGCTCCGTCGGCAGTGGCCCGTCGAGGTCGGTGAAGGCCGAGAGGGCGAGGGTGTGCTGGCGCACCGCGACGAGCTTCTCGGACACCTCCACCCGGATCGGGCGCTCCCCCAGCGGCAGTCGTGGTTTCGTGGTCATGGTCGTACCTCCCCGAGGTGGCGGACCCGTCCGGTCCCCCGCTACGGCAGAGGAGGCGCGTCGCCGGGCTGCTGATACGGCACCCCCGCCGACCTGCGCGGATGCCGGAGCGCCCGGTGGATGACGGGTCGGAGCGCCCGGTGGCCGGTCAGGCGGCCGCGCCGCGGTCCAGCCCCAACGTGGCGAGGAGGTCCTCGTGCAGCTGGACCCACACCATGTGGCACGAGTCGACCCCGGCGCCGTCGACCCAGTCGAGCCGGCCGGCCTCGGCCCGGGTGAGCGCCTCGGAGAACCGCTCGTCGTAGCCGGCGAAGCGGTCCAGGGCGCCGGTGAGGGTCGCGCACAACGGTGCGAGCCGACGCCGGTAGGACGCCAGCTCGTCGAGCACCCGGCCGTCCCAGTCGGGGTCGTCGTGCTCGTTCGCCGCAAGCCGGTCGAACGGCTGTGGCCGGATCTGCCATCGGGTCAGGGTGGCCAGGAACCGCCCGTTGAGCCGGGCGAAGATGTCGTGCGCGGCCTCCACGACGGGCCGGGCACCGGTGCGCTGGAGCTCCTCGGCCAGGCGCCGCTCGCCCTCCAGCCGGCCCGCCTCGGTCAGCGACCACCCGGCGAGGTCGGCGAAGACCACGCGGCGCACCCAGCCGCGCGCCTCGTCGTCGAGCAGCAGATCCTCGGCGAGGTCACGCCCCAGGCCGGTGCGCCGGGCGACGCCGCCCGCACTCGTCATCCCGCTGACACGGACGGCGTGCAGCGCGAGCAGCTCGGGCGAGGAGGTGGTTCCCACTCCCGGAGCCTAACCGCGGGGGTCAGCCGGACTCGGCCACCCGCTTGAGCCGAGCCAGGCCCTTCTCGAAGTCCGGCCCGATGAGGGAGTCCATCGACTTGACCATCGAGAAGAGCCGCATGAAGCCGCTCAGCTCGCCGTGCATCCGCCACTGCACGGTCGTCGAGGCATCGCCGAGCGGGGACAGCGCCAGCTCGATGCGGTTGGTCGCCGGGAACGGCTTCACGAAGTGCAGGGCGATGTCGACCTGCTCCGGGGAGTCACCGGTGATCGTCATGTCGCCCTTGCCTGCCTTGCGGTTACCCTCCCAGGCGTAGGCCGCGCCGACCCCGGCATCCGGGCCGGAGTAGGTGCGCCGCATCTGCGGGTCGAGGTCCTCCCACGGCGACCACTGCGGCCACTCGTGGAAGTCGTCCACCAGCGCCCGCACGCGCTGCGGTGGGGCCTGGATCGTGATCGTGCGGGTCACGGTGTAGGGCTTGGCCATGAGGTCGAGTGTGCCCGCCGGGTGGCCCGCTGACCAGCCACCCGGGAAGCCCTATCGAGCGAGCAGGGAGGCCATCTTCTTCGCGACGAGGTCGGTCGCGCGCTTCGGCGCGAGGCGCGAGAGGCGGTCGAGGCTGTGGGCGTCCTTGCCGATGACGACCCGGTAGCTGCCCTCCTCGATCCCCTGCAGGATCTGCCGTGCCGCCTCCGGGGCGCTCGTCATGCTGGCGGCCGGGTCCTCCGACACGGCATCCGGGCCCGGAACCGTGACCCCCGAGTTCTGCGCGATGTCCGTGTCGACCCCACCGGGGAAGACCACCGTGACGGCGACCGTCGTCTCGCGCAGCTCTGCGTACAGGCCCTCGGTGAACAGCTTCACCGCGGCCTTGCTCGCGCCGTACATTGTCTGCCCCGGCACGGGCGCGAGCGCACCCATGCTGGAGACGTTGACGAGGCAGCTCTCGCGGCGGGCGAGGAGGTGGGGCAGGAACGCCTTGCACAGGTGGATGACGCCCCAGAGGTTGACGTCGATCACCTTCTCCATCTGCGGGTAGTCGAGGTCGGCGAACCTCACGAACGGCTGGATGACGCCGGCCACGTTGACCAGCCCGTCGACCCGGCCGTGCGCCGCACGCACCGCTTCCGGCAGCAGGGCGACGGCAGCCCGGTCGGTGATGTCGACCTCGTGGGTGCTCAGCCGGTCCGTGGATGCCGTCGTCGCGAGATCGGTCGTCGCTCGCAGGCCGGCGCTGCTCCGGTCGACGGCAGCGACCCGACCGCCGCGGGCGAGCAGGGCCAGGACGACCTCGCGGCCGATCCCGCTGCCTCCCCCGGTGACGACGAAGACGTTGTCGCTGATCTGCACGGGGGCGCTCCCTCTGCGGGTGGCGGGCCGGTGGAGCGGCCTCGGGCTCAGGCTAGGCCCGTGTGCCGGACCGGAACCCGCAGCGTGGTGGAGCAGACACGCTGCGCCGGGTCGCGGCCACGAGGCCATACCGAGGGCGGTGCGGGGGCCGGTCTCAGGCGGCGACGGCATCCTTGGCCCCAGCCGCGCCGAGGTTCTCGGCCCGTCGGTCGTAGGCCCAGCCCGGCCCGCGCAGGAGGAACGACCAGCGCTCGCGCCAGGTGCTCGCGGCGGTGACGTCACGCGCGATGTCGCGCCACTCGTGCGTCGCGATCGTGAGGGGGTCGAAGGTGTCGATGTTGGTCGTCAGGCCGTAGACGACCGGCTCGTCCTCGCGCTCGAAGGTGCCGAACAGCCGGTCCCAGAGGATGAGGATGCTGCCGTGGTTCCGGTCGAGGTACTGCCGGTTCACGCCGTGGTGCACCCGGTGGTGCGAGGGGGTGTCGAGCACGTGCTCGAGCCAGCCGATGGAGCGCCCGGGCGTTCTCGATGACACTCGGGCGCACCCCGGCCAGCGCGAGCAGTCCGTAGGGCACGCTCATCGTGAGCCCCTCGGCCAGCGGCTGGCGCAGCGCCGTCGACAGGTTGTAGCGCGCACTGCTGTGGTGCACGACGTGCATCGCCCACAGCCAGCGGCTCTCGTGGTCGAAGCGGTTGGTTCCAGTAGTAGATGGCGTCCCAGCCCGCGATGGCGACGGCATTGGCGAGGAGCCCGGTGCCCAGGTCGCGCCCGGTCAGGGCGAACAGCCGGGTGCCGCTCGTCTGGGCCGGGCCGCCCTGCGCGCGACGCCGGCGCACGACGTCGGCGACGGCGACGGTGGTGATCGCGGATGCCGCGACGGCGGTTCCCATGAGCACCTTGGCGTACCGCCCACGCCCCGGTGTGACGGGGTCGAGCAGCCGCGCCGAGACGAACGGCGCGAGCAGGCTGCCCACCCCCATGGTCAGGCTCGCGATCGTGTCGGCCGGCTCGTAGTCCCCGGCCCTGGTCGTGCCGGCCGGCGCCGGCTGTCGGCGCCGGCTGTCGGCGCTGCCAGAGCAGCTCGGCAGCCATCGCCCCCACGAAGGCCGGGATGGCCAGCACGGTCAGGTCCACGGTGGGGGTCCGGTCGGGTCGGCGCACGGTCGTCGGCCTTCGCATGGGCGGCGGTGGGCGGACGGTGATGGCGTGGCGTTGCCGAAGGCCTCCACGTCCGGCCCGCGCACTAGCCGGGAGCCACCCGGTCGGGCGAGGGGTCGGCGAGGTGACGCGAGACACCCGGTGGGGGGTGTTTCCCGACGCCGTGAGGAGGAGAATCGGTGACGGGTGCCGTGGCCGTCGTCACCGCCCCGGCCCTTCCAGACACTGTGACGACGCGTGGAAGGAGCAACCATGAGGGCCACACCAGGGGACCAGATCATCCTGGCCGGCGAGCTGGTCGACCAGCCCACCCGATCGGGGGTGGTGCTGGAGGCGCGCGGCGTGGACGGCGGGCCGCCCTACGTCGTGAAGTGGGACGACGGGCACACCAGCACGATGTTCCCGGGGCCGGGGGCCGTGCTCAAGGTGACCGGGTCGGCCGCGGTGCACGGTGAGGAGGTCGTCGCGCGACCCGAGCTCGGGACCCTGCGGGAGTGGAGCGTTCGGGTGACCATCTTCGAGCAGGGTGACGACACCACCGCCACCGTCGCGCTGCTCGCGGACTCGCCCGAGGCCCTGACCGCACGCGGCACGAGCCGGCGCAGCGGGGTGGATGCGGAGGTCACGCGCATCGGTGACGAGGTGGCCGTCGCGCGGGCCCTGCGCCGCCTGGCCGACCACCTGCTCACCCAGGCCGAGCACGACATCGAGGCCACGACCGGCGAGCACGACATCACGGTGCGCGCCCGCTGAGCCCTCATCGTTCTCGCGGCGAGTGCGGAAGCTTCTCGCGGCGAGTGCGGAAGTGGTTGCCGGAGCGACCACTTCCGCACGCGCCGCGAGGTGGTGGCCGGCCTCAGTTCGTTGGGAGGCTCCGCAGCCAGCGCACCACCGGTGCCGCCGCCACCGGCGCGGAGTAGACCTCGCCGTGGTCGACGTCGGCAAGGATGGTGAGGGTCACCGGGTGGCTCCCGGCCTCCAGCGCCGCCGCGAAGTCGGTGCTGAACTGGTCGGGCACCAGCTCGTCGGAGTCGCCGTGGAGCAGCAGCACCGGCACCTCGGGACGGCGGTCGGCGAGGAGCACCGGGTTCGCTGCGTTCCAGGTCGCGTCGTCGGCGTCCTCGGCGAAGAGGTTCGCGGCGGCATCCGAGAACTCGCGGATGTCGTAGGGCCCCGCCAACCCGACCAGCGCGTCCGGTGAGACGAGCGGGTCGTCGCACTCGGGGGAGTACTGATCCGGCGCCAGGGTGGCCACGGACGACAGGTGGGCGCCCGAGGAGTGCCCGAGCAGCACGGTGTGCGTGGGCTCGATGCCGGCCTCGCGGGCCGTCGTCACGCCGTCGGCCAGGGCGCAGAGCACGTCCTCGACGGGGGTGGGGTACACGACGCCGTCCGCGTCTGCGCGGATCGTCACCGGCATCGCCACGACGCCCTGGGCCGCGAGGGCGGCGGCCAGTGGTTCGAGGCCGCCCGGGTCGGCGGTCTGCCACCCACCGCCGGGGATCATCACGACGACGGGGGCGCTGGTCACGCCCTCGGGCAGGTGCGGGAAGGCCGCGAGGCCGGGGCGGTACTCGTGCGAGTCGGGGCCGGCGCTCGGGGCGGGCCCGCGGGAGGTCGGCTCGTCGTCCGGGCTCGCGGCACACGCCGCGGGTAGGACGAGCAGCGCTGCGGCCAGAGCGAGCACGGCACGTGACACCACCCTTTCAGTATCCGCCTCCTCGCTGGTCGGGCGGTGGTATCGCCCGTCACCCCTGCTGGGAGGCGCCGACCCCTCGAGGCCGACGACGGCTGACCGGGGGTCGGCGAACCCGGCGGCCGGGCGAACCCGGGGGCGGACCGGCCCCGGGGCCGGTCGGCTCTGCACCGCCACCACCGGCCCGTGGGACAGTGGCCCCATGTCCCTGCGTCGTGTCGACCGAGCCGTCGCGGACTACACCGCCCTGCGCCCGCGCCTGCTCCCGACGACCGACGAGTTCGTCGAGCTGGTCACCGGCACCATCGACGACGCGGGCATCAACTACCTCAGTGTCACGGGCCGCACCAAGACCGTCGCCTCGTTCGCCGGGAAGGCCGGCGGCGTGCTCGCGACCGACGGCGGCGCCGACCCGCTGCGCGCCGTCACCGACCAGGTCGGCGTGCGCGTGATCACCTACGTGCAGCGCGACATCGACGCCGTCGCCGGCCTGCTCGCCGAGCAGTTCACCGTGCTCGACGATCGCGACCTCGGTGAGGAGACCGCGGCGGCGGGGCGGTTCGGCTACGCCAGCCGGCACCTGCTCGTGTCCCGAGCGCCCGGCGGGCCCACGACGTACGACCCGCTGCTCTGTGCCTCGATCCAGCTGCGCACCGTGCTCCAGCACGCCTGGGCGGAGTTCGAGCACGACATCCGCTACAAGGGCACCGTGCCGCCGGAGCAGGTGCCCGACCTCGACCGGCGGTTCACGCTCGCGGCCGGGCTGCTCGAGCTGGCCGACAGGGAGTTCGAGGCGATCCGCGACCGGCTGCAGGCCGGGCTCGGCGACAGCGACGTCGACGGTGGCGACCAGCTCGACCCGCGGATCAGCGCCCAGGAGCTCGCGACCTTCCTCGCCGGGCGGTACTCGAGCGCCGGCTGGTCGCGCACCGAGCACTACGAGTGGATCTCGGGGCTGCTGCTCGAGCTGGGCATCGCCTCGCTCGACGAGCTGAGCTCGACGCTGCGTGACGTCGACAGCGCGGCCGTGACCGGCGCGATGGGCTACCGCTACCCGCCGGGTGCCGTGCGCCGCCTCGACGACGACCTGCTCTCGCGCTTCGGCGAAGCCTACGTCGGGCTCCACGGCAACGCGCACCGGCGCGAGTCGCTGGAGTCCCGCCGCTCGCACCTGCCCGGTTGACCGGGAGGGCGAGCGACGGGACTGGCCGCCGGGTTCCTAGCCGATCCTCACTTGACCTCGGCGCGGCGGACGATGACCAGGCCGACCGCCAACGGCAGCAGGAACCACAGGGTCCCCGAGACCGCGAGCTGCTGCCACTGCTCGCCGGTGACACTGCCCAGAAAGAGCACGGTCTGCGCGAAGTTGTAGTCGACCCACGGCTGCAGGTCGGCGAACCACTGCTGGTTCATCGCGAGCAGGCCGAGCAGCGGGGGCAGCACGAGCGTGTAGACGAAGTAGGCGACGATGGCGCCCGCCGAGTTGCGGATGACCACCCCGAGCATGAAGCCGAACAGCATGCCGAGCACGCTTCCCAGCACGATGAGGGCGAACTCGGTGACACTGCCGTTCCACACCGGGTCCCGCCCGGTGACCAGGCTGCCCACCAGGGTGCCGAGGGTGCCGACGACCAGCGCGATGAACATCGCGACGATGCCGACGAGCACGGCACCGAGGAACTTCGCACCGAGCACCCGGCCGCGGTGCGGCACCAGGGTGAAGGTCGTCAGGCCGCTGCGCTGGCTCCACTCGCTCGTCACGGCGAGGATCGCGATCATCGGCAGGATGACCGTCATCGGCGCCCCGATGGCGGCGGCGAAGTTGTCGAAGGTGAGCTGGTCGTCGGGGGCGAAGACGATGATCGCGGCGGTCGCGAGCACGCTGGTGATGACGATGCTCGCCATCAGCCAGAACCCCGAACGGGTGTCGAACATCTTGCGCAGCTCGACCCCGACGATCCGGGCCAGGGGGATGCGAGCGGATGCCGTGCGCGGGCGCCCGCGCTCGACGGTCGCTTCGGCCGGGGCCGGGTCGAGGACGGTGGTGGTGGTCATGCTGCTGCTCCTTCACGCGAGGTGTCTGCGGTGAGCTCGAGGAACATCTCCTCGAGCCCGGCGCCGTCGGCGGCGCGGAGCTCGGTGAGGGCAAGGCCCGCTCGGAGCGCGACCTCGCCGACCTGCTCGGGGGTGGCGTCGGTGTGCACGCTGCCATCGGAGTGGGTGACGGTGAGGCCGCCGCCCTGCATCGCGGCCGCGAGAGCCGCGTTGTCGCGGGCACGGGCCACGGTGCCCGCGGAGGCGAGCAGCTCGGCCTTGGTGCCCTGCGCGACGATGCGGCCGTTGCCGATGACGACGAGGTCGTCGGCGATGACCTCGATCTCGTGCAGCAGGTGCGATGAGAGCAGCACGGTGCCGCCGCGGTCGGCATAGCCGCGCAGCAGGTCACGCATCCACCGGATGCCGGCCGGGTCGAGGCCGTTCGCCGGCTCGTCGAGGATCAGCACGTGCGGGTCACCGAGCAGCGCGGCGCCGATGCCGAGGCGCTGGCGCATGCCCAGCGAGTAGTTGCGCACGCGCCGGTCGGCCTCGGTGTGGGTGAGGCTGACCAGCTCGAGCATCTCGGTCACCCGGGTGCGGGGCAGGCCCATCGTGCGCTGGACGAGGGTCAGGATCTCCCGGCCCGTCCGCCCGGCGTGCTGCGCCGAGGCGTCGAGAAGCACCCCGACCTCGGTGCCGGGGTTGGGCAGGTCGACGAACCGGCGCCCGTCGATGGTGGCGGTGCCGGAGGTCGCGGGGGTGAGGCCGACCATGACGCGCATCGTGGTGGACTTGCCGGCCCCGTTGGGTCCGAGGAAGCCGGTGACGCGGCCGGTGGCCGCCGTGAAGGAGACGTCGTCGACGGCGGTCAGCCCGCGGCCGTAGGTCTTCGTGAGGTTCTGGACGGTGATCATGACGAGCATCGTGTCGGTGGGCGGATGCCGCGCACATCGGGGGAACACCTGACCGTGACCCTGAGCCGACCCTGACGGCTCTCGGGGCGGCCGGGCGGCGCCCCTCGGGGTTCAGGCGTCGCGGACCCGCTGTCGCGCTCCGCCAGGCACCGCAGGGTCGGCTCGCGACGACGATCGCGAGCGCTGACGGCATCCGCCAGCTCGCGGCCGAATCGCGGTGTGCCTCAGGGGATGACGAGTCGCGGGCGGCCGATGCCGGGGCCGGGGTCGGCTGCGGCCGGGGTCACGACGAGACCGGCCCCCACGGCATCCGCCCGCTCCCTGGTGGCCGCGACGCGGCGCACGAACCGGAACTCCGGCTCGGCGCCGGCCTCGTCGGCCATGGCGAGGAGGTCGGTCGCAGACGGCTGGCGGGCGATCGAGCCGGACACGGCGCCCGCGCCCTCACGGGGGGCCGGGGCCGGAGTGCTGCGCGGTAGCGCGGGCAGGTCGACGACCCACAGCGTCGTGCCCGGGGTGCAGAGGCCGGCGAGCAGGCCCATCGTCGGGGCGTGCACGCCGTCCGCTGCCTCGAGGTGCACGTCGTGACCGGCCGCCAACGCGGCGACGACGTCGTCAGCGCCCGGGGGCAGGGCGTCGAGGCCGAGGAGCTGCACCGCCTCGGCTGGGTCGAGCACCCGGTCGCCGCCGCGCCGCACCGGCCAGCGCGGGAAGGAGGGGTCCGGCCACACGTAGGGCAGGTCGTCGGGCACGTCGCCGAACAGTGGCCGGTAGAACTCCGGCTCCTTGCGCACCAGGGCCGAGCGGTGGCTCAGGTGCAGCGCGTCGTCACCGACCCAGGGTGGCACCGACCCCGCGTCGTGCAGCTCGTCCCAGTCGGGCTCGACCCCGCCGGTGAACTTGAACAGCGCGGCCCGCGTCGCGTCGGCATGCCCGCGCGCCACCCACTCGTCGACGCAGGCGAGCCCGTAGGCGACCAGGGCGGGCACGAAACCGCGCCACATCCGCACCACCGGATGGTGCTTCCAGCCGTACGTCGGCCAGGTGAGGGCGCGCAGCACCTGGAAGGTCTCGACCCGCTGCTTGCCGAGGCGCCGGTCGTCGAGCACGGCGGCGCTCGCCCGGGGGTCGGCGTACGGCAGGAAGGTCTGCATGACCCCACCATCATCCCGCGGCCGAGGTGGCCTGCTGGCCGCGGCGGGGCGGCTGGCCCGGCACGTCGAAACGTTGTGGACGATGGCTGGTGCCCGCAGGCGTGCCTCGTCGGCCGTGCACGAGGCTCGTGTTGGGTTGTGACCGAGCCACGTTCCCCAGAACATCTCACCGCTGATGTCCGTGTGGTGCTCGCGCGATCAGCCCGGAGCGCGGAGCAGCTCGATGGTGCAGGTGGGGCCGGCTGCGCGGGCCAGGCGACGGTCGCCGGTGAGCAGGGTCGCGTTCAACGCCTCGGCCAGGGCGACGTATGCGGCCTCGCAGGTGGTGAGGTTGTCCCTCAGATCCGAACAGCGGGCCAGCAGCGGAAGGTGTGCAGCTCGTCGCATCGGAAGTGCCTCCAGGTCGGTCAGCGCCAGCGTCGATCGGCGGTCGTCGACAAGCCCCGCACGGCCTTGCCGACGTAACACCGAGGCGACCTCGAGGTCGCCCAGTTCCGGCGCGGCGAGCGTCTTGCCGCGCAGCCGGGCCCGGGCGGCATCCCCCGCCGGGCCGTCATCGGCCAGCGCCACCGCCAGGACGCTGGCATCAACGACGAGCACGATCCGGTGCACGGTCTTCACTGCGTTCGCGAGTGAGACCGAACCGCCAGAACGACCCCCCGCCCGGTCCAGGACTTCCTCCAGAGTCGGCTGGCTGGCCTCGGCGATCAGCCGGGAGCTCAGGTACTCCTGCAGCGACTGGTGGGCAGCCGCAGCCCGATGGCGCAACACCGCGTGAGTGCTCTCCGGGACGTCCTTGATCTGAACACTGGGCAATGGCGCCGTTGTGGCGCCATTGGCGCCGAACCACAACGCCCCCCGAGTCACCGTCAGCGGGAAGGAGGCTTGGCCACTGAGGTAGCACACGGGTGCTACCCAGGTAGCACCAATGTCATGAAGTTGATCACCAGCTTGTCCGATGAGGACGTCGCCGCCCTGGATCGCTACGTGCACGCGGCGGGAGTGCCGTCGGGTTCCGCCGCGATCCAGCGGACCATTCGGATGCTGCGTGACCCTGAGGTGGAGGACGCCTACGCAGCCGCCTGACGAGTGGCAGGCATCGGGTGAGGCCACCGCGTGGGAGGTCACGCCGCGGATGGGCTTGCCGATGCTGCGCGGTGAGATTCGCCTGATCGACCTGGATCCCGGACGGCCGCCGGGACAGCCAGGAGTGCGCAACACGGCCCGGGGGTGGCCCAGAGATGCTCCCGCCCGCCTGGTGAGTGGGGCCTCATGCGCCTGCCCCTGGGTGCGCGTCACCAGCTGCTGCTGGTCACCCCGGGCAGCTCGCCGCGGTGGGCCATCTCGCGGAGCCGGATCCGTGACAGCCCGAAGCGGCGGTGGACCGCCCGCGGCCGGCCGTCGACGACGTCGCGGTTGACCAGGCGCGTCGGCGACGCGTCGCGGGGCAGCCGCTGCAAGGCCAGGCGGGCGGCTGCTCGGGCCACCTTGGTGCCGCGAGGATCACGAGCGGCCGCGCGCAAAGTGGCCCGCCGCTCGGCGTACCGGGCGACGACCTCGCGTCGCTTGTCGTCCTTGGCCCGCAGGCTTCGTTTGGCCATCAGCGGGTCTCCTTGAACTCCACGTGAGCGCGCACGCGAGGGTCGTACTTGCGCAGCACGAGCCGGTCGGGGTCGTTGCGGCGGTTCTTCTCGGTGACGTACCTCGTGCCCGTTCCGGCAGTGGAGCGCAGGATGATCTTGGGGCGCACGTCGGCGGACCGCCTGGCCATCAGAGCTTCACTCCCTTGCGGAGCAGGCCGGCGACGACCGCGTCGATGGTGCGCACGTCGATGGTGCGGATGCCACGCGCCGAGACCGTGAGCCGCACGGTGCGGCGCAGGCTCGGCGCCCAGTAGCGGCGGTGCTGGACGTTGACGTCGAAGCGGCGCTTGGTGCGGCGGTGCGAGTGCGAGATGCGGTGCCCGAAGCCGGGGGTGGCTCCGGTGACCATGCACGTGCGGGACATGCGACCTCCTGGGTCTCGATGTGCAGAAGCCCGTTCACTCTGACATAGAATGGGAATCGTTATCAAGACATCGACACGGAGGTCCGCACCATGCGCCCCGGCATCCATCCGCGCTACGAGGCTGTCGTGTTCCGCGATCGCTCGACGGGCTCGAGGTTCCTGACCCGCTCCACCCGCATCCCCGAGGCGAGGGTCGAGCTCGACGGGACGACGTACCCGGTCATCGACGTCGAGGTCTCGTGTGACTCCCACCCGTTCTGGACCGGTCGCGCTCGCACGCTCGACGCCGAGGGCCGCGTCGAGCGGTTCAACCGCCGCTACGGACACGCGCCCGTGGAGGGTGGGAGCGCATGAGCGGCATCCCGACCTTCCTCGTCACCGGCATCTCCGCCGACTCCATGGCGGCCGCCACGATCGGCCTGCAGTTCGACCTGCCGGATGCCGTCGTCGTGCGCCATGACCTGGATGCCGCAGCGGGTCACCTCGTGCGCACCGTGAGCGACCTCAGCGGGCTGCTCGAACGTGAGGTCGTGCCGATGGAGCACGCGTGCGCCAGCTGCGCGGTGCGCGAGGACGTGCTGCCGACCCTGCATCGACTGGGCGAGCTCGGTCGCTGGGGCGCGATCGTGGCGCACCTGCCCGTGGCCGCCGATGCGCTGTCGGTGTGCCGGGTGCTCGGCTGGGACCCTTCGGTCGCGCCCGGGGTGCGGGTCGCCGGTGTCGTCGCGGCGCTGGACGGCTCGGTTGCGGTCGAGGACCTGCTCGGTGAGGACCTGCTGTGCGAACGGGGGCTGGGCACACTGGAGTCCGACCGGCGCGGGCTCGGTGAGGTGCTCGGTGGCATGGTCGAGTACGCCGACGTCGTCGCGCTGTTCGGCCAGACCCCGGATGCCGCCCTCGAGCTCGTGCGCCACCTGTCCCGTCCGGGGGCCGTCGTGACCTGCGACTGGCCCGAGATGCCCGCCGAGCAGCTGCTGCCCGGGCTGCACGAGCACGACGCCAGCGAGGCGTGGGTCGGGGAGGTGCACGACGGGCCGAGCCGCGAGGGCGAGGGCAACCATGTGTGGAGCATGGAGCTCACGGCATCGCGCCCGGTGCACCCTGGCCGGTTGCGTGAGCACGTCGACGTGCTCGGCGGAGGGCCTTTTCGCACCCGCGGGTGCTTCTGGCTCGCGAGCCGGCCGGGCGCGATCTGCGTCTGGGACGGGGCCGGCGGTCAGCTGTCGGTCGGGGTCAGCGGCTCCTGGGGGCACTCGACCCCGATGACCCGCATCCTGGTCACCGGCCTGCGCGAGGATGACGCCCGCGACGAGCTGCGTCGCGCGTTCAGGGCGTGCCTGCTCACCGACGCCGAGCTGCGCGGTCGTGGCCACGCCTGGGACGTCGACACGGACGGCCTCGAACCCTGGCTCGGACCGATCCGGCTCGCCGCCTGACCCGTCGCGCCCACCGCCCCTGCCCCACCGACCCTCAGGAGAACCCACATGGCCGTCCCCAAGCGCCGGACGTCGCGCAGCAACACCCGTCACCGCCGGGCGAACTGGCGGGCGCAGGTCCTGCCCTCGTGCCCGTCACCGTCGACGGCCGCAAGGTCGCCGTCCCCCGCCGCCTCGTGCGGGCCGTCGCGCAGGGGCGGGTGGAGGTGCGATGAAGGTCCGCAACAGCCTGCGTTCGCTCAAGGCCCTACCCGGCGCGCAGGTCGTCCGCCGTCGGGGCCGCACCTACGTCATCAACAAGGCCAACCCCCGCTTCAAGGCCCGCCAGGGGTGATGCGGGTGCCAGCCCCGCCGGCGTACCGTCTTCCAGACGATCCACAGCCGCAGTGGGCAGCCAGGCAAGGCGCTTGGCGTTCACCTGCGCTTCGTTATGGTTGAACGCGATGAACCCTGACGCCAGGACCGGTCCGCCGGTCACCGATGCGGTCGACGCCGAGCTCACTCGCGCCGAGCGGCGTGCAGCCGAGGGCCTACGCGACTCGGCGAGGGCTCGAGCCGCTGGCAGTGACTGGCCGATGCTCGGGCTGTCGGTGTTCATGGTTGCGCTGGTTTTCCTGCGGCCGCGCCTGGCTGCGCTGGTCGACGGCAATGACGCCTTGGCTGCCTGGTTGACGGTGTTCGTGTCGATCGGCCTGCAGTCGCTGCCGTTCCTCGTCCTGGGTGTCGTCCTATCGGGTGCGATCGCGGTGCTGGTGCCGACCGACGCGCTGACCCGGTGGCTGCCGCGCCGCTCCGCGGTGGCGGTGCCCGTGGCGGGCCTGTCGGGGATGGTGTTGCCCGGGTGCGAGTGCGCGTCGGTGCCGATCGCCGGGTCGCTCGTCTCGCGCGGGGTGAAGCCGGCCGTGGCGCTGACCTTCCTGCTCGCGGCGCCGGCGATCAACCCGGTCGTGCTCGTCTCGACGGCGGTGGCCTTCGCGGGCAGCGTGGACATGGTCGCCGCCCGCTTCTCGGCATCGCTCCTCACCGCGGTCGTCATCGGCTGGATCTGGCTGGGGCTGGGCAAGGACCACCTGGTCACCGTGCCCCAGAAGCGGGTGAGCGGCCACGGCCGCCTCGCGGACTTCGTCTCGGCTGCGCGCCACGACCTGCTCCACGCCGGGGGGTTCCTCGTGCTCGGGTCGGCCGTGGCGGCGACGATCAACGTCCTGGTGCCGCGGTCGGTGCTGGACACCCTGGCCGGCAACCTGTTGGTCTCGGTGCTGGTCCTGGCGGTCTTCGCGGTCGTGGTCGCGGTGTGCTCCGAGGCCGACGCGTTCGTCGCGGCGAGCCTGAGCCAGTTCCCGCGCACCGCTCAGCTGGCGTTCATGGTGGTGGGGCCGGCGATCGACGTGAAGCTGTTCGCGATGCAGGTCGGCACCTTCGGACGGCGCTTCGCCACCGTCTTCGCGCCGCTGACTTTCGTCGTCGCCGTCGCATCCGCCCTGGCCGTGGGGGCGGTGCTGCTGTGAGGCGCGTGACGCAGAGCGGCCTGCTGCTCGTCATCGGGGTCATCTCCAGCGTGGCGGCCGTCAACGGCATCTACCTCAACTTCGTCAAGCCCAGCCTGCGCCTGCCGATCCTCGCCGCCGCCCTGGTGCTCCTGCTCATGGGGGCCTACGGGGTCTGGGAGGACCGCCGCCACCCCGAGCGCGACGACCTCGACCCACGCCTGGACCCCGAGCGCGACGACCTCGACCCACGCCTGGACCCCGCACCGGCGCACGAGGCCGATGCCGTGCACCCCGAGGGTGAGCACCCCGAGGGTGAGCACGGTCACGACCACGCCCGAGGGCCCCGCGTCGGGTGGCTCCTCGTCGTGCCCTTCCTCCTGCTCGGCGTCGCCGTTCCGCCCCCGCTCGGGTCCTACTCTGCCCTCGGGGACAGCGGTCTGGTCACCACCATCACCTCGACCGAGGGGCTACCTCCTCTGGCCGAGGGCGACCCGGTCGCGCTCACGCTCGCCGAGTTCCAAGGCCGCGCCCTGTTCGACGCCGACCGCTCCCTCGAGGGTCGCCGGGTGCGGCTCGTGGGCTTCGCGTCGCCGGGGCTGGGGAACGACTGGGTGCTCACCCGCATGTCGCTCAACTGCTGCGCCGCCGACGGGTTCGCCGTCAAGGTGCGCGTGGAGGGTGCGCCGGCGGTCGCCGACGACGAGTGGGTTCAGGTGGTGGGCACCTGGCGCCCTGCCCCGATCGTCGCCCCCGAGGCGCAGGAGCTGCCGGTGCTCGACGTCGACGACCTCCGCCGGATGGCGGTGCCCGAGAACCCCTACGAGTGAGGATGCCGGGCGCTCACGCCCGCACGGCCGGGCAGTCGGCGCACAGGCCGTCCATCTCGACGGTGTGCCGCACCTGGGTGAAGCCGTGCGCGGCGGCGACCGCCTCGGCCCAGCGCTCCACGGCATCCCCGGTCACCTCGACGGCAAGGCCGCACGAGCGGCACACGACGTGGTGGTGGTGGTGGTGGTGGTGGTGCGTGGAGCAAGAGCGGTAGACGTCCTCGCCTCGGCCGTGCGGATGACGTCGACCTCACCGTCGGCGACCATCGCCTGGAGGTTGCGGTAGACCGTCGCGAGACCCACCCGAGTGCCCGAACCGCCCAGCGCGGCATGGATCTCCTGCGCGGAGCGGAACTCGTCGCAGCCCACCAGCGCCTCGGCGATCGCGCCCCGCTGCCGTGTGGCGCCGTTCCAGGGTCCGCTCGCTCATCGCGACTCCACCTCCGCGTGCCCGCCGGCGCTCGAGCACCGGGTGTCACCAGCCGCAGACCCGGTCGTGGCCGTGCAGCTCCGCCTGCGCACCGACTGCCCGGCGCGCGAACCCGACGAATGCCGGCCCTGCTCGACGAACGGGGTGTCTGCGGTGGGGCTCAGCTGCACTCCTGGCCCTTGGTGAGGGCCTCGAGGTTGCTACGCATCACCTCGAGGTAGTCCTCGCCCGCCGAGCTGTCCGTCAGTCCTTCGATAGGGTCGAGGACGGCCACCTGCGCTCCGGACTCCCTGGCGATCGTCTCCGCCAGAGCAGGTGAGACGAGCGTCTCGCTGTAGACCGTGCTCACGTCGTGCTCTTTGACGTGCTCGACGATCTCCCGGATGGTCGCCGCGTCGGGTTCGGCGTCGGGGCTGACGCCGGCGATGCCCTCCTGCGAGAGCCCGTATCGCGCGGCCAAGTACGCGAAGGCTGAGTGGCCGGTGACCAGTTCCTTGTTCGCACAGCTCGACAGCCCCTTCTCGAAGTCGGCGTGCAGAGCCTGCAGATCGGACGCCAGCGCCGTGGCGTTCTCACGGTAGGTCTGCGCGTGTGCGGGGTCCGCTGACGCGAAGCGTTCACCGAGCGCGGTGCCCACCTGCGCCAGGCGCAGAGGGTCGAGCCAGAAGTGCGGGTCGGTGGCGCCCTTCGCGGGCTCCTCCTCGGAGTGCTCCTCGCCCTCACCCTCGTGGTCGTGGGAGTCCTCGGTGGCGGTGATGGTCAGATCGGCGTCCGTGGAGACGTCGAAGGAGGCCGCCCTTGCCTGCGTTGCGACGGCGTCGTCGACGGCGGGCTGGAAGGTCTTGAGGTAGACCACGACGTCGCTCGACGCGAGCTCGGCCACGGCCTTCGGGGTCAGCTCGAGGTCGTGGGGCTCGCCGCCGGGCTTGGTCAAGCCGGTCACGTCGACGAGGTCACCGCCCACGCGCTGGCTCGCCCACTCCAAGGGGTAGAACGCCGCGGTCACCGCGATCGCGGCTTCGGGGGGCGCGGAGGACGAGGGGCCGCTGCGGGGCGACCCGTCGGAGCTGCCGCACGCGGCGGTGGCAAGGACCAAACACAGGGCAGCAGCGGGCACAGTCGGTCTCATGACAAGAATTCTCATCGAGAGTGATAATCGTTGTCAATTCCTCACCGGGGCCGCGGGTCGTAGCATCGAAGCCCTGACCAACGAGGACGTGCATCCCACCGTCGAACGGCACTGCGACGTGGCGGTGATCGGCGGGCCGGCCGCCGGCCTGGCTGCGGCCCTCCAGCAGGTGCGCCGGCGACGCACGGTCATCGTCGTCGACGACGGAACACCACGGAACTCACCAGCCGATCACCTGCACGGCCACCTGCAGCAGGCCGGTGAACCCAGAACTGCCCGGCGCCCTGCCATTCAGCTCCCGCGCCCATCCGGCTGGTCTGCCGATCGGCAGCTCCACGATCGTGGTGTTGCGACCAGTTGAGTCCCTTCGCGAGCGGCGGCCGGGTTCAGGCCTGTCAACGTGGCGCACGTCGTGCAGGTCCCGGCGATCTCGATGGTGTGTTCGACCGCCGTGAAGCCGTGCGCTGCGGCGACGTTCTGCGCCGAGGACTCCACAACGGGCCCGTCGACCTTGACCCTGGTCAGACCGACGTGGTCTCCGCGTCCAAGCAGCACCTCCTGGAGCTGTTGCGCGGACCGGAACCCGTCCGAATCGAGCAGCAGACGCTCGACGGCGGTTCCTTGCCTGGTCGAGCGAAGTCCGAGCGTCGACAGCGGCTCGCTCGCGTCGGCCACAAGGCCAGCGGGACACCATGGGCCCCAGCCGCACCCTTCGGCGTCAAGCCGCGTGCTTGCACGTCGTGCAGCTGCAGTCCGCCGAGACGCAGTGGGCGCCCGTGTCGTCGGCCCGTTTGACAACTGATCGGTGGGGCCGGGAGGTCCCGCCGCAAGGATGTCATCGACATGCCTGCACCACATCCGAGGAGTTCCGTGACCATGTCGTCGCGATGGCCGGTCAGGGCGAGGCTCCGATCACTCAAGTAGCCCCTGACTTCAGGATCTCCGAGCTGTACCTGCGGAACTGGTCGCGCCAGGCCGATGACAGGACTGGATCCGCGCGCGGTCAGCAGCGCGCCTACCGAGGCGGGCAGACGTACCGGGAGGGCGATGCAGCGGTCGGCACCACTATTGCGGATGAAAATCATTCTCATGTAGGGTCGCGACATGGTCACCTCACATCACCGCATCCTCCTGTCCACCCTGGCAGGCCTCGTTGCTGCCCTCACCGGTGCGGCGGCGGTGGCGCCCACTGCTGCTGCGGTCGCCGCCGCGGCTCCTGCTGCCACCGGGCACACGGCATCAGGCGGGACATCCACCGAGCGGCCCCGCGTCGCGATAGCCCATGACAACGGCGTGCTCGTCCTCGACGCGAAGAACCTCGCCACCCTCGACGCGTTCCGCCTGCCAGCACGGCCCGCGCTGTCCGTCGCGGGCGACGGGCGTCATGTCTTCCTCACTCCTAGTGGCACCGGTACGGTCCGCATCCTCGACACCGGGGACCCCGATGGCAGGGGGGCCGCGCGACGACCGGCGATGGAACGCGGCGTCGTGGCTGGGATGCGGCCCGCGCACGTCAACGGGGAGCACGGGCGTACGGCGATCTACGACGACGGCACGGGAGTGGTCCAGGTGGTCTCCGACGACCAGCTCGACTCCCCGGTGCTGAGCCTGCGCTCGTTCGCCCCGTACGCCGCCCATCACGGGGTCGCCGTGCCGCTGCGCACCGGCTACCTCGTCAGCGTTCCGGCTGAGGGGTCTTCCGCCCGGGTCGGAGTCGCCCGGATGACGGAGAACGGCCGTATCGCCGCCCGTTGGGACACCTGTCCCGGCCTCCACGGGGAGGGCGGGGCCAAGGGCGGCCTCGTTGCATTCGGGTGCGAGGACGGCATCTTCACCTTCCACCGGGGCAAGGCCGGCAAGATCGCCGAGCCCGAAGGTGTCGTGGGGCGGGTGGGGACCCTCGCCGGCTCCCCATCCTCTTCAGTGCTCGCCGGCGACTACACCAGCACGCAGCTGGTGCTCGCCGACACCGAGACCGGGAAGACGCGACTCGTCGATCTCGGTATGGCCTACGGGTCCTTCACGCGAGACGACCACGGTGATCTCGTCGTGCTGGGAACCGACGGCAAGGTCCACGTCATCGACCCCGCCACGGGCGAGATCGAGGCGTCCACCCAGGTGGTGCCGGCGTGGTCCAAGCCGACCGACTACACCCAGCCCCGTCCGCAGATGGCGGTGGTGGGTCACCAGGCCATGGTCACCGACCCTCGAAGCGAGCGGGTCGTCCTGGTGGACCTCGAACGCCATCGGGTGACGCGGTCAGTGACGCTTCCGGTCGTGCCGACGGGACTCGTCGTGACGGGAGGCACGGGTCACCAGCACTGACCTGCTCTGAACGCCGCGGACCGGGACAGCAGAGTCCCGGTCCGCGGATCCTTGGCCGGCGACGAGGCCGCACGGTGCCGTCCTCCCCCGGGCCGAAGCGCGCAGGTTGCCAACCAACCGAACGGCGTCCACTCTTCGCCCGCCCGTGGAGGTGGCCGATGGGCTTGTGCGTCGCATCTTCGCTTCGATGGTCATTCGTCGGCGCCGCTCGGCGGCAGGTCGGACAAGGCCTGAGGTGGGGTGGAGTTGGCGGCTCAGCGTGGGCGCAGGGTGAGGGCGATCCGGTCCGTGGCGGTGAGTGCGCCGTCGTGGACGAGGGCGACCCAGCCTCCTCGGCGCAGGACGGTTTCGATGACTTCGTCGACGGCGTCGTCGATGACGTCGGGGTGTTCGAGGTCGTCGGCGGGTGTGATGAGGTCGCCGTCGCGGCTGACCCGGGCGGGGTAGAACAGCCCTTCCTCGACGGCGAGCATCTCGGGTCGTTCGGCGCGGGCGGCGAGCCAGACCGCGGGCATGCCGGTGGCGGCTGCGCCGGCGATGCTGCGCTTGTCCAGCAGCGTCAGGGCCTCGTCCTCGCGCGAGCGCAGGTAGCCCTCCAGGACGGGGCGGATGAGCCGGGCGAGGGTCGGCAGTGGGGTGCGGGCGTGGCTGCCCTGCACCGTGCCGGCAAGACGCCCGAGGTTGCTGGAGATCCGGGTGAAGCGGGTCAGGGTCCGGCCCGCGCCGACCAGGATCAGGGGGGCGGGGTGCAGGCTGAGGTAGGTGCCCAGGGCCCGGTCGACGGTGCGTAGGAAGGTGTCGGCTCGCCGGTCCTGCTCGGCGCCTTTGGCGGGCGCACCGCCGGTGCGGGTGTGCCGGCGGGGGGTGCGGTCGATCAGGGGGAACGGGCCGCCGAACGGTGGCAGCAGGGTGTCGCCGGCCCCGTCGAACAGGCGTGCGTCGCGCTCGGTGAGGACGAGCACGACGTGTCGGGGTGTGCGGTGCAGGGAGCGGACCAGGTCGCGGGTGGCGAAGGTCGGGTCCACGACCGCCCGGTCCACCACGGGTTGGGGCAGGCTCCACGCCGAGAGGTGCCTGTTGCTGACGTACAGGGCCACCGCGGCGCGGGTCGGTCGCTCCTTGGCGTCGTCGACGAGGTGCATGAGGTCGTCGCGCAGCGATGCCGCCACGGGTCCGCCAAGCTCGGAGCGCAGCCTGCGGGTGGCGTCGTCGACGAGCTGCTCGAGGCGGGCGAGCGCCACCGTCGACATGGCGGGTGCGGCGTCGGTGGAGCACAGGACCGAGATCGCGGGATACTCGTGGACGGCTTGCAGGGCGAGGACCTCGGCGGCCGTGGGCAGCGGTAGGGGTGCGGGTCGGCGGCCGGGGGCTTGCAGGGCGGTGACGGTCATGGCGGGCTCCTTTGTGGGTTGGGTTCTCAGTGGGTGATGTCGGAGGCGGGCCTGGGCTGGCTGCTGTCGACGCCCCGGGTGGCCCACAGGCTGGTGGCGATGCTGACGGCCAGGGTGAGCACGATGACGCCGAGGGTCACGGGGATGGGCAGCTTGCCGACGGGGGTCTCGGAGAGGATGAGCTTCAGGCCGGCGAAGCCGAGCAGGAACGCCAGCCCGTAGTGCAGATGGACGAACCGGGCGAGCAGGCCGGCGAGGCAGAAGTACAGGGCGCGCAGCCCCAGGACGGCGAAGGCGTTGGCGGCCCAGACCAGGAAGGTGGTCGTGGTGATGGCCAGGACGGCGGCGACCGAGTCGATGGCGAAGACGAGGTCGGTGGCCTCGACGGCGACGAGGGCGACGAACAGCAAGGTGGCGGTGCGGCGCCCGTCGATGCGGACGAAGAACCGGTTGCCGTGGTACTCGGGGGTGGTCGGCATGACGCGCCGGAGCAGGCGGACCATGACGTTGCGGTCGGGGTCGATGTCCGTGGAGTGCTTGAAGGCCATCTTCCAGCCGGTGTAGAGCAGCAGGGCGCCGAGCAGGATGGCCGTCCAGGACAGCGCCTCGAGCAGGGGACACCGGCGAAGATGAAGACCAGCCGGAACACCAGGGCCCCGACCACACCCCAGAACAGCACCTTGTGCTGGAAGGCCGGGGGCACGGCGAAGGCGGTGAAGATCATCGCGAAGATGAACACGTTGTCGACCGACAGAGCCTTCTCGATGAGGTAGCCGGCGTAGTAGGTGCTCGCGACCTCGCCGCCCTGCCACGCCCACAGGACCAGGCCGAAGCCCAGCCCGACGCTGATCCATACCCCGCTCCAGATGGCCGCCTCGCGGAACCGGATCTCGTGGCCGTCGCGGTGCATGAACAGGTCGATGGCGAGCATTCCCACGATGGTGAGGGTCAGGCCGGCCCATGCCCACCAGGGCACGATCAACGCCTGTTCCACGGGGGTCTCCTTCGACCGTGTCGAAGGTCTCTCCCACCGCAGGCCTGACGGGCCTTCGGTCGGCTGCGCCGGATCGGAAACCGACCGAGATGACGACGCGCCGTTCGCGGGATACTCCCCTTGTGCGACACAAATTTAGTGAAATACTTGTCGTATGTCAACTCACCACTGGACGTTCCTGTCCAACCACACCCACGTGCTGGTGTGCATCGCCCGCGACCCGGCGGTCACCATGAGGGGGGTCGCCGACCAGGTCGGGATCACCGAGCGGGCCGTGCAGCGGATCGTGCGCGACCTCGTCGACAGCGGCTACCTGACGCGTCACCGGCAGGGACGCCACAACGTCTACGGCGTGCACGCCGAGCGCCCCCTGCGCCACGACCTGGAGAGCGCCACCGACCTTGGCGCACTCCTGGAGGTCCTCGACGCCAAGAGTGCGCCCCACTCGACCGTGATCACCTGATACCCGACGAAGTGGCAAATGGTCGCAGCAACAGCGCGGTCTGCCCTCGCGGCGGCGCTTCGTGTCGCCCTGTGGGCTTGGGTGAAGCAGGTCGGTCGCGCGCTGGGCGACATCCCGCGGAACTGCTGACCGCGTGT
>Ga0105047_10003551_pt1 | contig 27468 bp, 17 predicted proteins | sample MAT04_FD_78384 | JGI IMG/M metagenome (GOLD analysis project Ga0105047, IMG submission 78384) | Freshwater microbial communities from Lake Fryxell liftoff mats and glacier meltwater in Antarctica - MAT-04 (megahit assembly) | ecosystem: Environmental > Aquatic > Freshwater > Ice > Liftoff... | reverse complement strand
GTCTACGATTGATTCGATGACGATTGAACCCAACGCAGCTCATCCGGGGTGAGCGGGGGATCGAGCGAAGCGGTGTATTTGATGGAAAGGTCGTAGCTCGCTCGCTGGTAGACGATGTCGAAAACTTCCTGAAGTGACAAGGAAGCATCGGCGTCCCCGGGCTTAAGCGGAATCGGAATCACGGGCACCTTGTCGTTCAAAGTCCATGCGTAAACTTCACACTTCGGTCGACATACTTGCTGTTTGTTGCGACAGAAGTCCGCTGGCTGGCCCCGCATCGATGGCGACAATCGCGATATCCGCGCGATGCATGGATTCCGATTCGCCACCGACGAATTCCACGTAATTCAATCGCCCTCGCTTCCATCGGGCTCGCTCCGATGGAGCGAACAAATGACAAGCTACCAAAAGCTTCCTTTCATTACTCCCTGCTCTCCGCCGGGCTCGCCCCGGTGGAAGCGGCGATTGGTTGGCTGTTGCGTGCCCATCAGCCAACCAATTGTGATCCCATCGGGACAAGCCCGATGAAAATCGCATCTGCGTGGCGGCGTGTTTGGTAGCTGCCCAATTGTGATCCCATCGGGGGTAAACCCGGCGGAAATCTGCTACGCTGCCTGGCGAATTCTTGAATCATGTCCCTCTGGGCACGTCTTCATGCAGCCGCTCTACACACCCGACAATACGACGGTCGCCTATCAGTTGAACTGGAGCGTGGCGCTATTTGGAACAGACAATTTCCCGCCAGCAGCCAAATGGCTGAGCGAACTGAAAGCGGTCGCGGAATCTGATGGCGTTCGCATCCTTGAACATCACATCGCTGCTGCCAATGTGGCTCAGTTTCTGGTCAGTTCCAAACTGCACATCGCTCCGTCGCAGATAGTTCGCTCTTTGAAAGGGAGGTGGCAGTACTTGATTCGAGATACGAATCCGAAGGCGTTTCGGCGGAATTATTCCATCGGCAGCATCGGAGAAGCCAACAGCGGTGTACTCGCAAATTACGTTGCTCGACAGCCACAGAATCACCCTATGGCCGACAGTCGAGTGCAAGAACGAATAGAAGCTCTGCAGTTCCATGATTCGGGACTCGATTTTGGCGCGGAACGATTCAGCAGCCACGGTCGATTTGTTCACAATTTGCATATTGTGCTGGAGAATGAAGAAGGCTGGCATGACACGCGAGCGGAAGTTCTGATTCGTTCCAGGCAGATAATCATCGATTCGGCAAAAAAGCATTCGTGGGGCCTTGCCCGCATCGGACTGGTCACCAACCACTTCCACATTCTGCTGAGCGCCAATGTCACCGAATCGCCGGAAAGCGTTGCGTTGTGTCTGATGAATAATCTCGCTTATGTCCAGCAAATGAAGCCCGTGCTGCGTTTCAGCTATTACGTGGGCACTTTCGGTGATTACGACCGCGCTGCAATACGAAGAATTCTGCGATCATAACTAAACGCTTCCATCGGGCTCGCCCCGATGGAGCGGACAACTGACAAGCTACAAAGAATACTCGCCAACACGGCTTCCTGCTTGCCGCCGGGCTCGTCCCGGCGGAAGTCGTGATTGACCGACTATTGCGTGCTCCTGAAGCCTGCCAATTGTGATTCCATCGGGACGAGCCCGAAGGAAATCCCATTTTCGTGGCACTGTGTTTGGTAGCTGCTCAATTGTGATCCCGCCGGGATGAACCCGGCGGAAATCTGTGGCATGCTTCAATGATCGCATCAGCGTCCTCGTAGATGCGTCAGTGTTCGGAGAATCGTATCCAGCACATGATCCAGCTTGACGCCGATATCCTGAACCAAAAACCGCAGCACGAAGTAGCCGTGTTCCTGCAGCAAAGCGTCCTTGCGTCGGTCGCGGCGGTAGGCGTCTTCGTTCGCGAAGTGCTGACCTCCGTCCAGTTCGATCACCAGTCGAGTCTCCTCGTCCAGCAGATCGACTTCCATCTTTCCCCAGCCATCGAATGCGATGGGAAGCTCGGCGTTCATTCGAAAACGTCCGGTCGTTTCGGTGAGACTTTCCAGTCGTCGGAATAAGAATGCCTCGCTGGCGCTGCGGGCACGTTGTACACCTTCGGCTTCCGGTTCCACTTTACGTGCCGCATGTACGAAGAGTTTTGCCAGAGGTTCATCCACTCCGTCGCGAACCAGTCTGCGAATACTCGACGCGTATTCGTTCTTCCATTGAGGATCGACGGGCAATGGGACTTCCGAAGGCCAGCCGGGAACCGCACTTCCGGGCAAGAGCACTGTGTAGCCGACAGCCTCGTAGCCCTGACATCGGCGATCAAACATCCTGGACAACATGGGGACATTGAGATCCGCGTAGTCGTACACACGCACTTCTGTTTTGCCGTCGTGCAACCGATGGAGACGTCCGACGTACTGGGCGATTGTGCCGCGCCACGAAACAGGCAGAGTCAGAAACAACGTGTCCAATCGCGAATCGTCAAAGCCTTCACCGATGTAGCGTCCCGTCGCCAGCAATACACGCGGTTCGCCGTCGGCGATAGCGACCAGTTGTTCCTGAGTTTCTCGGGACTCTTTGAGACTCGTTCCGCCGTGCAGCACAACGATGTGCGACACGTGTGGCTTCAGCAGGGCTTCGAGCATCATCAGATGCTCTTTACGTTCCGTCAGCACAAGCGGTGAACGACCATCCCGGATGCACTGCACAACGTCGTCACAGATGATGCGGTTGCGGTCTGCGTCAGCGATGAGTTCCCGATAGAGATCCTGAAACTGCAACCGCATATCCGGGTCGGCTTCGGTGATTGGTCGAAACGAAGTGGGCCGCACAAAGACCGAATGACGGAAGGGCCGAGCCACCGCTTCGGACTTTGCATCGACCGTATGTCGCACTGGACCACACTGCATAAAGATGATGGGATGATGTCCGTCTTTGCGAGCCACCGTTGCCGACAACCCCGTCACGAATTTGGCCTTTGCCCGCCGAGCCACCAGCTCGAAACTCTGCGCCGACAGATGGTGGCATTCGTCCACTATCACGTGCCCATAATCCGCGATGCAATCATCGACGACGCCCTTCCGCACAAGACTCTGAATAATGGCCACGTCGATTCGGCCTGTCGGCTTCTTTCGTCCTGCTCCGATGCGACCAATGTCTTTTTCCGTCACGTCCAGAAACGTGGACAGACGTTCGACCCATTGATCAAGCAATTGCCGCCGATGTACCAGTACCAGCGAATTGACACCGCGAGCCGCGATCAGCCACGCCGCGATGACGGTCTTGCCGAATGCCGTAGTCGCCGACAAAACACCGGTTTCGTGCCGCAGCAATTCATCGACGGCCTTTTGCTGTCCCGGCCGCAGTGTACCCTGAAAAGTCACGTTCAGCGGTGTTCCCGTGACACGTTCGTCCTGAATGTCTATGCCGATCTTCAGGTCACTCAGCAGCGTCTGAACATCGTCGAAGCAGCCGCGTGGCAGAGCAATATGTTGCGGATGTTCTTCCGCGCAGGCAATGATCCGAGGCTTATCGTATGTCGGCAACCGCATCGCCTGAGCCTTATAGAACTCCGGGTTTTGAAACGCCGCCGTGCGCACCAGGCGATTCCGCAGTTCCGGCGGAAGTGATGTTTTCGCGATATAAATTTGATCGCCCAGAGTGAGCGTCACACGTTTCGGCAAGGTGCCATAGATCGCCGGTTCGCGTGGCTGCCGAGACGGAGCAGTCAGCCACGGTTCGTCATCGCCGTCATCGGGCATCGCGATGCGTACGTTGAGGACTCGACCTCGCCGACCAGCATCCTGAACGATTTTCTCAACTGCTGATCGCGTCATGCGTGGAATGGAACAAAGATAATTCCATTGATCCGGATAGGGCGTTCCGTGTTCATCGAGAAACTCGCTGTTGCCATTGGTCCGTGGCTGCTTTTGCAGCGGCAGAGCAATCAGATTGCCGAATCCGCCGCGTGGCAGAGTATCCTGATTGGGAAAGAAGCGGTCGTACGAATCGAGTCCGATATCCGGCCGACGTTCCATCGTTTCCGTCAGTACATAAGATCCCAGTCGACGTGCGACGGTTCCCGGAATCGTTTCAGCGAAGAAGATCCAGACATGTCCGCCGTTGCCCGATCGTGATCGCTCCAATGCTGCTGGAACGTCAAGGCGGCGGCATGTTTCCAGCACGGCAGTCGTGTCTTGCTGCCAGTGCGTCTTGTCGAAATCCATCGCAAGAAAGAAACAGGTTTCATCGAGCAGCATCGGATACACGCCAGCCGTAAAATCTGCACCACCATGATCCTGTCCGGAAAGATGCCAGCGAATGACATCATCTGTCACCGGAAGGAATTGGCGATGCAGACATGTTGCGCACTTCACTCGAGGCTTCTCGCAGAGACCTCGCACCCATTCGTTTCCACACGCAGGAGCGTAACCGGACTTCCCGGTTGTCCGACTTTCAAAGCGTCGTGGATAGACATCCTCGCGACCACGGAACAGGGAGCGAAACAGGGCAATCTTGGCTTCCGGCGGTGAGCGATGATGAACTTTGCTTCTGGGTGGATTCACACAGGTGGCTCACTTAGCATCTAGCGGTCAATAAGTTCCGTAGTGGACTTTTCTCATTTCAAACACCCGGAACGGCATCATCGATTCGGTATTTGGCGATCCTGTGCGTCGGCTGCTTGTGGTTCTGGTTCGCCGGGGAAGTCGTAGGGTTCGTAAAGCGAAAAAATGTGTTCGCTCAGAAATGTCTGTGCGTCCTTGTCGAGCATGGCAAGGTACACGGTAGCCAATCCGCGATAGCTGGATTCTCCGCCTTTCTCGATCACGTCTCTCAAAAGCAACCGGGCGGATTCGAGATTCGCCTCTTCAATGCGAACCATAGCACTCAGGAAGAGTGTTTCTGCCTGTGAAGCTGGCAGAATGTCGGTGACGACCGACAATGCATTGATATGCTGCAGCGGCCACACAGGGACTGGTTTATTGGCCGCCATATTCACTTCGGCCAACAAAGGCAGCGAAACCAATGTCGCGGCGTAAGGTTCCGGCATGGACTGCACGGTTTCCAAATCCTTCAACTGCGCTGCCCATGTCTCGACCGCCGTCGTCAGATCGCAGATGGCCAATTGCGACAATGCGGTCGGAAACTGCCATTCGATACCAGTCATGGCTTCAGGTTGTTGACGAGCGCGTTCGGCCGTAAATTTGAGCGAGTCATAGGCTTCTTCAAGGCGTCCCGATTCCAGCAACAATTGTCCTCTGAGGACACTTCCCAGTGGGCTTTGATTGACAAGTTCCCTGTCATCGTCCAGCAATTTCAAGGCAGCGAGCACATAACCTCCCTTGTCAAGTTGCGTGGCAACTGCGATCAACTGCTGGATTCGTTCCTCTTCCTTTTCCGGCGTCCCTTGTTTTGCAAAATATTCGTCCAGCTTTTTCTGATTCTCTTCAATCATGTCTCGATAGTCACGCTGCCGCTCCTGCTGTTCAAAGAGACTCGACCGAATCTGTGGGTTGTCGGAATTCCGAAACCGAACTTCCTGAAGTGAATGCAGGTGATCGAGTGCCTCGCTGGCGAGATCAAAGCGTTCCTGATCACGATACAGACTCAGCAGTTCGTTCCACGTCGTATCATTGTCAGGCTCCGTGACCAGTGCCTGTCGGAACGCCATCACCGCCTGAAGGTAACGCATCTTTGAAAATCTCGACCCAGAACTCGGACCACCCAGCAACTGTTCCAGTTGGCCAAGACCTTGATAGGCCGCTCCCAGCATACGATAGGCTCGCGCATCACTCGTGGATTGGCTCAGCACCTGGTTCAATCGTCGGATAGCAAGATGTGCAGTCGCGATTGACGACATGGCATGTTCAGCCGACTCCGGCTGCGGACTGATCAACGCCATATAGTGCATGGCCATGCGAAGATCTTCGTCCACGAACGGACGCACACGGTACACATGTTTTTCATAGAAGTTCGGTTCACGAGCAAACTCACGCAGCTGTGATTCAGAAACCTCCGCATCGCGGAATGCTTTTTCGGCCCAGTTTGGCGTACGACGCATTCGTTCGGCGACTGGCATTGCCGGACTGACTCGTTCCAGGATTGCAGCCGATGCCTCAATGCTGACGGGAAGCCACTGCGGCAATTGAGCCAGATTGAACATCGATTGATAATCCGCAAAACCCGGTGGTGCCAGACGAGTCATCGCGTGCGTGACATTAAATTCCTTCAAGGCCTCTTCAGACACCATAAGTCTGGCTGCCCGGTTTTCTTCAAATTTCTTCAGTTCCGCCTTGTCCTGAGATTCATCCACGGGGGGCTGTTTTGGATGAAAGAGCGTGTTCAGTAAGATCGAATGTTTCGCAAAGACAGATTTTGCGTCCTGCGGTTTCTGATCCGGGTCATAGGGACGACCAAACTGCAGCATTCGGCTGTCGATAAAACTTTTTCGCCCGTTCCAGATCAAAAGATCTCCCTGTTCCAGCCGAGTGTGAAGGATGTTTGCCGCCGGGTCGAGATCTTTGATCTGCTTTGAAAACGTCTCCATTGTCATGCGCGTGTCGCGGTCGAATCCCCAGCCCAGAGGTGTCGCACCGGGCAGACGCGACGCCACCACGCAAAATCCAAGAGCCGCCAGCGCCAGTACGGTGACGGCACGGCCACCTCGCGAAAACAACAGTTCTTTGGAATCCACGGTGTACTGTTGATTGAACGCCCGGCGATACCAGTCCTGGGCAGAGATCCCCGCCACAACCGCCGCGACAATTGCCGCTTCAGGCAGTTCGTGGGCTGCCAGCAGCGCCAGTCCCGTCATCCCCAGAAGTGCAAACAGAAATCCCAGATCGCGGCGCGTTCGAGCCAGCAACAAGACAACAAATCCCATCAGCAACAGCGCCAGACCGGCGATCTGCGAATGATCGAACAGGCGAAATGCACTGGGATTCAACATCGAAAAATAATCAACGCGACCATCGAAACTAATCTCTGCCGATGGATTGTCCACACTGCGCTGCGCCTGCATCGCCGGATATTCCACAGAATACATCGTCACCGGACTCAGAATCGACGGACCAGGAAACGGATTCACCAATAGTGCTGCGACGCTTAGGCCGACAGTCAGCCACAATGAAGAATTTGCTGGTTCAATTCGGGCGTCGGACTTCCTCGCTGCAATCCGATCAGTGACCAGCACTCCCAGGAAATACAGGACAATAACGAACGCTCCCAACCAGGCACGGGAATCAAGATTGCACCAGATTGCAATCAGCAATGGCAGTTTCCATTGCAGTCCACTGGCAATTCCCAGCCGATGCTGGTACAGCCACCGCATGGTGAGCGTCATCCCCAGCATGGTGACCAGTTCCGGCAGCGGCACGAAATCGGAGGAACATGCCACGATCGCAAACACCGCGCAGATGGAATTCCACCATGTGGAAACTCCGCGAATCGACATATGCGTGAGCAGAAATCCAACAATCCCCGCCATCGCCACTTTCAGCAGCGTTAGCCCTTTTTCGCCAGCCATCGCCCAACTGAGACTGACAACATGATCAAAAAGCCAGCTTACATTGGGTGCTGGTTTCTCGGCCATCGTCAGTGAGAACACATCAACGCGGGGCGGCAGCAGACCATGTGCCCGCATGTAGTCTCCAGACCGAATCAGCACGAGCGGCTTCGTGTCGTTGATCTGGGTGAAGCCCATCAGAACAGCCAGACAAATTGCCGCCCAGCGCAGCATAAAGTCGCCGCGGACGGCTTCTTCTTCGACCATTTCCGGCGTCAACGGTTCTTCTTCAGGCAGCTCGTCCTGCAGATCGCGGTCGGCGGAAAAAACGGGACTGTTTGAGACGATTGGGGCGTCTTCTGGCTTTGGGGATTCAGGATCCTGGGAGGCGTCGCCGGACACTCGGAAGTCTCTCATCTGGGTAAAATTCGGGCACGGGATTCCGCGCAGGGGCGGTCCCAGAACCGTCAATACGTCGGTCGGTCTGGTATTGTTGGGCCAACTTGGGATTGCCGTACCGCTGGAGCGAACGACTGGCCTGTTGCTTTGTCCGGCCTGCAAAAATGCTAAACTTTTGTAAAACACTCACTTCGGACGGCGAGAAGTGAGGTCGCCGGAGATGCAGTGTTGATTTCATCGTTTAACGGCTAGCCGAAGGCGTCGAATCCGCAAGAAACACGGTCGCCTGCGGCTTGCCGTTAAACGAATGCCACCCTTTTTTGTAACTGTTTTCTGATGAACGATATTCCTGCCGACATTCTCGAATCCCTGGCAACGGCTTCACAGGCTCACCTTTTGCAGTTTTGGCCCGTACTCTCGAAATCTGAGCAGACTTCACTGCTGCATGAGATTCGCCAGGCTGACCTGAGATTGCTGCATCAGATTTGGCAGACTTCCTCGAACGACGATACGCCAGTCAATGCCGAAGCCCGAATCGCGGCAGCCACAATTCCTCAGACTGTAGTCCGTCAGCCTCAATCTGCTGCTGACTCCGATGGCTGGAACCGGGCGAAGCTCCTGGGCGAAAAAGAACTACAGGCAGGCCACGTTGCGGTGATCACGGTCGCTGGAGGACAAGGAAGCCGCCTGGGATTCGATCATCCCAAGGGAATGTTTCCCATCGGGCCGAAAACAGATCGGACCCTGTTTCAGATTTTTGCCGAACAGATTCTGGCTCGACGACAGCGACATAAGGCCAATATTCTCTGGCTGATAATGACGAGCGATGCGACTCACGCAGAGACTCTGGAGTTCCTGCACCAACACAATTATTTTGGCCTCGACCTCGACACAGTGCATTTGTTTCAACAGGGCAGTCTGCCTGCACTGGACGCCGCGACCGGTCGTATTCTGATGACCGGCCGAAGCCAACTGGCGCTCTCGCCGGATGGACATGGTGGACTGGTTACTGCGTTGGCAAATTCCGGGCTGCTCAATCTGCTGACACAACAAAACATTCGGCACTTGTTTTATCATCAGGTTGACAATCCTACAGCGATTCTTTGCGATCCGGCACTGATCGGATTTCACTCTCAGCAACGTTCGCAACTGACCACAAACGTGGTCCGCAAGTCCAGTCCCGCCGAACGCATGGGTGTGCTGGTGGATATCAACGGTCGGACAGAAATCGTCGAATACAGTGAACTGACTCCAGAACAATCGGCTCGCTGCGACGACGATGGGAACTGGATTTTCTGGGCAGGAAACACAGCGATTCATATTTTCGATCGCGAGTTTCTGGAACAGCTTGCGGCAGACGGCGGCAAACTTCCACTGCATGTGGCGCGCAAGAATGTCGCCTTCATTGATGATCACGGAGAAACCATCAAACCGGATGATCCTGCAAAGCCGAACGCGATTAAGCTGGAACGGTTTATCTTCGATGCACTACCAATTGCCGAACGAACTCTGATTGTCGAAGGCAATCGTGCCAGAGAATTCAATCCCGTGAAGAACCACGAAGGTGCTGATTCGCCCGCCACATCCCGCGCAGCTTTATCACGTATCGGTCGCGAATGGCTCACTGCTGCGGGTCAGACGGTCGCTGAAGATCAGACAGTCGAAATCAGCCCGCTTCTGGCTCTTGATCCCGACGAACTGGCGGAAAAAATTGCGTCAGGTGCTCTGCCTATTGATACTCTCCACGGTCATCATTGAGTTGATTTGGCGAGCGGTATGTGTTTAAAGCTGTGTCGGCCGAATGGGGGCAACCGAATAAGTCACGTTCTGCAATTCATTCGATTGACACCATTCGATTGACATGATTCGCCTGCAACGAGAAGCCGAAAACGTGGCAAGGAACCGAATCACCTCAATGATGACCAGGAAAATCCATCCCCGCTATCCGCGTCCAGCCCGCTGCATTGCAGCCGCCCACGCTTCAGGAGTCAGCTCTTCGGCTTCGTCCACAAGCAGTCGCGGAATGTCTTCCAGAATCGGATACCGCAGTCGTACTTCGGGATTTGTACACACCAGAGATTCTCCATCCAGCACCAGGTCACTGTGACACTTTGGACAGACAAGATAGCTTTTGGATTTTTCGAAATTGAATGTCATCTGTTGTTTCTGCCAGGAATGTGATGAAGCGTTAAAAGCCACGAAGTGCTCGAATATCGGCAAATGTCCTCAGAGCATAATCGATCCCGGCATAGTCCAGCGCTGAACACAATGCGCGAACCGCAACGCCCATTCCGTCTGGACCACTGAAACCACCAAACTGACCACCGCCTTTCAAATGCGGTTCGGTCTCCATGTAAAAACCCTCGACGCCCAGTTTCTGCAGACGCTTCTCGATCGCTGGCAGTTGTTCGCGCAAATCGCGGAAGATCATTTCGTGGCCGGAATCGCCGTCTGTACACGGCACAAAATTCTTGAGCCGATCTTCATCGACCGCCCCGGTCCAGACAAGACTGGGATCAATCCGATAGTCCTTGACATGCATCCAGCCCAGCCATGGAATCGTTGCGCGATACTCTTCGTAGACCTGAACGGCATTTTTATTCTGAGCCGCCACGTTACCGCCATCGAAGATCAGGACCATTGAGGGATGATCGACACGTTTTGCCAGTTCTGCCAGCAGCGGGCCAGTTTCCCCGACCAGATTCGGCTCAATTTCAAGACCGTAAACAAGTCCTTCCTTTGCGCACGCTTCTGTGATCGTGCGAATTTGTTTTGCCGCCTGATCCAGATGAACCTCCGGTTTCGTACCGCGCGGATGATAAAACGAAAAACCTCGGATCAGTTTTGTATCCAGTGCTTTCGCGCAGGCGATTGTGCGGGCGACTTCACCGAGCATGTATTCGTCGAATGGAACGAATTTATTGTGCGATCCGTCATCGACGTTGAGCAATTTCACTTTGCCGACGCGAGCACCAATGCTGGTGACGCGAATTCCGTATTCGGCATGGTACTGCTTCAGTTTTTCAAGCTTATCGGCGCTGAGTTCGGTGACGTGTTCGATTTTTCCGTCACCCATCACGTCAATAAATCGCGGGCTGTAGTTGCGAATTCCGATGGCAGCCAATGCTGTCATTTGTTCAAGGGCGGTACGTCGGTTTGCCGCTTCATCCGCAAACGCACTGATGATGACCGATGGCTTGTTCGCCATGATGTTCTCCTGAAAACTTCGATTAGAAAGCCGTATTGTTTCCAGGGTTGTACCGTTTCACAAGTAACGGCGATTTGTGTCTCACGCAAGGCCACAAAGACTTCAAGTTTTCCGACTGGCAGGCTGAGAACATGCACACTTCGCAGGAAAATTGCTGGTCCTGCCTTGACGGAAGCTGGTCGCCTGCGAGCATTATGCAGTCAGGAGAAGAATTCTCCCGGAAGGCCAGCCGCCAAATGCGGTGTTTGGCATTTCAAACAGGCAATTTGGCAGGGAAGCAGTACAAATGGCTCGTGGTAGTCGAGGTGGTCGCAGGAATTTCCTGAGCGATCCCGAAATCGAACGAATGCTGAAGCAGATGCGAGCCGAAATCTCGGGCAATGGCTCCAGTACGGACCCGCAGCCATCGGTGTCCAGTGAATTGCTGGAGGAATGGAAAGACGCAATCGGTGGATTGATCAGCGGCCACAGTCTGGACAAACGCCGTCGCGGCGAACGTGTGAAGGGTTCGCTGGAAATCAAGTCCGTCAAGCGTGAAGAAGGTTGCGACGTTGTCCTGAAGTGCGGTGCATCGACGTACAGGGCGTCATGGTCGTTTGACCTGGACGGACGCACGTTTTCCGCATCCTGCAATTGCGGTCATCACGATCTTTGCGAACACACCTACTTCATGGCACTGAAACTCAAGGCTTTGCTCAGCAATCCCAGGTCAGAACTGGTGGCAAAGATTGCGGGAGAAGACCTTGCCGAACGTAGTCTCAAACAAACATTTTCCATACTGCAGTCACTTGCGCGAAATGCACAAACGTCGCTGGCGACCGTTGAAGATATCTCAGAGGTTGATAAGCCGCTGACAAGATTTGTGTGGGACATTTCGGTCGATACCTACTACAAGACAGCGAATCTGAAACCCTGTTTGCAGCAGGAAAAAAAGAACGGCGGCTGGACCAAGGGCAAAGAGACAACTCTGGAAGCGTTTCTGAAATCATCCCGCGACCAATGGACGACAATTGATCAGCAGCTTGCGGATCTTGTGAAACAGGAACGCTGGCAGTTGCCAACTCTGGAACTCGCCGACGCGATGCGAGTTCTTGCAGGGAGTGATCAGATCACCTTCGACCGCGATCCATGCGAACTGGAATCGCGTCCCCTGGAAATCATCGTCCAGGAAGTCGAAGGTGGACTGCGTCTATCGACATCAGCGACGGACCTGTTGGCCGCTCAACAGGACGGCGCATCGAATCTGATCGTGGATGCAAAGCGAGGCGTGCTGGTCGTGCTGACGGAACGACGGCACTTCGTGTATTTTTCCGGACCGCCGCATTCCAACGAAATCTGCAACCATCTTTCGAAACAGACCGACATCATTCCGCTCGACAAAAAAGACGCACTGCTCAAAGAACTGCAACCATTGCGGTCCTGCATGGCGGTGAGACTGCCGGAATCGATTGCCGGTCAGGACGTACCGTACGACGGACAGACAACGCTTGTCCTGCAACTGCGTCGGAATGGAATGCTGGATGCCTCGATTCAGGTGCGTGACCGCAATCAGATGCTTCAATCTCCCGGCGAGGGGCTGGCCCGTATTCATGAAACGATCGACGAAAAGCCGGTCCAGTATGTGCGAAATCTGACTGAAGAAGTACGTCGTGCCCGCGAACTGGCAACGGAACTCAAGCTGAAGCGAGGCGTCCCGCTCAGCCGTTTCGGCTGGAGAATTGCGGATGCCGCCGACATCAGCAACCTGTTGTCCGATGCCGGCGTGGCTGTCGAACGGGGCGAGTTGGTTGTGCTGTGGCACAAAGATTCGGTCAGCCGCTTTGATGTGATCGGGCGATTGACGGCAAACAACGTGCGCGTCACCGTGTCTCGACAGCGCGACTGGTTCGGGCTGACCGGGACATGTAAGATCGGTGATCAGGAAATCCCGCTCAAGGATCTGCTGGCCGGAATGCACGGACGTCCGACGAACGGACTCATGGAGATCTCGCCCGGCAAATGGGCGGCAGTTGCAGAAGAACTTCGCGACGCACTGCGACGTCTGGCGGATGTCAGTCTGGAATCTCGCGGAAAACTGCAACTGGATGCCTCCGCCATTCCTGTCGTTTCGGCCCTGGAAGCGGCTCGTATTCAGGTCGATGCCGACAAGCACTGGGAAAAGAGTCTCAAGCGTCTGCGCGAAGCGACCGACACAGTTTACGAACCACCTGCAGGACTGAATGCTCAGCTTCGTGATTATCAGCTTGAAGGTTTTCGCTGGCTGTGTCGATTGTCTCACTGGGGCATCGGCGGAATTCTGGCGGACGACATGGGTCTCGGAAAAACTGTTCAGGCGCTGGCGATGCTGCTGACTCGCGTCGAATCCGGCCCGACACTCGTGATCGCGCCCACCTCGCTGGGCTTCAACTGGCAGCGTGAATGTGAACGCTTCACACCATCGCTGACGCCCATCGTGTTTCGTGACATCGATCGACTGGATCTGAAGAACCATGTCGGTGACGGGGACGTTGTGATCTGCAGCTACGGATTGGCACTGCGGGAAGCGGAGGTGCTGAAAGAAATCCAATGGGGCACGATGATTCTGGACGAAGCCCAGAACATCAAAAACAGTAACAGCAAAACAGCCGCTCAGATTCGTACGTTTCAGGCCGAATGGAAAGTCGCCCTCACCGGCACACCGATGGAAAACCATCTGGGGGAATTGTGGAGTATTTTTCACACGGTCGCACCGGGAGTGCTGGGTTCGTGGGAACAGTTCCGCAAGCGATTTGCGTCCCCGATCGAGAAAGACCGCGACAGCAATCGCTGCGAAGCCCTGGCCCAGGTGATTGGCCCGTTTGTGCTGCGACGCTCGAAAGCCGAAGTCTTGAACGATCTGCCGGAACGCACAGAAACGAATCTGATGGTGGATCTTTCCGCCGAAGAACGAACGCGATACGACCAGATGCGAATCGCGGCTGTTTCAGAACTTGACGAAATCGGCGACGAAAGTCTGTCCCACGATCAGCGGTTCAAAGTGCTGCAGATGCTGACTCGGATGAGACAACTGTCGTGCCACATCGGACTGGTGGATGACACATGGACAGGTTCGTCGGCAAAACTCGACGTACTGATGGAACAACTCGAACAGTTGAAGGAACGTGGTAACCGACCGCTGATCTTCAGTCAGTTCACGACGCATCTGGGTCTGATCCGAGCAGCCTGCGACAAAGTCGGCGTCACGTATCAATACCTCGATGGCCAGACAACTCCCGCCCAGCGCCAACAGCGCGTTGAGGCATTTCAGAACGGGGAAAGCGATGCATTTCTGATTTCTCTGAAAGCTGGCGGCACAGGATTGAACCTCACGGCAGCGGACTACGTGATTCACATGGATCCGTGGTGGAATCCAGCCGTCGAAGACCAGGCAACGGATCGAGCACACCGCATCGGACAGACGAAGCCTGTGATGGTCTATCGCATTATCGCTCGTGGCACGATCGAAGAACAAATCCTGAAGATGCACGATGAAAAACGTGACCTTGTTGATAGTGTGCTTTCCGGTGCCGATGCGGCGGCAAAACTGTCGACCCGAGAACTGGCCGATTTGATCCGGCTGGGCGTCGATCCATCGGTGAGCGGCAAAAAGTAGTGGAAGAAGCTATACTGGCTGTTTATCTGATCGCATCGGTTCGAGACAATTGTAAAGGTAGTGGAACCCGACCTGAGGACAGGTCGGGCTACAAAGGCAGATTGGTCCGTACATGGCTTCTTTTTTTAAGTCGATTCGTCGTGTTGAGTTTTGCGAAACGGACATGGCGGGAATCGTGCATTTCGCGAATTTTTATCGCTGGATGGAACAGTGCGAACATGAGTTCTTTCGTTCGCTGGGACTGTCGATCGTAGGGCATCTTCAAGACGGCACGGCAATCGGCTGGCCCCGAGTTTCCTGTCAGTGCCGTTTCGAATCCCCAGCGCAGTATGAAGATGTGCTCGATGTCCTGCTGACCGTGCAGCGGATCGGTGTCAAATCATTGACTTACGATATCGCGTTCACAAACAATGGTCGCAGCATAGCTCGCGGAACATTGAAGACCGTATGTTGCATCATGAATCCGGGACAACCGCTGGTTTCACTGCAGATTCCCGACGAGTATCGTTCGAAACTTGATGAGTACTCCCGATCCGCAACATTCGCGTAAGATCTTTTCAGGCTTCGCGGATCGTACTCGCTTTGTGGGAGGTCGAGGGTACCGCCAAAAAACAGCTCAGCCTGTGCCTGCGGCGGCAAACAAAAGAGGCAGATTGAGAATTGACGGACGATGGTAAAGCCGAACAAGCTGTTTGGCCACACGAACAGAATTGCGATGCGTCGGAAACCAGACGGGCTTTGGAAAATTTACCAGCGGTCCTTCCAGCACAGTTTTCTCAACTCGATCCAGCAAGTACGTATTGTGGACGTTCCCGATACCACTTTGCACGTCCTTCAAGGTTGCCCCTGGATACGCGCCCCAGGGAGGACTGGTGAGACCGTAAGCAAGCCCGGACCATTGATTGATACACACTGAGCCGTATCGCAGCTTCGCAAGAGATTGCTCAAATTCTTTGCCGTGCTGATTTCGGAATCCAGGTGGAATCGTGATAGAAGCGCACAACGTTCCGTTCAGCCGATCGTTAACAAACTCGGTCGCTGCCGCAAGGAACTGTTGCGGAGTCTCGCCACCCAACTGCGTTTCGGCACAGACACAGACGAACGACTCTTCGTTGAATAGTTCGGGCCGTTCTTTGATCGACACGTCGGTCAGCAGCGTCCATGGCAGGCAGCCGGAGTCATTCGGTTGCAAGTTTGTCCCTGAAAACCGCCGATATCGTTCTGCGGCACCAGGGTAGTAGGCAGGCCGCAGCGGAGTCAATGACAAGTGATGCTGAATTCGCTGCAGGAACTGTTCGCGCTGATTCCAGTTCTTCCATGTCACGATGACTTTGGTGGCCAGACAATTGAACGAAGCATTGTTCGTGATCGATGCCGCGACATGTTGAGCCTGCGAATCCAATTCCTTTGCAGAGTAAACACCAGGGACAATGATCCACGGTGTTACGTTTCCGAGTTCGCTGGTGACTTGTTTTTTCAGCAACGGATCATTGGCCTGCTTTCGGCGCTGGCGTTCGGCAGCATCCCTGCCCCACACAATAACATCATGGGTCGCGGCAGATCCGGTGACGTGAACAGCATCGACGTTCGAATCGTTAATCAGTGCCGAGCCGACTTCGGCACCTCCAGTCAGGATTCGCAGCAGACTGGCTTTGATCAACGGCGCAAAGGCCCGTTCAAAAATGCTGCCTAAGTATTCATTGACCGGATTCAGTTTCAACAGAACCTTGCTGCCTTCAAACATGATCCTGTTCAGACTATCGGTGGCTGGAATGGATGACACGTTCCCGGCACCAAGTACAGCCGTAACGGTCTTGAGACTTTCATTCGCAACCGTGTTCAGGAGCTCGCCGTGAATGTCGCTGTCGGAATCACGCTGAAGCCGAATGGATCCTCGAATCCCCATAAACGTCAGGCTGTCGAATAAGCCCGAAGTGGGGAAAACGGGAATCGACAACTGCCCGTTCGGAAGTCGCACTGGCTTCCCTGGCAAAACCGGGCGACCCTGTTTCAGAATCGCACGTAGAGCCTGCATCGTCAGTTGCAACTGCCGAGCGACAACAGCCGGACCACTTAAGAGATCTTCGGCTCGTAACGCCGATGTCGCTGGCAGACCTTTGGCAACGACGGCAAGTTCCGCCCATTCGTCAGCAACCGCCGCAACACCATCAACACATTCCTGACATAGCTCAATCCGCTTCTGCACGGAGACAGGTACGCTGCTGTTTTTGATGTCACGTGTCGCCGCACTCACGCTGGCAAGAGTATTTTCCTGAGGCATCGTTGTTCTGATTTCCAGATAAAACCCACATAAATAAAAACAAAACGGCTGACCATTCTGCAGGTCAGCCGTTCAATTTCTGAGCAGCATTTCGACGTACGTTCCATCGTTTCTGTCAATGCTTCAGTTCGATAGTCCCCATATCAATCGGCTCTCCCGACTCAGGAACCGAAAGTTTGAATTCTGAATTTTTTTTATCGGAATATTTGCCCTTGAAGAGATCCGGATTATCTCGCAAGTGCGGTTTCGCCTGACTTTGGTCATTAAACGTCACGGTGTAATCGCCAGGTGGTATCCCATCATCTTTCTGATATGTCCATGCTTTAAACCGTCCTTCAGGGTCTGTAGTGGCCACGGACAATGTCGCGTTGCTGGGACCCTGCGTCTTTGCGTTGAAGACTATCTCAATACCAGCCAGAGGTGCCCCGTCCACATGGACAATTCCACTGACGGGAAGGACCGGCTTGGCGTTTGGCGGCTTTCTTTCCCCGCTGGAGCATCCAGTAGTCAGCAGACACAGCAAAACAACCTTATTGATCAGCCTTCGTGGATCGCAAGACCCTGTTTCCATTTGGCACACGATTTCTTTATCTCCTGTTGCGGTAACCAATCACGTCAGAGCAATCTCGCAGGAATAACGCATCAGAGCAGGCATTGATGAAGATGCACTTGCGGGCTGTAGTCCAACGATAAAAAAACCAACCGCGAACGGTTCACGGTTGGTTTCACATTCAGAGCGGAAAAGCGGAATCTTACAATTCCCCTGTCACTTCGCCACCAGCCTGGGTGTTTCGAGCTGCCCACACTGCGATAGACATGTTCTCGCTTGTCGATTGCACAGAGCCATCGCCCATCAATGTGAGCGAAGTTCCTGCGTGGAACGAATAAGGGCCTGCAATATCTGCCGAGGCATACACCACATTCGAGCAGTTGATTAGACAAGGACCACCTGGGACTGACACGTTGCAATTGATAGTGCCGGGCGCTGTACCGTACGCTACTCCATTGGCGAAGGCCGCTCCCTGCAAAACACTTACCCAGGATCCGCCGGCACTTCCGACCGTAGTGTTGAGAAATGTGTCTGGCTTGCCACGCGTGTAACCTTGCGTACGGTTCGCATGCTCGTGAACAAGATGCGTATTGGACGTGCCGTCAGTCATATCGCGTATACCACTACCGGATTTCTGCGAAACGAGAGGAGTAGCAACCCCATATTGAAAGGCTGCACCGTTCCCCATCGCACCAGCGGAAGCAGCGGTACCCGGATACGCCGCTTGCCAAGCGGTATAAATCCCGGTACCGGTAGTGAAGTTAATGATGCTGATGTAGTCCATGGCACCACCTGTCTGTGTATTGGTAGATTTGACAGGTGCACCCGGTATGTTCGGATTGCTCGGACCTCCACCAGTCACAATATTGCTGGCACGTGGAGCGGATGGGCAGATGTATCCTGGAATCACTGTCCTTTGAGCCACCAAACTACCAGCGGCTGCGGCACCGACATCATCCAGCAATCCTCCCGCAGATGTGATCGCGTTGTACGCATTCGTCTGTTCGATATAGGGCAGCAGCGCGCACGGCCAACTCATTGAACCTGCCTTCGGAGTAACCGTTCCTGTCGAGTAATCTGCATTCGAAAGGTACGCCATTGGAAACTTGTTGTGGACATCATGGTAATTGTGGAATGCCAACCCAATCTGCTTGAGATTGTTACGGCACTGCGTTCGGCGAGCTGCTTCGCGGGCTTGCTGCACCGCAGGTAACAAGAGTGAGACCAGAACGGCAATGATGGCAATCACCACCAGGAGTTCAATCAACGTGAATCCCCGCTTCTTCGAATATTTACCGACTGACATTTTTTGTACTCCTCTGAATGGAAAACTAAAAATAGTTATGGCCCAGACCTAACGGTAAGAACTTATAACTGTACGTCAATACACACCGGGCTGCAATTTCCCAAAAACAGAAAAAGTATCCCGGATTTGCGCGTCAAAAAACTGTTGTACTTTACGCGCTCTGGATCGAGGTCGCCATCAATGCCGGAACATCGCAAACCTGATTTCATGCATGGACGCGGTGTTCGATTCCCGATACCAAGCACAAGGCCTGAGTTCCGGCAGGGAATCGGGTTGCTCGGTCCAGCCTGCACTCCCGTGCGCAATGCAGCTTAGACCATGGCCGACTGGCCAAGCCGTTGCGGCGGCCAGAAGTAAACTCCTGGCCTGCCGTTCACTGGTTTAACGAGTCAATCGAGCAGACCCGGCGTTTCGCCTCTTGAAGGCATCGTTCACCGAAAGTCCAATAAAAAAGGATGGTCCGCTCTTTCGAACCGACCATCCTCTTTTTGATTTACGAATCTTTGGGAATCAATTCCCCCATACTGTTACTGTAAAGCCGGTAATAACGGGAGGATTAGTAACGGTCACGTCCACCGCCACCGCCACCGCTGCCTCCACGACCGCCGCCACCACCGTAGCCGCCGCCTCCGCCGCTTCGGCCACCGCCTCCGCCGCCACGACCGCCGCCGCCACCACCACCACCACCGTAGCCGCCACCACCACCACCGCCGCCACCTGATTCACGAGGACGTGCTTCGTTGACGACAATCTGGCGACCATCAAGATCAGAACCGTTCAGAGCCCGAATGGCTTCATCACCACCGGTCTCCATCTCCACAAAACCGAATCCCTTGGATCGGCCTGTTTCGCGGTCACTGACAACCTTGGCTGAGGTCACAACGCCGTACTGCGCGAAAGCCTGCTCGAGACCTTCAGACGTAGTGCCCCACGCGAGGCTACCCACAAAAATGTTCTTACTCATCACAAAACCCTTGAGCTTTACAGCTAACAAAACACCTTATCGTTGCCACAACGGCAACCGTTTGAACACTCGATTTGAAGCCCTCTGACCAAAGTCATCAGCGGCTAAACACAAAAAAAGGTGCATGCTGCGCAGGAGAACTCAAGAGCGGACGAGACTAAAAGTACGCGACTGTCTTCGAGATTACTGATTGCCACACCAGCCGAGTTTGTTGGTTTCAAATCACTTGATTCCGAACGTCTCAGGCGGGCTTTACATTACCTTCCACGTAAGAAAATAGCAACCGCAAGTTCGACTCACAATCCCGAAGTTAAAGTTCCACCAACTTCGCGGGACACATCCGGGGCCGCTAGACCGACTTTCGGCAGAATTTGCCGCGCGTCCCTCATTTTCGATGAATCAGAGCGATTGCGAGCCAATTGAGAATCCTGAACGCGTCGCCTAGAATGCCGCCATTCGCGAACAAGAATTGCCCTTCTACCGTCTGCCGGCGGTTTTCCGCAGGAGCCCGGTGTTCTATCTTGTCCATTCCCATTCCCACAATAACGGCAAGTCTCACCGAGGCGCAGCAGCGGGCGGTGGAGCATTTTGAAGGACCGCTGCTGGTGCTGGCCGGGCCTGGGTCAGGGAAGACTCGCGTCATTACGCATCGCATCGTGAGACTGATGCAGCGCGGAGTTCAGCCGGATCAGATTCTGGCGCTCACGTTTACCAACAAGGCGGCCCGTGAAATGGGTGCCCGCGTTGAGCGACTGCTTGGCGGGATGCGTGTCCGAGTCAGTACGTTTCATCGGTTTTGTTCACGACTGCTGCGACGTTGGCCGGAACATGTCGGCCTGAAGGACAACTTCACGATTCTGGATCATTCCGATCAGGTGTCGCTGATCCGCCGCATCATGAAGGAAGAAAAACTCGACACGGTGTTCCATGAGCCGGGTCGAGTACTGAGCCGCATCAGCCGCGCTCGGAACGACATGATCACATCGGAAATTTTCCGACAACAGTTTGAGCAGCGTGTTGGAAATCCGCTGGACGCAATCGTGTATCAGGTGTTTCCACTCTACGAAGCCCGAGTTCGCCATCAGAACGCGGTAGATTTTGACGACCTGCTGCTGCATGTCGTCAGAATTCTCGAAGAAGACGAACATATTCGCGAACAACTGGACCATCATTTTCGCTTTGTCCTGGTCGATGAATACCAGGACACGAATTTCGCTCAGTACCGCATCGTTCAGGCCATGTCTCAGTTGTTTCCGAATCTTTGCGCAACAGGCGACCCCGACCAGTCAATCTACGGCTGGCGCGGTGCTCGGCCCGGGAATATCTCAACCTTTGAACGTGATTTTCCCGACGTACAGATCGTATCGCTTGATCAGAATTTTCGCAGCACGAAGAAGATCGTCCAATGCGCCGATCAGTTAATTTCCAATAACCGGCGTCCGCATCGTGGCAAGCTGACGACGGAGAATGCGGAAGGTGCAGCGGTTCGGTTGTTGCTGTTTGAAGATGCCGATACGGAAGCCGATGGTATTGCGACAGAAATTGCTGCGCGAGTGGCGACAGGTGAAAAATCGTTTTCCGATTTCGCCATTTTCTATCGCGTCAATGCCCTTTCGCGGCTGTTCGAGACGGCTCTGGCGCGACATCAGGTTCCGTTCCAGGTTGCGGCGGGTTACTCGTTTTACGAACGCGCAGAAGTACGCGATCTTGTCGCTTATCTGCGATTGATTGAGAACCATGCAGACGATTCCGCAATGGAACGCATCATCAATCGGCCGGCTCGCGGGATCGGGAATACCTCTCTGCTAAAACTGCGGAATCATGCACAGAAGTATGGTGTGAGTCTGTTTGAAGCGGCCTGCGAAGCAAGCACGGTCAATGGACTCACCGGTCGCAGTTGCAAGGCCGTGAACAGTTTCGTTGATCTGATTCAGAAACTGCACGAGCAATCAGCCGATGGCCGCGTTGCGCCGCTCATTGAACGCCTGATTGCGGATATCGATTATCTTTCGCTTTGGCGAGAAGAATCCGATGAAGTCGATGTCGATCGCGCCGCAAACGTTTTCGAACTGATCTCCGCCGCGCGCCAGTACGATGCGGCTGTTGAACCAGACGATGATGACGACCATGATGACTTGCCCGCGCTGCTGTCTGCGGGCACGTACGATCCACCGTCATTGCAGGGATTTCTGGAACTTGCCACGTTGAGTAACGAAGCGGACAGCATCGATCCGGATCGCGGTGCTGTGACTCTGATGACATTGCATGCGTCGAAGGGGCTCGAATTTCCGTCCGTGTATGTCATTGGCATCGAAAGCGGGCTGATTCCTCACGAACGTGCCGTGCGCGAAGGCGATCCTGCCAGTTTTGAAGAGGAACGTCGTTTGTTGTTCGTCGGGATCACGCGTGCGATGCACGAACTCACGCTGACGCAGACGACAGAGCGAACGTTCCGAGGCATGCGGCGAACCACGATTTCCAGTCCCTTTATTCCGGAACTTCACGGAGCCATTTCAAGGGAGTCTTCGATCGCGACCCCGCCACCGATTACGGAAGCTCTGCTCGATCAGCATCTGGAAAAGGCTCGCCGTCGCTTTGCAGCCGCTCAAGCCGTCAGCGACAGAAAACTCATTATGACCGCAGCGGAACTGGCTGCCGCAAAAGCAACGCCGGCATCGGCAAACAACACACCAACCGATGATACTGGATTCACAATGTCGTTCCGTCAGGGTATGAACGTTCGACATCCTCGCTATGGCCGAGGCATCGTGACAGAGATTTCCGGCGGCTCACACCGTGCCACGGTCACCGTCATTTTTGAAGACAATCACGAATCCCATACGTTCGTCGCAGGCCGTTGCCCGCTACAGCCGATTGGTCGCGGATAGCGATCACTCGATAAATCATGGTCCCGGGCGAACTAAGAAATTGTCGTGAATTACGACTCGCAGGCCGGACCAGGGTCGCACATTGCTGGAACATCAACCACTGCACGATTCGTCGTTGAAGACCTTATCATGGGCTACATCAGTAGACTGCGACCGCTGTTCCGGCAGTGCCGCTGCGGTTGTGACTCAAAATATGGTATGTTTTTGCCAAAGTTGTTGGGTAGAATCAGGAGTGTTTGAGCCTGTACGCTCAGATGCCGACGTAAATTGCTGATCAGGAACTCGTATCCCGGGGCCGCGTTATGCGACACAAACACTGTTCCGGCCCGTTGAGGCGACGGGAGTTTCTGCGCGTTGGCACGCTGGCGCTGGGTGGTCTGACGCTGCCGAATCTGCTGGCTCGGCGCGCTGCAGCGGGTGTCATCAGCGAACCGGATACGTGCGTGATTCTGTTCTGGATGTGGGGCGGGCCGAGTCAGTTTGAAACGTGGGACATGAAGCCCGAAGCACCTGCTGAGTTTCGCGGGCCTCTGAAACCGATTTCCACAACTGTCGCCGGAATGGACATTTGCGAATACATGCCGAATCAGGCTCAGCGTGCCGAGCGATTTTCTCTCATTCGCTCGCTGCATCATGAGATGTCCGCCCACAATGACGGCAGCATCGAAGTCCTGACAGGAAAAACTCCGCTTGTCCCGGATCCGACTTCGCAAGCCCGATCGGAACATCCTGATTTCGGAATGATCGCCAGTCTGCAGCGTGGATTGCGAAGCGACGGAATCCCGCAGTACGTCGGGCTTCAAAAAGCACCGTTTATGACGAACCCCGGATATCTGGGAGTCAGTCATCGGGCATTTGAAACGGGTGATCCTTCCAAACCCGGCTTTGCTCCCGGAAATCTGACACTGGCGACGGGCATCGACAACTGTCGGCTCGATCAGCGCCGATCGCTCGTGACTCAATTCGACAGCTTTCGTGCGGATATTGATCAACTTCATTCACTTGGCGGCGTGGACCGATTTCGCTCGGCAGCATTTACGATGCTTACGAGCCCGAAGGTTGTCAATGCTTTTGATATTGCCCAGGAGTCGGCAGCAGTGCGAGACCGATACGGTCGGCATCGCTGGGGCCAAAGCTGTCTGCTGGCGCGACGCCTGGCAGAAGCGGGTACGGCAGTGATCAATATCGATGCGACAGCTCCAAATGATACGACTAAGAACTTCAGTTGGGACGATCATGCCGGAGCGTTTCATCTGGACTACGCGCAGCGGGAACGGCTGCCTCAAATGGATCAGGCTCTCTGCGGCCTGATCGACGATTTGTATGAGCGTGGTCTGGACCGCAAGGTTCTGCTGATCGCCTGTGGGGAATTCGGTCGCACGCCACGTGTCACTCATGCCGACAAGAATTTTTCCGATCAGATCGGTCTTGGTCGCGACCACTGGCCTCACGCTTTCAGCGCTCTGATTTCGGGCGGCGGCTTACGCATGGGTCAGGTTGTCGGAGAAACAAACGCACGTGGCGAATATCCGATTCGAGACCGAGTGACTCCACAGGATTTACTGGCGACTGTGTATGCGCATCTGGGGATCGACTTCCGACAGGCGGTAAACGACCTGGCTGGACGTCCGATTCCGATCCTGTCGCACGGTGCGCCTATTCCTCAGTTGATCTGACGCCTGTTCCGGCGAGCGGAGGGACGTGAGTCCCCCGATTGCGACTCCTGCGATTCCGGATTCTCACCGGACTTTTGATTTAACCCGAACCGTATCCCATGCCACGAGCGCATCGCGAACTGCGCAGACGTCGTGGATGCGGAGAATATCGGTGCCGAGTTCCGCGAGGGCGATGGAGACGCCGATGCTTCCAGCGGATTGTTCTTCCACCGTGCGGCCAAGAATCTTTGACAGGAATCGTTTGCGGGAGTGACCGATCAGAACCGGGCGTTGCAGCGCCTGCTGAATACGGGGGACTGCGGACAGCAGTTCGAGATTATGATCGGCCGTTTTTCCGAATCCGATGCCCGGATCAACGCACATCCGTTCGGCAGGAATTCCGGCCAGCAAACAGCGATCGACCTGCTGTTGCAGAAACTCAATCACCTCATTCACAACATTTCCGTACTGCGGATTCTGCTGCATCGTCTGAGGCGTGCCTTGAATGTGCATCACGCAAATTCCCGCATCAGCTTTGCGACAGACTTCCAGCATGTCTCGATCAAATGTCAGCCCGGAAATATCGTTCACAATTTCGGCACCAGCATCCAGTGCCTGGCGAGCCACTTCAGACTTCGTTGTGTCAATCGAAATTGGAACACTCAACTGCGTTACAAGTTTGCGGATCACCGGGATCGTTCGATTCAGTTCTTCGTCCAGCGAAATCGGTTCGGCCCCAGGGCGAGTCGATTCACCACCGATGTCAATAATATCTGCACCATCTTCCACCATCTGCAGGGCGCGGGCGACTGCGGCATCGATGGTGTTAAATTTGCCGCCGTCTGAAAAACTGTCTGGTGTAACGTTCAGAATCCCCATCAGAGCAGGCAGCCGCGATTTTGCGATGCTGCGCCGGGCCAAAGTCCACGCGAACCCATGAGCGATTGAATCAGCAGCCACAACTTGTACCTCAGTGAGCACCCAGATAGGCTTTGCGAACTTCGTCGCTGGCGGCGAGTTCCGCAGCGGGGCCTTCCATTTCGATGGAACCCACTTCGATCACATAGGCGCGGTGTGCGACTTTTAATGCCATCGCAGCGTTTTGTTCGACCAGCAGAATCGTGGCTCCGGCCTGATTGATCTGTCGGATCACCTGAAAGATCGTCTGCACAATCTGCGGGGCCAGACCCAGCGAAGGTTCATCCAGCATCAATAATTTTGGTCGCGCCAACAGGGCGCGCGCGATGGCCAGCATCTGCTGTTCACCGCCGGACAATGTTCCTGCCGCTTGTTTCAGGCGTTCGCGGATGCGGGGAAATAAGTTCAGCGCCATTTCCCGGTCGTCACGAATCTGATACTGGTTTGTCTGGGAATACGCACCGAGCATCAAGTTTTCATCAACCGTGAGGTTTGCAAAAATGCCTCTTCCTTCAGGGACATGAATCAGACCACTTTGCGTAATGGAATGCGGCGGGCGGCCTTGAATGGTCTGACCGTCGAAGCGAATAGTTCCCGATTTCGGCGTCAGCAATCCCGAAATCGTCCTCAGTGTCGTCGATTTCCCCGCTCCGTTCCCACCAATCAAAGTGACAATCTCTCCCTGCTCGACGCGCAAGGAACAACTGCGAATTGCTTCAATGGCTCCGTAATTCACGAACAGGTTGTCTACTTCCAGCAGAGACATCACTTAACCCAAACGGTGAGGCATCACGAATACCATGAAAGAAACGGCACGCCACGGTTCGCCCAAAAATTGACTTTTTTTACGCGGCTCGATTGTAGCAACAACTGCGGAATCATCCATCAAACTCGACGCTGAACGCTTGCGCATTGGCATTTCATCGCCAGACAATCTGGTTGTGCGGCAAGTCGCACACACTGGATCTCAATGTTACAATCCAGAATCATAATACGACCTGACTTCCAATTGCATCTGACGGATCGACGATCATGGCTGACGCGCCCGCTATTCCAGAACCTTCCGCGATTTCTGCTCGACCATTCGCGCACCTGCACTGTCACACGCACTACAGTCTGCTCGACGGAGTGAATCGCATTCCCGAGCTTGTGCAGCACGTGAAAGCGAGCGGCATGAATTCGATTGCCATCACCGACCACGGCAATCTCTATGGCGCGATTGAGTTCTATACCGGCTGCAAGAAGGGTGGCGTGAAACCGATTTTGGGATACGAAGCTTATGTTGCACCCGGCCGAAGATCGGATCGCAGCGCCAGTCGGCAGAAGGAAGCGTCTTCGCATCTGACGCTGCTGGCGATGAATCGCAAAGGGTTTGACAACCTTATTCGGATGTCGTCTTCGGCGTATCTCGAAGGTTTCTACTACAAACCGCGTATCGACCGAGAACTACTGGAAGAATGCAATGAAGGGATCATCTGTCTGTCCGGCTGTGCGTCATCCGAACTGTCGCGACTGTTGCTGGCAGATGACAACGATGAAGCAAAGAAACTGGTCGAATGGTACTCGCGCGTGTTCGGAGATCGTTTCTACATGGAGATCCAGAATGCGGGATTTCAGATTCAGAAAGACTGCATGGATCTGACAGTCGATCTTGCGAAACGGGTCGGTCTGCCGCTGGTCGCCACCAACGACGCGCATTATCTGCACAAGGAAGATGCCAAAGTTCAGGACATCATGCTCTGCGTGAATACGCGCACGACGCGTGATGACGAAAAGCGGATGCGGATGGAGCATGATGGTTTGTTCGTCTGCACTCCCGATCAGATGTACGACTGTTTTCCGGGTCTGGATGATGCCGTCGCGCGGTCTCAGGAGATTGCTGATCGAGTCGATATTCAACTGGCCGATCGCAAACTTTACCCGGTCTTTCGACCGCCCGATCAGAAAACCGATATTCAGTATCTGAAAGATCTCTGCCATGACCGGATGTACGAACGCTACGGCGACGAACTCACCGAAGGCCACTGGAAACGCCTGGAATACGAACTGAGCGTTATCGAATCCAAGGGCTACGCAAGTTACTTTCTGATCGTGTGGGACTTTGTGGAGTTCTCGCGTCGCAATGGGATTCCCTGTGGGGCAAGAGGATCGGCGTGCGGAGCTATCGTGGCGTATCTTTTGCGGCTTGGCGATGTCT
>Ga0105047_10003550_pt1 | contig 27469 bp, 26 predicted proteins | sample MAT04_FD_78384 | JGI IMG/M metagenome (GOLD analysis project Ga0105047, IMG submission 78384) | Freshwater microbial communities from Lake Fryxell liftoff mats and glacier meltwater in Antarctica - MAT-04 (megahit assembly) | ecosystem: Environmental > Aquatic > Freshwater > Ice > Liftoff... | reverse complement strand
GCGAAGAAGATCGTCTACGACGCCCTCCAGACGCGCTCGAACATCCTCTACGCCCTCTGGCAGTGCAAGCCGATCCTCGGCGCCGTCGAGGTCAACAAGACGCTCTCGAAGCCGAAGGTCAGCATCATCGGCGAGTTCTGGGCGATGACGACCGAGGGCGACGGTAACTACCAGCTCCAGTCGTTCCTCGAGGGCGAGGGCGCGGAGTGCGACATCCAGCTGATCGCCGCGTGGCTCCTCTACACGCTCTGGGAGGTGTCGAACGACACCGCGCAGCGCGCTGACCTCCGCGAGATGGACACCGCGAAGTACGGGCTCGGCGGCGGCGGCCCGATGGCCGTCTTCCAGAAGATGGCGATCGGCAAGGCCGGCGACTTCGGCGTCCGCGCGCTGTTCCAGACGTTCGCGCACGCGACGGGCCTCTACGGCTACAAGCTGCCGGACATGAAGGCGATCGCCGCGATCAGCCACGAGTACTACAACAACGATCTCCGCGGCGGCGAAGGCCACATGGAGGTCGGCAAGCTGATCATGAACGTCCTTCACTCGAAGGCGCACATGACGCTCAGCGTGAAGCCCTTCGGCTGCATGCCGAGCGCGGGCGTCTCGGACGGCGTGCAGAGCGCCATCACCGAGAAGTTCCCGGGCACCATCTTCTGCCCGGTCGAGACGAGCGGCGACGGACGCGTGAACTTCTACTCGCGCGTGCAGATGTACCTCTTCAAGGCGAAGCAGTCCGCCAACGCCGAGTACGAGCGCGCGCTCACCGAGAACGGCGTCACGAGCGACCAGGTAAAGGCCTTCCTCGACTCGAGCCCGAAGTTCCGGAGCCCGTTCTACAAGGCGGCGCACGTCTACTGCGGCAACAACGCGGACCTCGTCGCCGCCGTCGCGCCGTACATCACGAAGACGCGCGGCGAGCGCTGGCGCGCGCGCCTCACGGCGTTCGCGAAGGGCAGCAAGGCCGCCGTCGTGGCCACGCCGCACATCACCGTCAACCTCTTCCAGACCGCGGTCGAGCAGGCTCCCGTCGTTGCGGCCCGCGTGAAGGAGGACCTCACGATGTTCCGCGAGATGCGCGCGGAGAAGAAGCGCAGCAAGGGCGCGGCCGTCCAGACGATGGACGCCGCCGCCGAGGAGTAGTCCTCCGCGACCACGACGGCCGAACAGGCAACAGGCGTCCGCGCCCGTTGCCTGTTGCCGTTTGTGCGCCGTGCTAGCGTCGGCCCGTGCAACGCCGGGTCGCTTTCTTCCTCGTTGCGATTGGCCTCGTGGCGATGGTCACCGGCGTCGCGTCCGGCTGCGGGAGTCTGTTCTCCTTCAACGGGCGCCACCCGGTCGCCGTCGAGCCGCTCGTTCCCGGGGTGCCGCTTCGCAAGGCGTTCCCGGCGAAGGCCGGCAAGCGCTACACGCTCGCCGTGCAGGTGGTGTTCGAGCGGGAGGGGCTTCCCGAGGCGAACGGGCAGGTGACGGTCGAGGCGAGGCTGCCGCTCGTTGCGTCGATCGAGGACACGTCGGGCGTTGCCATTGCGAAGGCCGTGGGGTGGGTCGACCCGAACGAGCCCCCCACCGTCCTCATGGGCCGCGCATCGGAGGCGCAGCAGCGGCGACCGATGGGGACGCCGCCCGCCGAGCTCGTCGCCGAGCGCCTCCTCGGGCCGGTGACGCCCGCCGTCGACCGCGACGTCACGTACGCTGTCGATCTCGGTACCGATCGCATCGGAAAAACGAGCCTCAAAGAGGCGCGGCTGGTCCTCTACGACGACACGCTCCCGCGCTCGATCCACGTGGCTTTCACCGCGGCCGGGGCCGGCGCCGTTGCGTTCGGCGTGGGCTCGATCATGCTCTTTTTCGGGCTGTTCCGCTCAAGTCGCGGTGGTAAGCGGCGCGGGCAGGTCGTATAAGTCGCGACCATGCTCCTTTGCTCCTCGAGGGTACTCGCGCTTGGCAGTGTGGCTGTCGCCGCTGCGATCATGGCCTTCGCGCCCACCGCAGCCGCCCAGGGCACGCCTCCCGCCAGCACCACCGCCACGCCCAAGAAGGCCGACCCGAAGCCCGCGACTGCGCCCGCGACCGCTGCGCCCGCAACTGCTGCGCAGTCGACGCCTGATGCGACCGCGAAGCCTGTGCCCGAACCGGCCGCGAACGAGCCGGACGGCAACCGCGCGATCTACATCTCGGTCGACCTTGCCTTCACCCGCGCCGACATCGGTGGGATCTCGGACAACACGGGGTTCGACAAGACGGGGGCGAATGGGTTCCTCGCCGGTCTGGGGCTTGGCTACCGGTTCAAGGATTTCCGTCTCGGTGCGCGCTTCCGCGATGCGAGCACGACGGAGTACTCGCTCTGGTCGCTCATGGGTGAGGTCGGCTACGGCTTGCCGTTCCGCCCCGTGTCACCCACATTCTTCGCCCACGCCGGGTACATGTTCTCCAACGGCGTCGAGCGCTCGCTCATCGCGAGCGCGCTGCCCCAGGGCAACGTCCTCACGCCGAGCGTCCAGCTCGACGGTCTCGTCGTCGGAGGCGAGGTCGTCGGCAGCTTCTGGATCACCAAGTTTCTCCGAGTGGGGCCCTTCGTGGGCGTCGATTTCGCGTGGCTTCACCGCGGTCAGGTGGCGCTGCCCCAGTCGATCGTCCCGCTCACCGCAGACACCCGCAACAACGCCCTCTACAACGACTCCGGCAGCGGAGTCGGATACATGCTCAACATCGGCCTCCGCGGTACGGGCGACATCGCCTTCTGAACCGGCCGCTATACTTCGGGGATGTACCGCAAGCCGGCATCCCCGGGCGTCCTCGTCGGGGTCCCCTCGGGCCCCTACGCCGGCGGCAGCAAGCTCGTCGACGCCGCGAAGCTCCCGCGTGCGGCGCGCCAGCGGCTCGCCGACGTCCTCACGGGTCGCAAGAAGCCGACGCCGATCCTCCATGAGCACCCGCGAGATCTCGCGTCGCGTTTCCGCGCGACGTGGGCCGCGTCGCTCGCCGTCTTCGCGCTGACCTCGCTGACGGCGATCGGCTTCGCGGATCCTCGCGCCGTGCGACCAGCCGGTGGCGTGGGCGGCGTGGGTCTGCCCGGCCTCGACGTGAAGATCGACGTGACCTGGCCGGCGTCGCCGACGTTTCGGCGCGTCGGTCTCGCGGTACACGCGCCGACCATCGCCTTCGAGGTGGCGCTCCACGGTGAAGCCATCAACGACGTCGCGTCCTTTCGCCTGACGATGCCGCCTCCGGAGACACCGCCGGTCGCCGTCCGGCCTCGCAGCCTCTTCGTGCCCGAGCCGAACGCCTATTCGTTGCTGACGGCGCGCGCGTTCGATCGCCTCTACGACGAGCTCTACGGCCTCTTCTTCCGCGGCGATCCGCGCGTCCCGCTGCGGCTCGACGAGGAGTGAGTCGCGGCCGTTCTTGCGCATCCCACCTTGTGAGGAAGGGTGGATCCTAGAACCACCACTTCTCCGGCGATCTGGCCCGATTCTGCGCGTGATCGCGGCGGAAGCGCCGACGTAAGCGTTGTTCCTACCTCGGCACACGCTTCGCAGACGTCGACCCCATGGCTCTCGACCTCCTCAAGCTGACCCGCGGCCTCACCATCGCCTCGATGCTCGCTCTCGCCTCGGCAACGATAGGCGCGACGGTGGCGTGCTCGGCCGAGGCACCCAGTGAGGCCTCGTCCGACGACGGCTCGGGCTCGTCGACCGACGACATCACCTCGGTCAATCAGACGGCCGTGAAGCGCCAGTCGATCGGCAACTGCTGGCTCTACGCGACGACGAGCTGGCTCGAGGCGCTGAACAAGGCGGCGACCAACGAGGAACTCAACACGTCGGAGTCTTGGCTCACGTACTGGCACTGGTACGAGCAGCTCGCGAACGGGCGCGCCAGCGGCGAGATCTCGACGGGCGGCAGCTACGGCACTGCCGCCAACCTCATCGCGCGCTACGGCGTGACGCTCGAGAAGGACTTCATCAAGGCCGAGGCCGAGTCCGAGATGTCGAGCCGCCAGTCGTCGGCGCTGAACGCCGTCAATGCGTCGTTGAAGAACGGCGCGCTCAAGGATGCTGTCGCTCGTCGCGACAAGAAGGCCATCCGCAAGGAGCTGGACGCTGCGTGGCAGCTCGACGCCGCGACCACCGCGCGCATCAACGCCGTGTTCGGCGAGGCCGTCGACAAGACCCTCGATCGCGCGTACGTCCGCAGCGCGCCCGGCAACGGCATCATCCGCGCGATCGACTTCCCCGCACGCATGAAGGACACGCAGAGCGGCCAGTTCGTGAAGGGCACGCTCGCCGACGCCATCGGCGCCGGTAGCTCGTGGGGTCCGCGTCAGGGCAAGCTCGCGTTCAACTCGGTGGACTACCCGTCGGGCAACGTCGAGCGCCGTGCGTTCTGGAAGCGCGTGCAGAAGGCGCTCCACGACGAGGTGCCCGTCATCATCTCGTGGAAGGTCGACTTCAACGCGCTCACGTCGGACAGCCACTTCTCCTTCGAGCAGCTACAGAGTCGCGGTCCCGGGCGCCACGGTGGTCACATGACCGTCGCGCACGACTACCAGGCGGACGTGCCCGGCCTCGGTGTCCTCAAGGCCGGCGAGCCGGCGACGAAGGAGCAGATGGAGAAGGCCCTCTCCGACGACACGAAGATCGTCTTCCTCCGCGTGAAAAACTCGTGGGGCGGCATCCGCCCCGACCGCTGGAACCAGGCGGCGATCGCCGGCTACCACGACCTCGACTACAAGTACCTCAACGGTCCGATCAAGGAGTGCCCCGGCGAGGACGCACCGGCTGATCCCTCCGTCTGCACGGGGACGACCGTCCCCCTCTGGGACGCGGTGCTGCCCGCAGGATACTGAGTCGAACGCCACGGAGCTCGAGCGGACGCACGCGAGGTCGCTGCGTCCGCGCGCGTTTTGTGCCACGATTACGGCGTGGTCCAAGTCCACACAGACAACGTGCTCCGCGCCCTCACGGACGACGGCGCTTTTCGCGTGCTCGCCTGCGACACGACTGCGACCGTTCGCGGTGCGCTCGAGGCACAGAAGGCCGAGACGCCCGAGCTCACGCGCATCTTCGCCGACCTGCTCACCGGGGCGATCCTCGTTCGCGAGAGCATGTCGCCGGATCACCGGCTGCAGGCCATCCTCCAGGGCGACAATCCGCGCGCCCGGATGATCGCCGACACGCATCCCGACGGCTCCACGCGCGGGCTCATCCAGATGCCGCCGGACGTGAAGGAGATGCCGATGGGGGAGAAGGGGCTCCTCCAGATCGCCCGCACACTCCACAACGGCTCGCTCCACCAGGGCGTCGTGGCGGTTCCCACGGGCTCGAACAGCGTGTCCGCGGCCTTCATGGCGTACATGCAGGACTCGGAGCAGGTGGTCACGATGATCGCCGTCGGCTGCCATCTCTCGAACGGAGAGGTCGCGGCGGCGGGCGGCTACATGGTGCAGCTCCTCCCCGAGCTCGCCGAGGGGCCGCTCATGGTCATGACCGAGCGCCTCAAGGACTTCCAGGACATCGTCCCGCTCCTCGCGCAGGGGCGTGCGACGCCGTCCGAGCTCCTCGCCGAGACGCTCTTCGGGATGCCTTACACGACCGTCAGCGACCGCGAGGTGTACTTCGGTTGTCGCTGCAGCCCCGAGCGCTTGGCGCAGAGCCTCGCGTCGCTTCCGCGTGGCGACATCGAGTCACTCATGGAGGGCGGCAAGCCCCTCGACATCGAGTGTGACTACTGCCGCAAGCGCTACGAGTTCACGCTCCAGGAGCTGCGCAGTCTCATCGACGCGAACTGACGGGAGCTTCCCGTGAGCTCGGCCTTCAGAGGTCGTCCGGGCGAATCGCGCGAAAGCCGCTCGCCTTGAGCGAGGCGGTCGAGCGCGCGCGGAACTGCATGTCGCTCGCGGTGCTCGCCTGCTCGAGCACGCACGCGGAGGTGTGAGCGGTGTCGTTCCATCCGAGGAAGAGGACGATGTGACCGTGCGATCCGCTGCGGTACACGAGGGCGTCTGCGGGCTGGAGGCTGTTGTAGGAGGCGAGCGACGACGACGCCGCGCCCGAGATGAACGAGGCTGTCGTGTAGGAGGTCCCGGTCATCCAGCACATCGAGACGAACCCGGAGCAGTCGGTGCGATAGCCCTCGTGCGAGCGAGTCTGGCTGTAGGGGACGTGGTCGTCGTACCACTCGAAGCCGCGCTCGATCGCGTCGCGGCGTGCTCCGGCCGTCGAGGCGAGGATCTGCGGACGCGAGATCTTGCACGAGGACGTGAGAGCCTCCGAGGTCTCTCCCGTCTCGCCGACGTCGCCGTCGCCGAGGTCCTCATCGGATCCGGTGGCGCCCTCCGCGCCACATCCGGCGATGAGGAAGGATGCGAGGACCGACGCCGCGAAGGCGAATACCGACGACTTCATGAAGGCGCGTTACAGCACCGAGCGCGCCAGCTCGGGTGAGCCACGGATCACCCCCATGTGGGCCCCACGCGGGGATGATCCTACGGATGATCTGGATCGACGTTGCCTGCCAGGGCACGCGTCGGGGGCTCGCTGCCTCGATCACTCACTGCGTGTCGATGGCGACGTCGTCGACCCGCGCGGTGCATGCCGGCGCCAACGGGTCCGTCGCCCGCATCCGCCGTCCTCGTCGAGGGAGCAACTAGCGCAGCGGCGGCGGCGCAACTTGCGCACGCCGCGGTGACCGAGTGTCTACGAGCAGGGTCGGGCGGTGAGGCATGTGTCGTGCACTCTCCTCTGGCGGAGGCCGACAGTGCCAAAGCTCTCTCTCTCGCGCTCGCTGGGCATCCCGGCGCGCACCGTCGTCGCCAACTGGTACCAGGGCGCGGGGCATGTCTGGTCCGAGCTCTACCTGCCGCCTTACGGTTGGGTGCCGGTGGACACCTCCGGCGCGCAACTCGTGCAGAACGGTCTCAAAGGCCAGATCGCCGAAGAGAAGGTGCTGGACTTCATGAAGCCCCGCGGCATCCCCACGCGCGACCCGAGCTGGCTCTTCGGTCATCTCTACCCAAACCGCCTGGAAGTATTCGTCGGCCCGAACGTGGTGTTTCAGGGCAAGGCGCTCGGGTCGGGTCGAACATTCCAGATGATGCAGCCGGCGGGCAAAGACGCTGCGCCTGAAGGAATCGTCTTCGAGGGACTCTCAAAGACCACCGTCTCCGCCGGCTTCTTCCTCTTCGACGCCGAAAGCGGCGACGCGCAGAAGGCGCGGGACCGCGCCGACGAGGAGCTGGCCACGGCCTACCTTTCCGCCAAGGTCGACGACCGAGCCATCGCTGGCTTCAAGAAGACCCTCGCCCGCAAGCCCAAGGATGCGCAGACGCTCTTCCACCTCGGGAATGCCTATGTAGACCTCAAGAAGTGGCCAGAAGCTGCGGGGACGTTCCGCCTGGCGCTGGCCGGCGAAGGCGGCGGCAGCGTGCGGCGCACTCTCGATACGTGGTCGCACATCCTGCTCGGCATGTGCCTCGACGCCCAAGCCCAGCGGCAGGAGGCGATCAAGGAGTACCAGGCGGCGCTGGCCATCGGCGCAGACTTCAGCGGCTCGATTGCCACGGCCAAGAACCTCTTGGAGAAGCCCTTCGATCCCGAGGAACAGAAGTAGACTGTCCGTCCCTCGCTTGCCGGTAGCACAGACCGGCCTCCTCGCGCCGAGCTCGTCGAAGCCCTACCTCGGCGTGATCGCCTCCGGTGACGGTCTCACGCTCTTCACCGAGCCATACGAGCCGACCACGACGGACTTCCTGTGCTCGACGCGAAGCGGGGTCTCTCAGCCGTTCTCCGCCCCGATCGGCACCTACAATTTCGAGCAATCCATAAGCGCGAACGGACCGCACCTGCGCGCTGACCAAAGGAGATCTTCTTCTCCGCCAAGGCGACTGGCCTCCATGAGATCTACCAAGCGCAGCTTCGCGTGAGACCTGCGCGACGGCTTCACATTAGATGCATAATGCATCCTAATCGAACTGGAGGTCACGCGAAGTATCTTCCCTTCTCCTCCGACCCCAGCCCTATACGGCCAGCGATGAGAGTCGATCGCTTTGCTGCCCGTCTTCTCGCTGCGTGCGCGATGGCCGCTTGGATGGCGTGTGCTAGCGAAGATCCGCCGTCCGAATCAGCGGAACGCAGCTTCGACGCGCGCGAGCAGGCGCTGGGACCGCCCGATGCGGTCACTTCTCGGAACCGTGATCCCCCACGCGGGCCGCGCGGCGAGCACGGCGCGGCGCCGCTCGCCATCGCGCGCAACCAGCATCGTCCGCACCGCCTGGCGATCTCCGGTGGACGCGTGTTCTGGACGAACCGCGTGGCGGCCGCCACCGTGCAATCGGCGCCGGTGCGCTGAGCGCTGCGGGATGACATCACCCGTCGAGTGATGGGCGTCGGCGAAGTTTGCCTCGGGCGTGGAATCGCTCTCGTTGACTCTGCGCCTCGGCGCGGATCGAGCCGCCAGCGGCCGGGGGCACCGCTTATCCACCCGAAAATAATCAAGTTCCCTGCGACGCGCGGCCGTGAACGATTCTCGGCACTTGGCGCGTCTCGTGGAGGTCTCGGTAAGGTTCTGTAAGTCGATGGGTTGCATCCACCTACATCAGGACTACAACCAGTTCAGCCATGAAGCTCTCCCTGACCCGCCTCCCCCTCATGATGCTCCTCGCTGCCAGCACCGCCGTCGCGTGTGCGGCCCCCACCGATGGCGACGACGGCGCCCAGGGAGCAGAGGAAGACCTCACGAGCCTCACCGCGCGCGCGCGCAAGCTCGACTTCGCCGGCTACGTCTACGTCGAGGAAGGCACCAGCGACTCGGAGATCATCCGGACCGTCCGCCAGCAGACGCAGTCTGCGTTCGGCGCGCTCCGCACCGCCAACGTCGGCGTCAACAGCCGCGAGCTGAAGGACGTCGACCCGGCCACGTTCCTGAAGACGCCCGTTTCGGTCGTCGACCCTGCGAACCCCGGCGCGACGCACAAGATGACGAAGGTTGCGTACACGTTCACCGACAACGCGCTCGTCCCGATCCCGATGGCCTCGCGCTCGGCGCTGACTCTCGCGCTCCTCGGCAAGAACTACGCGTCGCAGTCCGCCAAGATCCTCCCCGAGTGCACCGACAACGACAAGGAAGCCAGGGAGTTCGTCGGTTCGATCTGGTACGTGTTCAACCCGTCGGTCGCGAGCTGCAAGCCTGCGATGGTCGCCGAGCAGCAGAAGATCGACTCCGACCGCCGCGGCCTCGCCGCCGGCCAGATCCCGCTCAGCGAGGTGAACCGCCTCTACCTGCCGATGCGGGCGAACCTCAAGTCCGCCTCGCAGACGCGCGCCACGAAGTACCCCGAGTACGACCGCCTCTACTCGGGCGGCGTCGAGCAGGGCAAGCTCGTCATCGGCATGGTCTCCGGCATGATGGCCGACTGGGCGGCTGGCGAGCACCACGACACGTTCGAGGATGGTGGCTACGAGATGTGGTACGGCGGCCTGCGCGAGGTCTTCAAGGCTCGCCCCGGCTTCAAGCTCACCGCGGTCGAGCCCCAGGCCGACGCGCTCAACTTCAAGGTCGGCGCGCTCAACGTGAAGTTCGCGTCGTTCGACGACGTCATCGCGTTCGAGCTCGACAACAAGAACCCCACCGGTGTCACCTACGCGAACCGCAACGCGCTTCGTAAGGTCATCGCCGACACGCTCGTTCGCCACTACCTCACGTTCGAGGTGCCGGTGCAGGTCACGATGGGCGGCCAGACCAAGCCCGTCACGATCAAGCTCCAGTCGTACTTCGGCGCCGAGACCGACTCCACGCCGCACAAGCGCCTGATCAAGACGAGCGACATCTTCGTCTACAACGGCCACTCGTACATCGGGTACGGCCCGCTCGACCCGAGCCGCTTCACCGCCGCGGACTTCCCGTCGACCTACCAGGTCCTCAACGTCAACGGCTGCGTCTCGTACAACTACTACGAGAAGGACTACATCCCGCTGAAGCAGGGCGGCACGAAGAACCTCGACCTCGTCACGAACGGCCTCGAGAGCTGGGTCAACGAGAGCGGCGAAGCGATGGGCCGGTTCGTCGGCTCCTTCATCGACGGCAAGCAGAGCTCGTACAAGGACATCCTCAAGGCGACGCAGTTCACCTACTACGGCTACGACTGGGGCATGGACGCCCTCCGCGTCGTCGACGGCGAGGTCGACAACAAGTACACGCCGTCGCGTACGCCCATCACGGTGCGCTAAGCGAGCCTTCCGAGGCGAGTCACGAGCCCGAGCGAGCCTTCCGAGGCGAGTCACGAGCCCAAGCGAGCCTTCCGAGGCGAGTCACAGCCCAAGCGAGGCTTCCTGGACCGAACGTTCCTGGCCGTCGATTTCGACGGCCCATTCCTCGACGAGGTCGCCGCGCTGGCCAGCCGCCTGCGCGGCGCTCCGCGTTTGTCGTCGGCGCGCTGGGGCAAGCCGGAGACGATGCACACCACGCTCCGCTTCTTCGGCGACACGAGCGATGCCCAGCGCGATGCGCTCTGCGCGTTCGTGAACGAGCTCGCCGAAGGGGCCGCGGCCTGGTCCATTCGCGCGACCGCGGTGCACGGCTTCCCGGACCCTTCGCGCGCGCACGTCCTCGTCCTCGACGTCGTCGACGGCGAGCCAGCCGCCGCGCCGAGGCTCGCAGGGCTCGCGGCGCGGGCTGAGGCCGCGGCGGTCGCCCTCGGCTTCGCCCGTGAGCCGCGCCCGTATCACGCTCACCTGACCCTGGCGCGCATGCGCAAGGAGGTCGACGTCTCGTCCTTCGCCGACGAGGCCGCGTCCCTTCCGCCGGGCCTCGCGACGGCCATCACGCTCTACGCGAGCCGCTCCGGGCCGAGCGGCGCGGTCTACGTGCCGCTAACGCGCGCCGTATTGCCGGCGCGCTGAGTCACTCGCCCTTGAGTGCTTCGCGCACGCCGTCGTGCTCGAGCGTCGCGAAGGCGCTGTGGGCCCCGAGCTCGAGGAGCGCGCGCGGCTCGAAGCCACCCGTGCCGACGGCCACGCACTCGGCGCCGATGCCGTGCGCGGCCGCGACGTCCTTCGGCGTGTCGCCGATGACGACGATGCGGCACTCCGCGAGGGGCAGGCCGAGGGCCGAGGCGCCGCGCTCCGCGCCCACGCGGAGGAGCGCCGTGCGGTCCTCCGCATCACAACCGAACCCGCCGAACCCGAAGGTCGTATCGAGCGAGCCGCGCGCGAGCTTCGCGTAGGCGCCTCGCTTCACGTTGCCCGTCCCGAGGCCGATGGCGATGCGCTCGACCTCGGTCGTGAGCCACGACAGCACGCCCATGACACCGGGAAGAACGCGGTACGAGTCCGCCCTCGTGACCTCGTCGCCGAGGCGCGCCAGGTAGACCTCGAGCAGGTGATCGATCGCAGCGTCGTCCGCTCCGGTCGCGCCGGCCGTCTGGAGGCCCTTCCGCACGATGGCGCGGTCGGTCATTCCCGCGAAGGGGAAGTCGAGCGCCGCCGCCCCTCCGGGCCCGCACACGTCTTCGAAGGCGCCGCGCATCGCGCGCCGACCGGCACCTCCCGTGAGCAGGAGCGTGCCGTCGATGTCGAAGAGGAAGACGGTCGGTCGCATCGAGGGCGTGCTCGATAAGATAGCATGCGCGCATGACGTACCTGTTCGAGGCGGAAGAGCACACCCAGCTCCGTGACAGCGTCCGCCGCTTCGCGCAGAAGCACATCGCGCCTCATGCCCATGCCTGGGAAGAGGCCTGCGAGTTCCCGCGCGAGCTCTACAAGACGGCGGCCGAGGCGAACATGCTCGGCATCTCGTACCCGACCGAAGAGGGCGGCGCGGGCGGCGACATCACGCATGCCCTCGTCGCCGCCGAGGAGATGGTCCTCTACGGCCACTCCGTGGGTACCGTCGTCGGGCTCAACAGTCACGGCATCGCGCTGCCGCCCATCCTGCGCGTCGGCACGGAGGAGCAGAAGAAGCGCTTCGTCCTCCCGGTGCTCCAGGGCGAGAAGGTCAGCGCGCTCGCGATCACCGAGCCGAACGGCGGCAGCGACGTCGCGAGCCTCCGAACGAAGGCCGTGCGCGACGGCGACGTCTACGTCGTCAACGGCAGCAAGACGTTCATCACGTCGGGCTGCCGCGCCGACTTCGTGACCACCGCCGTGCGTACCGGCGGCGACGGACACGGGGGCATCTCGCTGCTCGTCATCGAGCGAGGAACGCCCGGCTTCACCGTGAGCAAGAAGCTCCAGAAGACCGGCTGGTGGGCGAGCGATACCGCCGAGCTCTCCTTCGAGGACTGCCGCGTGCCCGCGGCGAACCTCATCGGCGAGGAGAACATGGGCTTTCTCGCCATCATGCTCAACTTCGCGACCGAGCGGCTGTTCCTCGCCGGGCAGTGCGTGGCGATCGCCGAGCTCGCCTATCGCGAATCCGTGAAGTATGCACGCGATCGCAAGGCCTTCGGCCGGTCGCTCATGGGCCACCAGGTGGTGCGCCACAAGCTCGCCGACATGGTGACGAAGATCGCGGCCGCGCGCGCGCTGGTCAGCGAGTGCGCGGTCCGCGTGTCTCGTGGGGAGCACGTCCCCGGCCTTGCCGCGATGACGAAGAACGCCGGCACGGACATGTGCTCGTTCGTCGTGGATCAGGCCGTCCAGATCCACGGCGGCAACGGGTACATGCGCGAGTATCTCGTCGAACGCCTCTATCGCGACGCGCGCCTCTACCCGATCGGCGGAGGCACGCGCGAGATCATGAACGAGATCATCGCCAAGACCGAGGGCTACTGAGCCGCGCTCAGGGGCAGTAGGTCTTGAACGAGTTGTAGTACGTGTTGCACGACGCGTCGCTCCCCGCGGCTGCGGTCTTCGTCTGCTCGCAGGCGCTCTTGATGCTCGCGTCGGAGATCGCCGCGCAGCACGCCGCGAGATCCGTGCACGTCTTTCCGGTCGTGCCGCTGGTTCCGCTGGTTCCGCTGGTTCCGCTGGTCCCGCTGGTCCCGCTGGTCCCGCCGCTGGTGCTCGCGCAGGCGGGGGCCGTGCAGCTCTGCGAGCAGGCCGCCGAGCCCTGGAGGCACGTCGAGCACGCGGCCGTCGGCTGCGCGCACTTGGTGAGGCACGCCGTGTCGTTGCAGGGGCACGCCTGGACGCACGTGATGTACGGACCGCACGGGCCGCCGAACGTGCCCGTCTTCCAGCCCGCGCCGTAGCACTCCGTGTACTTGCTGTCGCAAGCCGTGAGAACGCAGTCGCCGTAGGTCTTGTTCTCGGCCTCCGTGCAGCTGTTCGTCGTGCCGCTGGTGCCGCACTTGTCGAGGCTGTTGCCCGAGCTACCCGACGTGCCCGACGTGCCCGACGTGCCCGACGTGCCGGAGGTGCCCGACGTGCCCGACGTGCCCGACGTGCCGGAGCTGCCCGACGTGCCGTCACCGCTCGTGCTGCTCGAGCACGCGATCGCGAGCGCAAGGGAAGATGCCGTGAGGACCGTACCGATGACAAAGCGGATAGAAGCCATGATTCCTCCTGGAAAGGGACCTCTTCGGCATCCCACCGGCACCGCGCCGGCGCAACCCGATTTCGCCCCGCCACGGTTTGTCCTATTCCTCTTCGTGCCTCAATGCACCCGCATGATTCGTTCGATCTCGCGCACGTCCCGGCGGACGCCATGGCGATCTGCGAGCGCCTCCGAAGCTCCGGCAAGCGCGCCTGGATCGTCGGGGGCTGCGTCCGCGACACGCTGCTCGGGAAGACGATCAGCGACTGGGACGTGGCGACCGACGCGCTGCCCAAGGAGCTGATGAAGCTGTTTCCTCGGGCGATCCCGACGGGTCTCCAGCACGGGACCGTCACGGTCGTCATGCACGGCAAGCACTACGAGGTCACGACCCTCCGCGGAGAGACGACGTATTCGGACGGCCGCCGCCCCGACGCCGTTCACTTCGTCGACGACATCGTCGCAGACCTTGCGCGTCGCGACTTCACCGTCAACGCCATCGCCGTCGACCCCGCAAACGGTGCGCTCGTCGATCCGTTCGACGGGCGGAAGGACCTCGCGGCGAAAATCCTGCGTGCCGTCGGGAAGCCGATCGAACGCTTCTCCGAGGACGGGCTTCGCGTCCTCCGTGCCGCTCGGTTCTGCGCGACCCTCGAGCTCGACATCGAGCCTCTGACGTTTGCCGCCATCGCCCCGACCCTCGACACGTTCCGGAAGGTGAGCGCCGAGCGCGTCCGCGACGAGTGGGTCAAGACCATGAAGGCCAAGCTGCCTTCGCGCGCGTTCGAGGTCATGCGCGAGACGGGCATCCTCGGCGTCACGTGCCCGGAGCTGCTCGAGGGCGTCGGCATGGAGCAGAACAAGTGGCACTCCTTCGACGTGTGGAGGCACGCGATGGCGTGCATGGACGCGTGCGGCGGCGACGCCGTGCTGCGCATCGCCGCGCTCCTGCACGACGTCGGCAAGCCCCGCTCGCGTGCGTTCAGCGAGAAGACGCAGGACTACACGTTCTACGACCACGACAAGATCGGCGCGGAGATCGCCGAGCCCATCGCGACGCGCCTTCGCTTCTCGAACGACGAGCGCGCGCGCATCGTCGCGCTCGTGCGCAATCATCTCTTCCACTACGACGCGTGGTCCGACCAGGCGGTGCGGCGCTGGGTCAAGCGCGTCGGCCCCGAGCGCCTCGAGGACCTGTACACGCTCAACGAGGCCGACCTGCGCGGCAAGGGGCCGATCTTCGGCGAGGCGGATCTCGCGCCGCTCCTTGCCCTCAAGGCCCACGTGGAGAAGGTGCTTGCCGAGGGGGCGGCGCTCTCGACACGAGATCTCGCGATCGACGGCAATACCCTCATGAAGGACCTCGGGCTCAAGCCTGGACGCATCATCGGCCAGGTGCTCGAGGCGCTCCTCGAGCTCGTCATCGCAGACCCGGCGCTGAACGAGCGAGAGGCCTTGCTGGCCCGCGCGAAAGAGATCATCCGGGAGCTGAGCGGCCAGGCGTGATAACTTCCGGGCCGTGCAACGCCGCACGCTGGCAGCCCTCGCCACTCTAGCTTTCGCGTCACTCGCGTACGCTCGCCCGGCGGCTGCACAGTCGCCGCCGGCAGCGCCCACGGCGATCGCGCTGGGCGACTGGCAGCTCACGCCGTCGCTCGAAGTGCGCACGCGCAGCGAGTACCGCCGCGACCCGCCCGACCTCGGCGGCTTCGATCTGTACGGGCGCTTGAGCCCTCGCGTACGGGACGCATGGGTCGTGGCCGAGCGCGCGCGGCTCGGGCTGGGCGTCGAGCGTGGCCCGGTGCGCGCTCAGTTCACCCTCCAGGACGCCCGCGCGTTCGGCACGCCGTCTCCGACGGCGACGCTCGGCAGCCCGGTCGGCCCTGCGGCGCGCTTCGAGCCGTACGAGGCCTATCTCGAGCTCCGCTCGAGCAGCGCTCGGCCGAACACGCTCCGGCTCGGACGTCAGGCGGTCATCTGGGGCGAGGGGAGGCTGATCGGCAACGCCGACTTCTCTCCCACGGGTCGATCGCTCGACGCCGCGCGCGCGCATCTCGCGGTCGGCAACTTCGACTTCGAGGCGCTCGCGGCGATCCTCGAGGTTCCGGGCCCGCTCGGATCGTCGTTCGGCGATCGCTCCGGCGAGTCGCACTCGGGTGTGCAGCTCTACGGTGTGTCGGCGCGCTGGAGCATCGACCCGCTCCTCCGCATCGAGGCGTTCGGGCTCGCGCGCATCTCGCGCAGCGACGGCAGCTCCCTCGACGGGTCTCGTTTCGCGGTGGCTCGCCTCTCTGGCGAGAACTACACGGCCGCGCTCCGCGTCTCCGGTGAAGCGAAGGGCTGGACGTACGGGGTCGAGGGCGCCTACCAGCTCGGCAACGCGGCGTCGCTCGTCGTCGGCGGCAGCGACATCTCCGCCTACGCTGCAGCCGGTCACGTCGCGAAGACGTTCTCCGAGGTGAGCCTCACGCCCACGCTCCGCGTCGGCGGCTCCTACGCCTCGGGCGACGACGGGAGCGGCACCTATCACCAGTTCGACCCGCTCCTCGCGGATCCGCAGCGGTTCCACGGGCAGATGGACCTCTTCGCGTGGTCGAACGCGCTCGACGTGTCGGGTCGCGCGCAGGTCGTCCCGTGGACGGACACGACCTTCGCGCTCGAGTACCGATACGCGCGGCTCGCCGAGGCCTCCGGCGAGTGGATCGGCAGCTATCTCACCGCGGTCGGTCGCGCGGCTCCGCCGCCCGGCTACGCCGCGGCGGGGTATGCGCCGATCACGGGCTCACCGGATGCCGAGCTCGGCCACGAGCTGGACGCGGTCTTCGCGTGGCGCCCGTGGCTGCCGCTGGAGCTCCGTGCGGGGTGGTCGGGGCTGATGCTCGGCGACGGCGCACGAGGCATCATGTCGGCCTACGCCCGCGGCAGCGCCGACGCGGCGGGCGTCGTGACAGCGAGCAAGTTCGCGCAGTACGCATACGCGCAAGCCACGCTCACGATGCCCTAGCGCGAGCGGTTTCCGGGCTACTTGCCGTTCCAGCGGCGGTTCTTGCCGACGTCCGCATGCACGAACCAGTCGCTGCTCAGCGTGTACACGCCCACGCCGCCCTCCCAGCCCAGGTCGCGGATCTCCTTTTCGAGGACGAGAGGATCGAGGCCGCGTGCTTCGCCCGCCGGGACGATACGGAAGTCGCAGGCATGGCCGAGCGAGTGCTGGCTGTGCGAAGCGACATGATGGCCCTTCTTTCGCATCGCCTCGTTCAGCTTCGCGCTGCGATACCCGCTCACGAGCTCGATGCGCGCCGCGGGGTGCTTCCGCGCGAGCGACCGGAGCAGATCGAGCAGGCGAGGGTCGAACGCGTGGCGTTCGCCCGTCACGCGATCGGCGAGCAGCGCCGCGAAGCGGTCTAGTGACGGCATGGCGTCGTCGAGCGGGACACGCTCGTCCGTGTGCGTCTGCACGAGCGTCGCGAGGAGCGGCGGAGGCTCGTGGTCCGTCGCCGTCGTCGTCGTGGCGAGCTCCTTCTTGCTCGCGAGACCACTGCCTCGCTCGACGCGCGCGTCGACGCCCGACGGCGACGCGACGAGGGCCGTCGCGACTGCGGCGAAGAGGGCGGCTGTGGCGCGATACATGGGGCCGTTTCCTTCGAAATAATAGCGGAATCGCTTGACGTGGGCACGCCGGGCGTGGACCCTCGGGGGCGATTCGCGATGGCAGAAACACGGTCGGATGCCGAGCTCTTGAGCCTCATCGCGGGCGGTGACGTCCGCGCGGTGGGAGAGCTCTATGATCGGTACGCGCCGACGCTCTTCCCGATCGCGCTGCGCATCATCCGCGATCGCTCCGAGGCCGAGGATCTCCTGCACGACGCCTTCGTCGCGGTGAACGAGCGCGCGAATCAGTACGCGGCCGACCGCGGCACGGTCATCGCGTGGCTGGTGACGCTCGTGCGCAACCTGAGCATCGACCGCACGCGCCGTCGCGAGCGCCGCGGCACCCTCGCCCGGGAGGTGCTGCCCCACGAGCCGCCCGCCTCGGTGCGCGACCCGGAGCGCCTCACCTCGGACGCCTCGGAGCGCGAGAAGATCCACCGCGCGCTCGCGACGCTTCCCGAGGCGCAGCGACAGACCCTCGAGGTCGCCTTCTTCGAGGGGCTCAGCTACCCCGAGATCGCGGCCCGCGAGAACGTACCGCTCGGGACCATCAAGTCTCGCGCGGCACGAGCACTCTCCGCCCTTCGCGATGCGCTCGCGAAGGAGGGCGTCAGCATCGACGCGAGCTCCATCCGATCAGGAACGCCGGGGACCGACTCATGACGATCGAGCTCGACGAAGGCACAGTCACCCGTACGAGCGCCGGCCCGTCGCTCTATTTCGCCTCGGCCATGCCGACGAGCGGCGCGAAGGCGGTCCTCGCCATCGTTCCTGGCTACGCCGACCATGGCGCCCGCTACGCGCACGTCATGGGCGCGCTCGCGGAGCACGGCATCGGCTCGGTCGCCATCGACCTCCGCGGCCACGGCCGCGCGCAGGGGCCTCGCGGCTTCTGCATGCGCTTCGACGAGTTCCTCGACGACGCGCGCGAGCTGCGTCGCCTCGTCGACGCGCGCGCGAAGGGCGTGCCGAAGGTGCTCTTCGGTCACAGCTTCGGCGGGCTCGTGGCCGCGCTGAGCGCCCTCGAGGACCCTTCGCCGTGGAAGGGGCTCGTGCTCTCGGCGCCCTTCTTCGGGCTCGGGCTCGAGGTTCCGCGCATCAAGGTCCTCGCCGGGAAGGTCGCCTCGCGCGTCTATCCGAAGCTCGGTCTTCCGAGCGGCCTCACGGGCAAGGACATGACGCACGACCCGGCGAAGGCCAAGACCTACGACAGCGACCCGCTCGTGTTCAAGAACGCGACCGCTCGCTGGTTCACGGAGGCGACCGACGCTCAGGTGCGCGCGCTCTCGTCTGCGCCACGCCTCGCCCTGCCGCTCTACATGACGTTCGGGACAGCCGACAAGGTCGCGAGCTTCACCGCCGGCAAGCGGTTCTTCGACGCCGCGGGCAGCGCCGACAAGACCTGGGACCCGCGTGAGGGCCTGTTCCACGAGGTGCTCAACGAGCCGTCCTGGAAGGACATCGTCGAGAACATCGCGCGCTGGGTCCTCGAGCACACCGCCTGAAAAGCGAACGGGCCGCCAGCTCCTGAGAGCTGCGGCCCGCCGCTACTTCACCGTCGCGACGAAGCGCGCGCCCACCGGGGTGGGCGCAACGCTCAGTCGGTATTGCTCACATCGGGCCGCAGTAGCCGAGGTCGCGGAAGAACGCCTCGATGGCGATGCACTTCGTGCCGGCGCCGCAGTTGTCGTCGCTGAGGCTGCACAGCTTGTACTCGCCGGCGCCGCAGGTGGTGCCCGTGGTGCAGCGCGTGCCGCCCGCGTTGTACGCCGCGTGGCCGTTGCAGGCGGGCGGGTGATCGGGGTTGTTCTTGCCGAACGTCCCGATGTTCAGCTTGTTCTTCGCCGGGTCGGCGGCGAGCTTCGCCTGGTCCTGAATGAGGCAGCAGACCTGACCCGCGCCGCAGGAGCTCTTGTCCGCGCACTCCCAGGACGAGCCGGCGTCGGCGGTCCAGATCGAGCTGTTGGCGCCTGCCTGGGCAGCGCACTTGTCCCCGCCCTTGCCCTGCGCGCAGTACGAGAGCTGGTGCGTGCCGGCCGGAACGTCGGCGGGGTTGCAGCAGGTCTCGTCGTTGTCGCAGTAGCTCGTGCCGAGGCCGCCTTCGACCGCGCCGCCGTCACGCTTGTAGAACGAGCAATAGATGCCGCTCGTCGCGGTGTTCGTGCGGAGCTTGGGCTCGTTCGCGCAGTCCGGTGCGTTGGCCGCGTCGGGATCCGTGCTGCTGTCGGGGTCCGTCGTCGTGCCGTCCGTCTTGCTCGAGTCCTTGCCGCCGCCATCGACGCCAGGGGTGGGGACGGGCGTGGAGCCGTTGTCGGTCCCACACGCGGCCACGATGAAGCCCGCTCCAACGAGAGCCGACGCACCGACGAACAGAGCCAACCTACGGAATCGCTGCTGCATGACCGCTCCTTGAAGAAAGCACCCGCTGAGTTACAGGCGGGGTTTATTAGCACGACTTCGCTGGGGACGCCGCCAGATTGGGGCGACTCTCAGCTCAGGACCCGCTGCCGTTCGCGCCCCGGTCGTGCCCCGTCTTATCTCCGCCGCGCCCGGAAATCCCGTGCCAATCCAGTGACGTGAAGATGGGGGGGACGCCTCGACGCTCGCGCCGGCCGGTCTCCCAGCAGACGACCCGGTAGCTGAGCAGGGCGGCCGTCGTGGCGAGGGTGATGCCGGCGATGATGTCGATCAGGTAGTGCCAGCGGAGGAACATCGTCGCCACGATGATCTGCGTCGCCGCGAAGGCCATGATCGGCCAGGTGAAGCGGAACGGCAGCACCCGCCGGTGGATGTACGAGTAGATCGCGAAGTAGGTGGGCGTCGCCGTGTGGAGGCTCGGGAAGATGTCCTTCTGGGACCCACCCGCGTCCACCGTCGCCCGCACGAGCCGCCAGAAGAGACCGCCCTCGAGCGGGTGCTCGAACTTCCCGGCGAGGTGGTGGTACGGACCCCACCCCGGCACGAGCATGTAGAGCAGGTGCCCCGTGCAGAAGACCATGAAGATGCCGAGCGCGAAGTGTGCCGTGCGGAGCTGGTTCTTGCCGACCAGCATGATCGGGATGACGTGCGCGCTCAGCAGGAAGAAGTACCCGAAGTAGAAGAACGCGAACCACTCCGTGGTGTGGGGCGTCACGTAGCGGTCCCACGCGATCGAGGGCTCGTACCCGAACACGCGGAGGTCGAACGCGAGGAGGTCGGCGTCGAGCGAGTGCGGGCTCACCGCCGGCAGGATCCACCGAAGCTGGAAGTACGAGAGGAAGACCGCGAGGAAGAGCGTCAGCCGGTAGACGAGCCCGTTCGCGAACGACCCTTGCCGGAGGACGCCGCCGCGCGTCAGGACGAGGCCGACCGTGAGACATGCGATGTCGATGAGGACGGTGCGGATCGACTCGTCGCGCCCAGGGCCCTTCGCGGTGAGCACCGCGCCCATCATCAGCGCGAAGTAGACGCTGATCATGATGTCCTGCGCCGCGAGGTTCCTCGCGAGTCGCCGGGCGAAGCCGCCCCCATGAGCGGTGCTCACGGGTGACGCAACCGAGGCCGGCGCGACCCCGAGGGGCTCACTGCTTCGTCCTCTGTCGACGTGGTCCTGCATCGCCGCGGACGTCGTCCGCTTTCAGACCTTTCCACGTTTCGAGCGGATTTGCAGGTGGGGGGGGCGAAAAAAGAGCTGCGTACGGTGGTGCGCAGGAGCTCAGTAGTCGTTCTGCGCGCGCACTCGCACGGTTCCCGGCCCAGGCTTGAGCTTGGCGCAGCAGGCGAGGCGGTACTTCGGGGGCTTCGAGTCGATCGCATCGAGGACGTCGAGCTCCTCGGCCTCCGGCGCGACGAGCGACTCGGCGCCCTCGAGGACCTCGATGTGGCAGGTCGCGCAGCTCGCGCTCCGGCACGAGAACGGGATGGGCGCCTCGTGGTCGTCGCAGAGATCTGCCATCGAGCCGCCGTCCGGTGCCGCCACGGTCTTCTTGATGGCTCCGTCGCTCGACTCGAACGTCACAGTAGGCATGTTCGGTTCCTTCTCACCCGCGCCTACGGCGCGGACCCCTCAATAGTCCGGGTGCACGACGCGCGGCAAGCGCCGTCAGAGCCGACGCAGCAGGAGCGCGTGCTCTCTGCGAGGCCTGTCGAAGAAGGCCGCCACGGTCGGGCCGTGGAAGTGCGGTCGAGCTTGAGATGCGCGAGCGACCGGTTCGAACGTGCCGACGTGGTCCGCCGTGTCGGCGACGATCTCGTCGGCGCGGAGCGCTTCGGGCTTCTCGCCTCGGGGCCCGCGAGGCGTTGCCGAGTCGGCGATGAGGAGGACGACGGGCGCGCCGCGCTTGGTGACCCGTGCCAGCGCTCGGAAGAACTTCGCGAGCTCGCGCTCCCATGAGGCGCGCGCTTCGTCGGGCGTCATCCGCTCGTAGTGTCGCCTCGCGCCGAGCTCGTCCTTCGCGAGGCGACGGATGTCGAGGTCGAGCCACCGCATGCGCAGCTCGTGGTGCGCGAGGTAGTCGTAGGTCGCGACGTAGGGAGGCGAGGTGATGACGGCGTCGATCGAGCGCTCGTCGACCTTCGCGAGCTTGCCGGCGTCGTCGAGGAGCACGCGCGCGCGCGGCACGGGCGAGGGCAGGAGCGATGCGAACTCGGCGAAGCGCTCCGCGAGCTCCTCCGTCTTGCGGACGAAGAGACGCGCCGGGTAACCCGCGCTGACACGCTTCTCGAGCGGCTCGTCCGAGGTGTCGCCGCGCTTGGCGCTCAGCTTCACCAGGATCGACGAGAAGACGAGCCAGAGGTCGGGGCGCGCCTCGGGTTGCGCCTTCTCGATGCCGGCTCGCAGCCCGTCCATCTCGAGCAGCACGTGCGGAGCGAAGACCGAGACGTCCTCCTGCGGAAGGCGCCGTGTGGCGCCGAGCTTCGCCTTGCGGCGTGAGTCGGCGAAGTCCGCGACCTCCTTCGCGGCCGCCACGAGCGCCGCGGTCACCTCGGGCTTGCGCGGGTAGGTCTTGGCGCGCGCGAGCATGACGGCGAGCGGATTGAGATCGGTGCCGAGCGCGTCTCGACCGGCGAGCATGGCCTCGATGAGGATCGTGCCCGAGCCGCAGAACGGGTCGAGCACGAGCCCGCGCGCCGGAGCAAACGCGTCGACCAGGCGTCGTGCCGTGACGGGATGCGCGCGAGCCGGGTAGGCATGGAAGCCGTGCACGTGCGCGCGATCGGGCGCGTCGGCAGCCTCGTTCGGCGCGACGTCGACAGCATGCGCGAGGAGCTCGCTCGCGCGTTCGTCGCCGCCGCGGTCGATCTCGCCGCCGACATTGGTGAGCGAGCGACGGCGCTTGATGGGTTCGGTCGTCATCGGGATCTATTCGGGAAGGCGGGGGTGGCGAGCTTCTTCGCCTCGGCCTCGTCGAGCTCGGCCTCCTCGAGCGCACGGAACTGTTCCTCGCTCGCGTCGACGCGGACTCTCGAGACGTCGATGTCGGGCGAGACGCTGTAGCGGACCTCTGCGTCGTCATCGACGTCGATCCGCGTGCGGTCGTGGACGGCGAGCTGGGTGAGGAGCTTCTCGGCCTTCACCGCGTCGATCTTCAAGCGCGAGGCGAGCTCCGCCACCGTCACGCCGTTCTTCGCGTGCGAGGCGACCTGCTCGGCGGCCGCGAGCCACGCGCGCTCGAGGGCCTCGTTCGCGTCTGCCGTCGCGTGCTGGGCCCTCGAGCGCTGGCGCAGGGCGAGCGCCGTCTGGATGGCCGTCGCGATCGCGACGAAGAGGGTGAACACATGCGCCGAGCCGAGCACGCCGGCGAGCAGCGCGAGCGCCGAGAGCGACGCCGCGAAGGCGAAGAACCGGTACGAAAGGCGGAGTCGCGTGGCGAGCGAGAGCGAGGCCTTGGCTTCGCGGAGCGGCGTGGCTGCCGCCTCCCCGCCGAGACCACCGGGCATGCGCGGGCCGCCACAGACACCGCAGACCCACCGGAGGTTCGCGCCCGAGCCCTTGGGCTCCACGCGCGCGATGGCGTTGCAGTGCGGGCAGCGATTGGACTCGCCGCTCGGGGTGCCACAGCGCCCGCACACGCCGCCCTCGACGGCGGCCGCACCGCAAGCGGAGCAGGTAGCAAGCGGCTCGGTCACGCCGCGGGTTTTACCATGTCGGCGCCGTCCGGTCTTGTTGGGGACCTCCGGTTAGCCATGTTGGGGACCTCCGGTCCCCCTCGTCGCTTCGCTCCGAGCCTCCCCCAGGGAGAATCGGCGCTAGGCGCCGACCGGCGTGCCAGGCACGCCGTTTCTCGTGATCAGCCTGCCAGCGAGCGATCTCGAGACCTCACCCGTGGAAGGTCCCAGCCTCGCGCATCGCAGGCGTGAAAACGGCGCCGCTCCGGCGCCGCTCGCCGAAGGCGAATCACGCCGGGCAGGTGGCATCACGGGGAGGCTCGCGAAGCGAGGGGCGGAGCCCCACCAGGATCAAGGACGGACGACCTGCGTGCCCGGCGGCGGGACGAACTTGAAGCGATCGGGGGCAATCGTCTCGTTGACCTTCGGGTTGTCGAAGTCGAACCGGTTGCGGTTGCCCTGCCCGTCGACGATGAGCACGCGGCGGACCTGCGAGGTCGGGCCGTCGATGTAGAAGAGGACCTTCTGGTAGGCGGGCGAGGGCGTCTTTGGTGTGCCGACGAGGACCTGGCCGCCGGTGAAGTTCATCGCGGTGCCGTCGTAGAGTTCGAAGTTGAACGTGTCGGAGAGCTTGCCGCCGCCGACGAGGAACGAGAGCGCCGCCGGGTACTGCGACTTGTCGACGTTCTGCTCGAACATCTGCTTGTTCGCGGCCTCGTAGACCTTGAGGACGGCGCCGTCGGAGACGACCCGGTTGTCCTTCGGCTCGCTGTACTCCCAGTGCATCTTGCCGGGCTTCGCGAACGTGACGCGGCCCTTCGACTGCTTCTTCACGTTGTGCGACTTGACGAAGAACTCCTGCGTGAAGTCGCTCGAGAACGAGGTCGTCTTGTCGTAGAAATTCTGGACCTTCGTGAGGACCGCCTGGGCCTGCTCCGCGGGGAGCGCGGAGGCCGCTGCTTGGGCCGAGCTGTCGGTCGCGATCATCGGGACGGCAGAGGCCGCGAGACCGAGGAGGCCGGCGAAGAGGAGCGAGTGGAGGCGGCGCGAGTGCATGTCGATTCTCTCCCGAAGGAACGTCACACGAGGACCAAGTTCTTACACCTTGGACGTACCAACCCCTCTCAATATTGCCGGCGGGGCTCCCCCGCAAGCTCAGGAAGGTCAGCGGTTCGCGGCGGCCCTGGAAATAGGCACTCTCGTCCCGGGGAGGGCGCGACCCTGGAGGTGCGTAACCGCGATCGCAAGGGCGTCTGCGGCATCGGAGGGGGGCGTCGTGGCAAGCCCGAGCATGATGCGGATCATGTGGGCGACCTGCGCCTTGTCGGCGCGGCCCGCGCCGACGACCGTGCGCTTCACGCGCGCCGGCGGGTACTCGAACACGGCAAGGCCGGCGCGCGCGGCGACGAGGAGCCCGACGCCGCGAGCATGCGCTAGCTTGGACGACGACGAGGCGTCCTTCGCATAGAACATCGACTCGATGCTCGCCTCGAGCGGCATGTACTTCGCGACGACCTCGACGAGCGCGGTCTCGATGGCGACGAGGCGTTCGCCGAGCGGCCCTTCGCTGACCACGCTGACGACGCCGTGAGAGACATGCGTGAGCCTGGTGCCCACGCGGCGAACGACGCCCCAGCCGAAGTGTCGCGTTCCCGGGTCGAGCCCGAGGACGGTGACTCCTGCGGCGGCGTCCGGGACGCTCACGAGAGCTTCGCGAGCTCCTCGTCGGAGACGTCGAAGTCGGCGTAGACGTTCTGCACGTCGTCGTGGTCGTCGAGGAGCTCGGCGAGGTTGATGAGGACCTCGGCCTCGCGGCCCGCGACCTGCTTCTTCGTCTTCGGGATGAAGGCGAGCTGCGAGGCCTTCACGGTGACCTTGGCGGCCTCGAGCGCGTCGAGGACGACCTGGAGCGACTCCGGCGGCGCCGTGATCGACCAGACCTCGCCCTCGTCGGAGTAGTCCTCGGCGCCCGAACCGACGGCGACCTCCATCAGCTGGTCCTCGTTCGAGTCGGCCTTGTCGAGGGTGATGAGACCCTTGCGGTCGAACGCCCAGAGCGCGACGCCGGCGCCGCCGAGGTTGCCGTTGTTCTTCTCGAAGATCTTCCGGATCTCGGCGACGGTGCGGTTCCGGTTGTCGGTCGCGCCCTCGACGAGGAAGAGCGTGCCGCCGGGGCCGGTGCCCTCGTAGACGACCTCCTCGATGGCCTGGCCTTCCATCTCGCCGGTGCCGCGCTTGATCGCGTTCTTGATCGTATCGCCGGGCATGGACTTCGACTTGGCGTCCGCGATGGCCTTGCGCAGGCGCGCATTGTTCGCCGGATCCCCGCCGCCCATCCTCGCCGCGACGTTAAGCTCCTTGATCAGCTTCGTGAAGAGCTTGCCGCGCTTGGCGTCAGTCGCCCCCTTCGCGCGTTTGATCGTCGCCCATTTGGAGTGCCCGCTCATGCCGCCACCCTAATTTGAGGCCAGCGGCGCGTCCAGCAACGCCTCCTGCGGCTCCCGGAACCCCGTTTTACGGGGTGGGGGGCTTGATGTGCGTGGATGCCCGGAAGGCGTCGTCGGTGCGGTGGGCTTCGGTCACGAAGGCGTCGTACTTCTCCTTCGGGATCGTGCCCGTCGTCAGCTCCAACGTGAAGTCCTCCTCGATCGTGCTGCCTGCCACCGAGATCCTCCGCTGCGCCGAGAGCAGCGGTCCCTTGCCCTCGAACGGTCCAGGCAGACGCGCGATCGACGCCTTCGCCGGCAGCTCGACACGGCGGCGGACGTGGAACTGCGTCGCATGGTTGATCGCGAGGGCGCTCTCTCGTGTGCCCTGGCTCGCGTAAGCCGCGCTCAGCGTCGTCGCATACGGACGCGGGAACACGTAGTGGATCGGATCGATCCCCGGCAGGACCCAGAGGCGTGAGCCGGGCTTCGTTCCCTCGACCTGCGCGTACGCCGGTGCGGTGAGCTCTGCGCGGATCGCGACCTGCCAGCTGCCCTCGGTCGACGACAGCTCGACCTTCTCGACCGTCGCGAACGGCACCCACGCGAGCGCGATGCCGCGGAGCGCACGCTGACGCTCGTTGCCGACGAGACGAACGAGCGCCTCGGCGATGTCCTGCGCGGAGCGCCCACGGAGCAGCACGGTCAGGACGCCCTTCGCGTTGCCCTGTTCGTCGACCACGAGGCGTTCGTCGATCTCGTCGCGCTGCGCGCCCGAGGTGTTCGTCGCCGGAAGCGGCGCGATGCGCCCGTCGCCGTAGATCGCCGAGCGACCACGGAGCTCGGGCGAGATGCGCCCCGCGGGGAGCGGGGGACCGGGCACGTCGGCGTCGATCCAGATGTCCTCGGTCGTGCCGGGCTTCTGGGCGTCCGCGACGTGGGCGACGGCGAGCGGGTGCATGAAGCGCCCGAAGTGCGGGGGGAACGTCGGGCTGTCCGAGAACGGCTCGTTCTCGGCGACGACGACGTCGGTGTGGATGCCGAGCTCGCGCAGCGCGCGCACGATGAGCCAGGTGCGGCTGCCTTCGTGCGTCGCGAGCGTCGTGCGTGCCGTCACCACCTGGCCGCCGTTGCGACCGAGGTCGGTGTCGGCGAGCACGACGCCCGACGCCTCCTTGACGGCCTGGCCGGTCGCCGCGACGATCTTCTCGACGAGCGCGCGAGACGGTTCGCAGCCGGTGGCCGGGCAAGCGGCGACCTGCTTGGCCCACGCGCTGACCTCGGGGCTGTCGGCGTCGAGCGAAGCGAGAGTCTCGCGGAGCCCGTGCGCGACGTCGTCCCACGTCGTCGTGGAGAAGCTGATGCCGACGTTGCGGTCCATCTTCGGCACGCCCCACTCGACGCGCCGGACGGCGTGGTCCTTCATGGTCCACACGAGCACGCGCTTGCCTTGCTCGGCGCGCTCCTCGGCCTTACCGAGCATCGGGTGGCTCCAGAGAGAGCCCTTCAGTCCCTGGGGCAGACGCATCTCGATGCGTGCCTCGCGGACGGCGGTGCGCTCGGGAAGGAGGTCGGGCGTGTCCAGCCCGATGTTGCCCATCTCGCCGGGAACGCCCCAGCCCTCGTAGATCGCCTCGACCGCGTCGCCGGCCTCGAGCTGCGAGAGATCGGCATGCGACTGCGCGGCGCGCGGTGTCGCGTCGGGGAGGAGGATGCGGCCGTCCTTCTTGAAGATGCGGCGTCGCAGGATGCGCACGGTATCGCGGCCGTACATCATCGGCGCGCCGGCCTGCGCGTTCGACTCGACGTCGGTCGTGCCCATCACCCGG
>Ga0105047_10003549_pt1 | contig 27476 bp, 22 predicted proteins | sample MAT04_FD_78384 | JGI IMG/M metagenome (GOLD analysis project Ga0105047, IMG submission 78384) | Freshwater microbial communities from Lake Fryxell liftoff mats and glacier meltwater in Antarctica - MAT-04 (megahit assembly) | ecosystem: Environmental > Aquatic > Freshwater > Ice > Liftoff... | reverse complement strand
GGAGCGGCTGGAGTCCGCTGAAGTGACCGCTGACGGGATCGTCGGCGATCGTCGGTTCGCGATCTTCGACACGGTCACTGGACTGGGGCTGACCGGTCGGCGCGCGCCGGGGCTGCTGTTCGCGGCTGCCCGACTGCGCGACGACGGCACCGCCGAGATCACGCTCCCGGACGGATCGGTCGCTGCGGACGATGATGCGCTGAGTCGCTGGCTCGGCCGGCCGGTGCATCTCCGTTCCTCGGACGACCACGCCAGCCGCCAGTACGAGAACCCGTTCGACACCGAACACGAATCGCAGTGGCGCGCGTTCACGGGTGCCCAGGGGCCGTTCCACGACTCGGCACAGACCCGTGTCTCCCTCGTCTCTACCGGCTCGCTGGGTGCCTGGGACCCGCGTCGATTCCGCTCCAACGTGCTCCTGGACGGTGCTGGCGAGGACGTATTCGTGGGTGAGGCGATGCGTCTGGGCGATGCCGTCCTGGACGTAAGCAAGCGGATCGGTCGATGTGTCATGACCACGCGCCCGCAGCCGGGTGGCATCGCGGCCGACCCGGATGTGCTGCGCGCCATCGCCCGGGAGCGTGACGCCTGTCTCGCCATCGGCGCACTCGTGGCACAGCCGGGCACGGTACGCATCGGGGACAGCCTCACCCCTCGATGACCCTCCGGTCTGCAGGCGCCGGTAGACTCTGGGTCAGGGATAGCGGAGAGGAGCTCGATTGACCGACACGTCAGAACGCGGCAAGACCGTCCACGGCTCGATGGCCAACGCGGGTCATCGCGTCCTCGCGCCCGATGACGCGGAAGTGGAGGCCTACCTGGAGGTCGCGCTCGACGCGCCGGCGCCCGACCGCGACCCGAGCGACCGGCCCGCCGCGAGCACCGATCAGCCCGCTGGCACGGTCGCCATCCTGGATTTCGGCAGCCAGTTCGCGCAGCTCATCGCCCGCCGCGTCCGGGAGCTGAACGTGTATTCCGAGCTGTTGCCCTTCGACACCAGCATGGCCGAGCTGGAGCGTCGCGGCGTCCGCGCCATCATCCTCTCGGGCGGTCCCAACTCGGTCTATGACGAGGGTGCGCCGCACCCCGACAGCGCCATCTGGAGCGGCCGCATCCCGGTCCTGGGTATCTGCTATGGCGCGCAGCTGATGGCCCTTGGCCTGGGTGGTGACGTGCTCCCGGCTGCTCGGCGGGAATACGGTCCGGCATCCGTGACCATCACCGCCGACGACGGATTGTTCACGGGCATCGAGCGGGAGCAGCCCGTCTGGATGAGCCACGGCGACTCCATCACCCGCTTGCCGGAGGGCTTCCACGCCACGGCACAGACGGACTCGACCGCATACGCGGGACTCGCCGACCCCGGTCGCAACCTGTACGGCATCCAGTTCCACCCGGAGGTGGTGCACACCCCCGCGGGCCGCCAGGTGCTGCGCAACTTCGTGGTCGGCATCGCGCACATCGGGCAGTCATGGACACCCGCCAACTTCATCGATTCGACCGTCAACGAGATCCGTGAGCGCGTCGACGCGCACGCCCGGGTGGCAGGCACGGACGGCAACGTCATCTGTGCCCTGTCGGGTGGCGTCGACTCCGCGGTCGCAGCGGCCCTCGTCCACAGGGCGGTGGGCGATCGGCTGACGTGCATCTATGTCGACCACGGCCTGATGCGCAAGAAGGAATCGGAGCTGCTGCGGGCCACCTTCGAGCAGAACCTGGGCATGCAGCTGGTCATGGTGGATGCGCGGGAGCGGTTCCTGAAGCGCCTGGCCGGTGTCGAGGACCCGGAGCAGAAGCGGCGCATCATCGGCGACGAGTTCATCCGGGTGTTCGAGGAAGAGGCGGCGCGGCTCAAGAGCACCGGCGGCAGCATCGACTTCCTGACCCAGGGCACGCTGTACCCGGACGTCATCGAGTCGGCGACAGCGGAAACCAAGACCGCGCAGAAGATCAAGACCCACCACAACGTGGGTGGCCTGCCGGCGGACCTGAAGTTCCAGCTCATCGAGCCGTTGCGCTACCTGTTCAAGGACGAGGTGCGCGCCGTTGGCCTGGAGATGGGCCTGCCCGAACAGATGGTGATGCGCCAGCCATTTCCCGGGCCCGGGCTCGCCATCCGCATCATCGGCGCGGTCACCGCCGAACGGCTGGACACGCTGCGTGACGCCGACTGGATCGTCATCGATGAGATCAAGGCCGCGGGCCTCTACCGGAGCGTGTGGCAGAGTTTCGCGATCCTGACTCCCGTGCGCAGCGTGGGCGTCATGGGTGACGGCCGGACGTACGCCAACGTGGTCGCCATCCGTGCCGTGACCAGCGAGGACGGCATGACCGCGGACTGGGCCAAGCTGCCCTACGACGTGCTGGGCAAGATCTCGTCGCGCATCGTGAACGAGGTGCCGGGCGTCAACCGGGTGGTCTATGACATCAGCAGCAAGCCGCCGGCCACCATCGAGTGGGAGTAGCTCGTTGAGTGGCGAGCGCCTGTCGGCACCCGGTCCGTCCTACGTGCGCGAGGAGGAGATCCGGTTGCCGGGTGACCCGAACGCACCCGCTGCGCTCCTGGGCATGACCGCGCCGAGCATCATGGATGACGGCTGGTGGCTGACCCACATGTGGGCGCAAGACGCGGATGGCGTGCTGGAGGCGACCGCCGCCGCACCGCTCGCGGGGCCGCCGCCGGGGCCGCCGCTGATGGTCATGGGTCCGGCGCTGGCCGGCGCCCTGGCCGGGTTGCTGGACCAGGAGGACGGTCGTCAGCTCATCCGTTTGCGGATGCCGCCGGCACCCGATGAGGCACGACCCTGGGCGAGGCCACTGCTGCTGATGACCGCGGTCCGCTGGGATCCGGTACGCAACGCCACGATGCGCCCCAACGAGCTGGCACGGGAGCTGCTACGAGCCTTCGCGCGGGCCGTGGAAGCTGCGGGCGCGCCGGGCCGCGTCACCGCCTGAGCCGCTGATGCGCAGTGGCCCGGTCACTCCCGGCATGCGCACGGACACTGGCCGCGGCACGAGTGCGGTCGTGGACACGGCTGCCGCCGTCGTCGCCGCCGATCCGGCGCTCTGGCTGCTCGGCATCGTGGGCTTTGGTGCCCGGGGCGGTCTGATCCTGCTGACCCTGCCGGTCCTGACCATCCCCAGTCCGGTGCTGCTGAGCATCCTGTTTCGGAACGAGCTGAACACGTCGGGCACGAGCGCCAGCTTCGACGTCCTGGCAGCCGTCGCGGCGGCGCTCACCGGCATCGTGGCGCTGCTGGCCATCCTCATCTCCGCGTGGGCGGAGCTGCACAGCGTCGAGCGCTGTGTCGCATTGCCCCAGTCCGGGACGCTCCGACTCGGCCGGCCGGCGCGTCAGCTGCAACCTCGAGAACGCAGGTCCCTGCTGCTCTGGGTGGCCGCGGTCCAGGCCGCCGGGTTGATGCCCATCCTGCTGCTCACCTTCCTGGTCGTGGGTCGGATCGGCCGCCTGGTGGCGACCGAGCTCCAGACACCCAGCGACCTCGCGATGCCGCTCATCGCGCGCGTGGCACGGGACATCGCACCGACGCTCCTCGGGATGCTGCTCATCGTCGCCATCATCGAGGTGTTCGTCAGTGTCGCGAGCCGGCGCCTGGTCATGGCCCGGCTGGGGTTGCTGCCCGACGGTGCGGGCGAACGCACCGAAGGTCGTCTCGCAATCCACGGCGCGCTGCGGGTCGTCCGGCAGCCGCTGCGAGTGGCTGGTGTGGCGGCGATGTCCTGGGCCACGGCGGCCGTCGCCATCCTGGTCGCTGTCGGCAGTCTGTCACTCGCCTGGGGCGCGACCCGCCAGGGATTGGCGGCCCTGGGGCGGACTGGGGATATGGGGGCGATGCTCGGCGCGCTCATCACCGCGTGCCTGCTGAGCGCGGTCTGGATCGGCGCCCTCTGCCTGTGCGGGCTGGCCAGCGCGTTCCGCGGCAGCCTGTGGACGATGGACACGCTGAGATGAGGCCCCGACGCGGTACTGCCACGGCCGCAGGGCTGCTGGCGCCCGTGCTCCTGGCGGTCGTGCTGCCGGCGATCGTGGCGCTGGCCATCGCGGTGCTGGCGATCGCGGTGCTGGCGAGCTCGGTCGCGGCACAGTCCCCGGCACCATCGTCCCCATCTGCCGCTGACTGCGTTCCCGTCGCGGCGGTGCTGCCGCCACGCATCGATGACCTGGTCCTCGTGAGCAGCATCGTGCCGGGTGTCGCAGCGATCGAACCCGAGGAGCTCCTGGATCAGCTGCTTGGGTCCCTCGGGCGTGCGCGATCGGACGTCTGCGTGGTGGTCCTGGCATATGGGTCCGGCAGCGCTGCCGTCAGCGGCCAGCTGCTCCATATCCAGGGCGCCAGCGTGCCGGATCTTGCGGCCCGCTTCTCCGACGCCGTACGGGAGCGACTCGTTGCGTATGGGGCTGGCGCGGTCTCGACCGTCAGCGAGGTGGCCGGCCGGCAGGTCTGGTCGCTGGTTGTGACTGCACAGGGCCAGGTCAGCCAGGTGCTGGCATGGCAGATGGGCGACACGCTGCTCGTCACATCCGACTCCGCCGCCATGTCGCGGCTGGTGCCGCTCCTGGCCGTAGTGGTCGGTTCTTCGCCCTCATCCGACCCCGCATCAGTGCCCCCAAGCATGGCTCCAGCGCCATCGGGTTAAGGCCTCGACACCGGATCCGTAGCCCTCCCGTTCCCGGCATGGGCCCCTTCCCCTGATATAGTCGGCCGCGGCCATCGGGCGGCCTCGCTTCATCGCGACAGGCCCGCTACGCAGCGCTGAGGCTTTAGCATCCATGTTCGGTGATGTCGAGAAGGCGTTCGGGGATTCGATCGATTCGATCCTCGGCAACCAGTACGTCCAGGTCGCCATCCAGGCGATCATCGTGTACATCATCCTGGTCTGGCTGCTGACTGCCTTCTGGGCGTTCCGGGACATGCAGCACCGGACCACGAACCCGGTCGCGCCATATCTGGCCGCCGGGCTCATCGTCGCCTTCACGCCCTTCCTGTTCCTGTTCGCGGTCCTGCTGTACCGCATCATCCGGCCCCGCGAGACCATCTCGGAGTCGAACGAACGGGCGCTGGCGGAGGAGGCGATCCTCGCCGAGATCGAATCCCGACCCCACTGCGCCAACTGTTCGCGGGCCGTGGAAGAGGAGTGGATCATCTGCCCCACCTGCCGCAACCGCCTGCGTCGCGTGTGCCCCAATTGCAGCCGCCTGGTGGAGCTCGACTGGACACTGTGCGCCTGGTGCGGCAAGGACTTCGAACGACCGGAAGTAGTGGCGCCCGCGTACATGCCCGGACCCCAGCCCCAGCTTGGTGGACCGCAGATGCCGCTCCAGGTGGATGGCCCTCCCCGACAGGCGCTCGGTCCCAGCATGATGGGTCCTGACATGACCCCCGTCCGGGAGCGTTGACCGCGCCGCAGCCGCCCGAGGACGACGACCCGCGTGACTTCGAGTCCCCGGGCGTCGTGCCCCCGCCGTCGAGTGGGCCGCCCGGCGGCCGCATCTTCACCCTGGATGGCCGCCCCGTCCCGTCGCTCTACCTCGGGACGTGGCTATTCAGCATCGGCGGCATCGCAGCACTCCTGATCGCGACCCAGGCGCAGCCGTCGACGGGGCGCTCCCTGATGGCCCTCGCGGGTATCGTCGCATTGGGTATCGGGCTCGCGGCCGGGGCCGGATATCAGGTCGTGGCTCGCGGGGAGCGGCCTGCCGAGTCCTACCACGGCCCATCGCCCGTGCTGCTGTTCGGTCTGGTGCTGGTCATCAGCACCCTCGCGTCCGCCCTGCTCGGTGCCGCGAACCTGGTCGACCCGGAGCAGCCCTACGGCTTCCTGTTCGGGTTGCTGGTGGTCGGCCTGGCATACCTGGTGACCATCGAGCTGTTCGTGGTCCGGTCGGGCGCCCTGTCATGGTCCGCCATGGGCTGGCCGGTACGTCGCCCAGGGATGCTGCGTGTCGCGCTCCGGGACGTCGGTGTGGCCGTCTTCGTGATGGTGCCGGTCACACTCGGCGTCCTGGTCTGGGGCGCGCTGCTGGCGAGCGTCCTCCAGGTCACGGCACCGGAGACGCTGCCCGACGCGCACGGCTCGACCGAGGCGCTGGCCGTGGTGCTGGCGGCAGCGGTCATCGCACCCATCGGTGAGGAGGCATTCTTCCGCGGCTTCGCTCTGAGTGCCTGGCTGCGCGACCTGGGCGAGCGGCCGGCGCTCATCCGGAGCGCCCTGTTCTTCGCCGTCGTCCACATCCTCAACATCCGGGTCGCGACAGAGCAGGCGAGCGAAGGGCTCGGTCAGGCCATGCTCCAGTTCGCGGTCATCCTGCCCCTTGGCCTGGCACTCGGCTGGCTGTTCCTGCGACGCGGCATCGTGGCCGCCATCGCGGGGCACATGGCCTACAACGGCTTCCTGCTGGGTCTCCTCGCCCTGTCACGATCGGCCGCGCCCGGGCCCTGATCGACGGGGTTGTCCCCAAAGTCACGGACAAGTGGGGCGCAAGTCCGCGCGAAGGCCCGCTGCCTACAGTGCATCTTGCATCCGGGTCCGGAGGGCGGGGGAATCGGCGGGCTCTGTCCTTCGGATCCGGATGCATCGAACCGACCCGCCGGTCGTCGCTCGCCAGACGCCCGGAGGCTCCCGTGGATCATCTGCCATCTCGCCGCTCCATCCGGGAGCTGCCGAGCACGGAACGACCCCGCGAGCGACTGGAACGCCGGGGAGCGGCCGGATTGAGCGCCCCGGAGCTCATCGGCCTGGTGTGGGGGAGTGGCACGCGGCACGCGAGCGCGACGACCATGGCAGAGGAGGCACTCATCCGGCTCGATGGACTTTCCGGCCTGGCAGTTGCGGGTCCTGCCGAACTGCGCGCCCTGCCGGGTGTCGGGCCGGTCCGTGCGGCACAGCTGGCGGCCGCATTCGAGCTTGGTCGGCGCGCGCTCGTGGACTGGCCGACCGGTCGCTGGTCGATCCGGGCGCCACGCGACCTGGCAGAGCGGCTGCTACCGGAGATGGGCCGCCTGGAACGGGAGGAGCTCCGGGTCGTGCTGCTCTCGTCCAAGAACACGGTCCTGTCCATCGAGCGCATCTACCAGGGCAACGTGTCGGCCGCGCTGGTGCGTGTCGGGGAGCTGTTCCGGGATGCCGTCCGACGCCACGCGGCGGGCATCATCGTGGTCCACAACCACCCTTCGGGAGACCCGACGCCGAGCCCCGAGGACCTCCACCTCACGGCCGAGACAGTGGCTGCTGGCCGACTCCTGGATGTGCCGGTGCTGGACCACCTCATCATCGGACACGACGCGTACGTGAGCCTGCGTGACCGGGGCATCACCTTCGACCGACCCGGCGGTGGTGCATGATCGAACGGCCCGGTTCGGGCACGCAACGGCCGTGTTTCAGGGGCGGCAGGCCCGAGGCCCACCGGCGCGCGATCCGTCGGCGCGCGATCCGTTAGGGGTAGTCGGGATAGCATCCTTGGAACTCCAGGCCCTGCGCGACGTATGGGTTCTACGAAGGTACCGATGGCCTCGTCCCGTCGGACCCTGGGGCCAGGGTGGTCTCCCTCCCCGACGATGACCCGTCCTAACTCGTCGCGGATGACAGCGCCGGGTTCGTATCGGACGCTGAACCACACCCCATCACCCGCGACGATCGGCAATCACCCACATTTGGCAATGCGGCAGGCACCATCGGTCCGTCCAGGCCGGCTCGTCGAGATCGGCGCTCCCCGATGGCGTCGTCAGTCGCGGGACGACTGAACCGGCCAACGATCGGCCTGCCGCTAGCAGTCTCAGGCGTCGGACCACTGGATCAGCCAAGGAATAGGGCGAATCGGCTGGATCCGCGGCTCCGCGACGTCCATGTTGGTTCGTTCAGTCGCTGGGCGACTCAGGGCCGAGGCCGGCGCCGGCCAGACCCCAGGAGGCACCGGGCCGAGGCCGGCGCCGGCCAGACCCCAGGAGGCACCGGGCCGAGACCGGCCGGCCAGACCCCAGGAGGCACCGGGCCGGGGCCGGGCCCTCGGGGACCGCGCGCCGGCGGGCCTCGGGGACCGCGCGCCAGCGGCCACTCCGGGCTCCGCCTCCCCCGGCGAGCCCGCCACTGGCACGCCCCGTGCTCCTGTCGGGGAGTCCGGAGCGCGCCGGTATACTCCCTTGGCGCTCGATCACGACTCGTGACTGCCCAGCGGCCACGGGACGCGGCTACACGGCTCACGCGCCCGCCCGACATCCCAGAGGGGTCCACCCCAAACCATGTTCGACGCCTTCCTTGGCCGGTTCTCCCGAGACATCGGGATCGATCTCGGGACCGCCAACACCCTGGTGCACGTCCGCGGACGCGGCATCGTCATCAGCGAGCCCAGCGTCGTGGCCATCGATGCGCGGACCAAGAAGGTGCTGGAGGTCGGTGCGGAGGCCAAGCGGATGGTCGGCCGGACACCCGCCAGCATCATCGCCGTGCGGCCGCTCCGGGACGGGGTCATCAGCGACTTCGACGTCACGGAGCAGATGATCAAGTACTTCGTGCAGAAGGTGCACGATCGGGTGGGGCTCATCCCCCGGCCGCGGATGCTGCTGGGTATCCCGTCGGGCGTGACCGAGGTGGAGAAGAGGGCCGTCCGTGACGCGGCTCTCAATGCCGGTGCCCGCTGGGCGCGCCTCATCGAGGAGCCCATGGCGGCCGCCATCGGCGCCGGCCTGCCCATCGGCGAGCCCACGGGATCACTCATCGTGGACATCGGCGGCGGCACCACGGAGGTCGCGGTCATCAGCCTCGGCGGCATCGTGGTCGCGCGCAGCATCCGCATCGGTGGCGACGAGCTGGACCAGGACATCATCGCGTACGGCCGACGCGAGTTCAACCTGCTGGTCGGCGAGCGGACGTCGGAAGACATCAAGATCGCCATCGGCTCGGCATACCCGGGTCCTCATGACGAGCAGCACGTCACGTTCCGCGGACGAGACCTGTTGACCGGCCTGCCGCGCTCGGTGGAGATCACCGCGGACCAGGTCCGGGAGGCCATCGAGATCTCGGTCGCCCAGATCGTGGAGACCATCAAGGACACCATCGAGGAGACGCCGCCGGAGCTGGTGGCGGACATCATGGACCAGGGCATCGTGCTGGCCGGTGGCGGAGCCTTGCTCCAGGGCCTCGATCGGCGCATCGCGGAGGCGACCCTGATGCCGGTCCACATCGCCGACGATCCGCTCACGTGTGTGGCACGCGGCACGGGTATCGTGCTGGAGCGGCTCGAGGATCCCATCATGGAGCGGGCGCTCGTCGCGGAGACGTATTCCCGCTCGCCCCGCTGACCTGACCCGGTCCACCGCCGGTCCCACGTGGCCGGGCAGCACCAGGAGCGTCCACCATGCTGCGTGACCGACAGGCTCGAGGTCGCATCGTGACCTACGTGCTGCTCATCGCCGTCAGCCTGATGCTGCTCGCGTTCAGCGACTCGCGGCCCCTGCGCGACCTGCGTGGCGGCGTCAACTTCGCGCTCGCGCCGGTGCAGGAGGCGCTCTCGGGCGGTGCCAGGTCCGTGGGATCGCTGTTCTCTGCGTTCGCGGAGATCGACCAGCTGCGCCAGGAGAACACGGCCCTCGCCAGTCGTGTCTCGCAGCTGGAGCAGGAGAACCTCCAGATCCCGCCGCTGCTGATCGAGAACCAGCGCCAGGCCGAGTTGCTCCGGACCAAGTCCTCCTTCGATCACAAGACCGTGGCGGCCGATGTCATCTACAGCGATGCCACGGGCGCCGAACGGGTCATCACCGTGGACAAGGGCAGTGATGCGGGCATCGTGCTGGGCGCCACGGTCCTCGCCCCTGGTGGCGCGCTGGCGGGCCAGGTCCAGGAGGTCGGCCGCAACTACGCCACCATCCGACTGCTCAACGACACCCGCTCCCTGGTCATCGGGCGGGACATCCGGACCCGCGCCACGGGTGAGGTGCGCGGCAACCTGTCGGCGCCCCTGGACATGGGCAACGTGCGCGCGACGGACGACATCGCCGAGGGCGACACGATCGTCACCTCGGGCGGCTTTGGCAAGGACCTCAAGTCCCAGTTCCCCAAGGACATCGTCATCGGCCGCATCATCGGCGTGAACCAGTCGCAGACCAGCATCGTGAGTACCGCATTGGTCGATCCGGCAGCGGACCTCGACTCGCTCGAGACGGTCCTCATCATCACCGACTTCGTGCCCCCACAGCTGCCGGGGTCCACACCGCCACCGGACGCCGGGCCGACCGATGACCCGGCCGTGGATCCGACGCCGACACCTGCGCCACGCCAGAAGACGCCCAAGCCCACGAAGCGCTGACGTCGCTCCCGACCCCCACGCGCCGGTCCAAGGGAAGCCCATTGCGACGATCGCAACCACATCGCATGGCATCGTCGCGCACCACTCGCGCACCACGCGCGGACCACCCCGGGGGTACCCGGCTAGTACCCCGGTCATGCCCCAGGGGGCCCGGGCTCCATGCCGCACCCCATAGCACCGATCCGGAGTACACCTGACAGGACCCGCTTCGCGATCCGCCCGCGCTTGCCATATCGCCGCCGTCGGGGCACCATGGGGCCATCCGGCCCGGGACCATGCGGGTATGGATAAGGTTGCTTCACATAAGCGAGTCTGTGTGGAGTGACCAACACGTCCCTCCGGGCGTGATGTGCCCCAGAGATACCGGAGTGACCTTCGATGCAGCTCGCCCATGCTGCGCCGCGACGTGCCTCGCGACGCCCAGCAGCCATCGCCGCCACCGTCATGGCGTCGGTGCTGGTGCTGTCCACCATGCTCGTATCCCAGGTGCGTGCGGCTGCCCAGCCGACCACCCCGGCGCGAGCTGCCGACGTCTCCGACGCCACCAACGGCAGCGGCACGATCTGCACCGGTCAGGGCGCCTACAAGGCGGTCATCGTGGTCGGGCCGGTCGGCAGTTCCACGGCTCGCTTCACGGACTGGGCGAACAAGATCGGCACCGCCGCGAGCAACGCTGGCATGAACGTGTGCAAGGTATACACGCCCTATGCGGATGCCGTGACGGTGAAGACCGCAGCCAAGGGCGCGGACCTGTTCGTGGCCCTGATGCACGGCAACGGCTATCCCCATCAGACGTCGACCGGCAGGGCCGCAGGCGCGGACCCCAACGACGGGAACGACGCCACGGCACACGGTCTGGGCCTGAACGCCAGCTACGGCAGTTCGTCACTCAAGTACTACGGCGCCGATTGGGTCGTCACCAACCTGCACCTGGCGCCCAATGCCATCGTGGTCTTGAGCCACATGTGCAATACCGCCGGCAACAGCGAAGACGCCGACCCGATCCCGACGTACGAGTTGGCGATCGATCACGTCGACAACTTCGCGCGAGGCTTCCTGGCCAGCACCTCCTCGCCCTCGGGCAGCCACCCCAGCGTGGTCATGGCGCTCCAGAGTCAGAGCTTCGACCTGACCACCAAGACGCTGTTCACGACCCTCATGACCTCCACCGCGACCATGGACCAGGCGTTCATGAAATCCTACGGTGCGAACACCGGCTCGTGGCTGGGGTCGTACCTGCCCAACTACGGCGGCATCGGGACGACCGACTTCTACATCACCCGTCGCTCAGATGGCTCTGGCCTGCGCAGCAGCGGCCAGGTCCACCTGGACCCCGATCTCGCCTATCCGGGCAAGCTGCCGCCCGCCAGCTGGGATCGGTACAGGCCCGATGTCGCGTGGCTGAATGGCTTTGCGGGCAAGACCAGGAACATCCAGAACCCCAACGGCTCCGGCCAGGTCCGCTTCGGGTATGTCCGCGCCATCGCCGGCGACCTCACCCTGAAGGCGTCCACCTGGAAGGCCGGTGCATCCACGGGCGGGACCCCCACCCCCACGGCGACTCCGCGACCAACCCCGACCGCGACCCCGCGACCGACCGCGACGCCGCGACCCACCCCGACGCCGACCCCTGACCCGACGCCGACCCCTGACCCGACGCCGACCCCGACGCCGACGCCTGATCCGACGCCGACGCCTGATCCGACGGCCACGCCTGAGCCGACCCCTGACCCGACGCCGACCCCTGAACCGACGCCGACCCCTGACCCGACGCCGACCCCTGACCCGACGCCGACCCCATCGCCCACCACAGCGCCTGCCCTAACGACGCTGCGGGCCGCCCAGGCTGAGGGCACCATCCCCGCCGGCGACGAGTCGCTACCCGTGTTCACGCCCAACGGTGACGGCACCAGCGACAGCCTGACGCTGCACTACAGGTCCACGGCGGCCGCCAAGCTCAGGGTGACCGTGACGGACTCGTCCGACACCGTCATCCGGACGTTCTCGGTCGCCGGCAAGCGGGGCTCCTCCAGCCTCGCCTGGAACGGCAAGATGAACTCCGGGGCCATCGCTCCGGACGGTACCTACGCGGTCAAGGTCCAGGTGGTCGGCGGCAACAGCAAGACGACCAGCGTCAAGGTCCTGACGGCCATCAAGGTGCCCGTCACGTCGCGGGTGCTGATGCATGCCTCGGACGGTGACAGCCTCGCCCAGTCGGCGAAGCAGTCCGTCGCCGTGCGCGCCAACGCGCACGTCCGATGGCGCATCCTTGATGCCCACGGCGACGTCGTGCGCACCGGTATCGACAACGAGCGAGTGAACCGCGGTACCACCACCTGGACCTGGGACGGCAAGGACGACGCCGGCGTGTACGTGCCCAACGGCGTGTACACCTCTATCGTCACGGCCACGACCTCGAAGGGCGCGTACAGCCATCAGGTCACCATCCGGGTGATGCCCTACAGCGTGGTCGGCGACTTCGTCCAGCGACCCGGCCAGTGGAACACGCTCGCGGTGTACGCCGCCGAGACCCACAAGGTCGCGCCCACCATCACGGTCAAGCAGCCGGGCATGGCCGCCTACAAGCTGACGCTCAAGAAGGTGACCACCAACCGCTGGTCGGCCATCTGGAAGGCACGCCCGGGCAAGACGGGGAGCGCCACCTTCACCATCGCCGGTACGGACGAGCTGGGCGGCAGGCAGTCCGCTGCCTGGAAGGGCACCATCCAGTAGGTCCACGCCGCTGCCATGAGCGCGACGGGTAGACTGCGCTGATGCTGGACGCGCCCTTCGCCGACACCTGGGTCGTGCTACCCACCTACAACGAGATCGACAACCTCGAGGGTATCGCCGGCGCGATCCTGGACCGTCTGCCGGGTGCCACGCTGCTGGTCGTTGATGACTCATCCCCGGATGGCACCGGTGACCTCGCCGACCGACTGGCGGCTGCCGAGCCACGTGTCCGGGTCCGGCATCGGCCGGGCAAGGAAGGCCTGGGCAAGGCGTACATCGATGGCTTCTCCCTGGCCCTCGAAGGCGGTGCCAGGCGCATCGTCCAGATGGATGCTGACTGGTCGCACTCGCCCGACTACCTGCCACCGCTCGTGAACGCCCTGGCCGGCGGTCTGGACGCACCACGACCCGATGGTGCAGACCTGGCCATCGGCTCCCGATACGTGTCTGGCGGTGGCGTCGTCGACTGGGGCGTCGCCCGGCGCTTCATCTCCCGGGGCGGATCCGTGTTCGCCCGCGTGGTCCTGTGGCTGTCGCCGCATGACCTGACCGGCGGCTTCAAGGCGTGGCGGCGGGAGGCGCTCGAGGTCGTCGACTGGCAGCGCGTCCACTCGGGCGGTTATGTGTTCCAGATCGAGACCACCTACCTCGCGAGCCGGGCCGGGGCACGGGTCGTGGAAGTGCCCATCGTGTTCACGGACCGTCGCGTGGGCGTGAGCAAGATGTCGCGGGGCATCATCGGTGAGGCCCTGCGGGTCGTGCTCCAGCTGCGCTGGGACGAGATCCGCGGGCGGGGACCGACTGCGAAGCTCGAACGGCCAGCCGCCCCCGGCTCCTGATGGTGCGTCTGGGCGACCTGACGGCGCAGACAGTCGAACGCCCAGCAGGCGCCACCGTCGTCATCGACCTGCGACTGCTCCAGGAGCCCGAACGGGCGCCCATCACGGCGGCCTACCTACGGGCGCTCCTGGAGGCGTTTGCGGTCGCACCGCTGCCGGGTGAGGAGCTCATCGTCGTCCTCCGCCGACGGCGCCCCGACCCGATCAAGGAACTCGAGGGTCACGGGCTGCGGGTCGCTGGTCGGCGCTGGCTGATACCCTCGACGCGTCCGTTGCGCTCACTGGGCTTGCCACTCGACGCGCTGCTGTTGCGCGGCGCGGAGACGCGCGTCCGGTCCACGGACCCGGCCGCCAGCGGCATCGTGTTCCACACGGCGGGCGGTGCCATGCCCACGCGCTCGGCGCTGCCGGTCGTGGCCACGCTCCTGGACCTGGCGCCCTGGGAGCTACCGGACCGCTATGCCCGAACGGCCGCTGCCCGCCTTGGCCACCGGTCCCGGGTCAGCGGCCTGCGGCAGGCTGCCCGGATCCTGGTCGCCTCACGAGCCACGGCAGATGCCGCTGCACGCCTGCTGGACCTGGATCCTGAGCGCATCGCGGTGGTGCCCCTGGCCGCTGACGATGCCTTCCGGCCAGGCCCGCCGGAACCGGCGCTGCTCCACGGGCTGCTCGATGCCTATCGCATCCCCGAGCGCTACCTCGTGGTCGGTGGCAGATACGACGCCCGCTCGGACCTGCCCACGCTGCTCGCCGCCGTGCGCGCGTTGCGCGACCGCGGCACGACCCCGGACGAGTTGCCCTGCGTGGTCCTGGTGGGCGCCGCAGGCGATGACCCCGAGGCCCGGACCCAGGTGATGCGGCTTGCCGAACGCCACGGGGTGCGGGACCTCGTGCGCCTGACGCCACCCCTCGCGGTGGGTCACCGCGCCGCCCTGGAGGCGGCCGCCGTGGGTCATGTGCAACCCGCACTTTCCGACGCCACGGGAATGTCCGCCCACGAGGCACTCGCCGTTGGCGTGCCGGTCATCTGCTCCCGGGCCGGAGCATTGCCAGAGATCGTGGGCCCGGCGGGCATCATCGTGGAGCCCCAGGACCCGGGCCGCCTGGCGGCGGCCATCGTGGCACTCTGGTCGGGTGGCCCGGTGGCGGCCCAGGTGACGCGCGCCGCGCAGGCAAGGGCTGCCGGTCCCCGTCGACGCTGGAGTGACGTTGCCCACGAGACCCGGGCCGCGTACGCGGCGGCCATCCGGAGCGCGCCGAAGGGTGCCGCCAGCATCGAGGTGGCTGCAACCCGCTAGGCTTCCCCGACGGGAGCCGCACGAGGGGGCGTTCAGGATGTCGAAAGCACGCACGGACCAGGATGAGGTCGAGCCGACCCCTACGGCCATCGTCGATGCGGCCGATGACGTCGACGCTGATGCCGAGGTCCTCGGTGTGTCCGAGCCGCTGGCCACGGCCGAAGGACTGATCACGGCAGAGGCATTGACCGCGGCAGAGGCATTGACCGCGGCAGAGGCATTGACCGCGGCGGAGACGCAGGCCGTGGCCGAGGCCGCCGCGACCAGGGCCGGCTGGCCCACCGACGACAGCTTCGTGCCCGGCGGACCCCCGATCACGGAGTCCGACCCCGTCGGTCCGTCCATCACCGAGCCCGAGCCGGGCACCGTGCGCATGATCCAGGCGAGTGCCGCGAACATCCGGGCCACCAACATCGAGGCACATCAGTCCGCGGCGGCGCGGGTCACGGGTGGCTCCATCACCATGAGCCAGGGTGCCAGCGGCTTCGTGCGGGGCACGGACGTGCACCTGGAGCAGGGCGCCGTGGGCGCCATCGCCGCCGAGCGGGTGACGTTCCAGGACGGCTTTGCGCTGCTCGTCGTCGCGCGTCGCGTGTCGGGTCAGGTCACCGTGCTGCTCGACTGGCGGGGTGTCGTGGCCGCCGTGGCGGTGCTGCTGATCATGGGTCGGTTGCTGCGTGGGCGACGCTAGCCCGGGGGGCCACGACGGCCTCCACGTCACCCTCGTGGTGGCGAACACGTTCCAGTTCGACTCGCGCCAGCTGCGGACCGCGCGGACGCTCGCGGAGGCCGGCCACCACGTGCGTATCCTCGCCTGGGCTGACGCCGCCCTGCCGCGCGAGGAGGAGCTGGGCGCGGGTGTCCGGCTCTCGCGGATCGACCTGGACCGGCGTATCTCGTCCGCTCTCCGACCGCTGCCGAGGATCATCCGACGGGGCATCTGCTGGGTCCTGGGTCTCGATCCGGAGCGGACCGTGCTGTCGCCCGAGCCATCCCATGGCGTGGACCGACTGCGGCACCCGCTGCGTCGGATGCTGGAGGTAGTAGCCAACGCACGCCGGGTCGGCCCCTGGGCGGATGCCGTGACCGCCGCGGCACCCGCGACCGAGGTGTTCCATGCCAAGGCGCTCATCGTGCTGCCCGTGGTCCGTGAGTCGGCGCGTCGACTGGGCGGCCGCTTCGTCTATGACGTTGCCGACTACCACACCGAGGCAGCCCGACTGGCGCGCATGCCAGGCATGATCCGCAAGCTCGTCCGCCGCCGCGAGCGCACCTGGGCGCGCGACGCCGCAGGCACGCTCGCCGTGAGTGACCCGGTCGCGGACCTGGTCCAACGGAAGTGGGGCATCACGCGACCCGTGATCCTCATGAACTGCCCGCCAGCCTGGCGCCCGGATGAGCCCGGGCCCATCGAATCCGACCTGGTTCGGGTCGCTTCGGGTATCGATGCCCATCGACCCCTCGTGCTGTACCAGGGGGGCTACAGCGTCGACCGAGGTATCGAAGAGCTGGTGACCGCCATGGACGAGCCCCCCATGCGGGCACTCGATGCGGTGTGTGCGTTCATGGGCTTCGGGCGCCTGGAGCGCTGGCTGCACGAGCAGGCGGCAGCCAGACCGGGGCGCATCGTGGTCCTGCCACCCGTGCCACCCGACGACCTGCTGCCCTGGACCGCGAGCGCGGACGTGACCTTCGTTGGTCAGCCGCCTCGCACCCTCAACCAGCGCCTCAACCTGCCCAACAAGCTGTTCGAGAGCCTCATGGCGGGTGTGCCGGTGGTGGTCTCGGCCGACAACGCCCAGTGCGAGCTCACTGCCGAGGAGGGGGTCGGCGCCTGCGCCGACATCGACTCGCCGCGCGCCATCGCGGATGCACTGTCATCCATCCTGGCCCAACCCGCCGACGTCCAGCGCGACCTGCGTGCCCACTGTCGAACGGTCGCCCTGGAGCGCTATAGCTGGGAGCGCAACGTCGCCGGCCTGACCGGGCTGTATCGGCGGCTGGCCGAGACGCGATCACCCGCAGCATGAGCCGGCCCGCCGCGAGACGGCCGGTGCGCACGACCGCGCTCATCGTGAACAACCCGTTCCAGACCGATTCCCGGGTCTGGAAGATGGCCCACACCTTGACCGACGCGGGCTACGTCGTGACGGTCGTGGCGCGCACCGGCCCGGACCTGCCGGCATACGAGGCCGTCGACGGCTTCCGGGTGCTGCGTGTCGCCCAGCCACGACCGCTCCCGTGGCTGCCCAGCCCACGCCTGCCGTCCTCGGATGACACGCTGCCCGAGACGCCGGCCGGGGCGATCCAGCGTGCCCGGGCCCTGACGGCTGCGAGCCTCGGCCGCGCGGCGCAGGCCGCCCGGTACCTCCGGTTGTCGCATGTCTGGGCAGACGCCATCGCCGCCGCCATCGCCGCGGCACCAACCATCCGCGGTCGCCACGGCGACCCCATCGACGTGTGGCAGGCCGAGGGCCTGGTCGCCCTGCCCGTGGCGGCCCAGCTGCGTCGCACGGAGGGTGGTGCGGCCGTCTATGACGCGCGTGACCTGGCGACCCAGAGTGCCCGATTCGCGCGGCTACCGGGGCCGTGGCGGGCACTGTTGCAGCGTCGGGAACGCGACTGGGCGCGCAGCATGGACGATGTCTTGACCGTCAGCACGGCCTACGGCGACGTGCTGGCCCGAGACTGGGATCGCCAGCCACGCATCATCTGGAACGGACCCTCGGACTACGTGCCGGCCGACCCGCCGCGCCGACTGTGGCACGAGCGTCTGGGTCTGGCGCCGGGCACGCCGGTGATCCTGTACCTGGGCCTGGTGATGGACGGCCGGGGCATCGGGCAGCTATGTGACGCCGTGGGCCTGGTGCCCGGGGCAGTGCTGGTCGTGGCCGGCCTGGGCAGCGAGTACGAGCGCTTCGGGATGCGTGCTGCGGGGCTGCCGCACGCCGACCGGATCCACTTCACGGGCCCCGTGGCACCCGCCGACATCCTCGACTCGATCGCGGCCGCGGACGTGTCAGCGATGCCCGTGGAGGGTGACACGCTCAACCACCAGCTGAACACGCCAACCAAGCTGTTCGATGCCATGGGGGCGGGTGTGCCCGTCGTGGCCAGCGACCTGCCGGGCATGGCGCCCATCGTGCGTGACTCCGGCTGCGGCGAGCTGTGTGACCCCACGGACCCGGCGGACATCGCACGTGCCATCCGCGCCATCGTGGACGCGCCGCCCGAGCGCCGCGCGGCGTATCGCAGTGCGTGCCTGACCGCTGCCCGGGAGGTCTACGCCTGGGACCTCCAGGCGCCGGTGCTGCTGGAGATGTACCAGGCGCTGCAGGTCACGGAGCGGCGGGCGACGGCTCGCTGAGGGCCGCCCGCCCCCGGCCGCCCCCGGCCGCCCGTAGACTCCCACGATGCACGACCGCTGGGCCACGTTCGACTGTTACGGCACCCTCATCGACTGGATGAGCGGCATCAGGGCGGGCATGGCCAGCGTCTGGCCGGATGCGGATGCGAGCCGGCTCCTGGCGCGCTACCACGAGGTCGAGCGCGACATCCAGGCGGGCCGAGGTATCCCGTACCGCCAGGTGCTCGCAGAAGGGCTGCAGCGCGTCGCAGCGGCCCAGGGGCTGGTCGTGCCGGCGGGCATGCAGGACACCCTGGGTGCGTCGTTGCCCAGGTGGCCGGTGTTTCCGGAGGTACCTGCCGCATTGACCGAGTTGCGCCGACGTGGTTGGCGGCTGGGCATCCTGTCCAATAGCGACCCGGACCTGCTGGATGCCTCGATCGCGGCCATCGGGGTGCCCATCGACCTGCGCATCATCGCGTCCGAGATCGGGTCGTACAAGCCGGCACCCGGTCATTGGGAGACCTTCTTCCAGCTGTCGGGCGCCGATCCGGCGCGCCACATCCATGTCGGGGCCTCGCTGTTCCATGACGCCGAGCCCTGCGCCCGGCTGGGTATCCCATGTGTCTGGATCGACCGCGAGGCGGATGTCGTCACCTGCCGCATCAGCGCCCGCCTGACCGACCTCTCAGGCCTGCCGGACACCCTCGACCGGTTCGTCGCGGCCTGAGCGCAGGGGTGCTGGTCAGCGAGCAGCCAGCAACCGGGTGTAGACCTCGTCGAGGACCTGGAACTGGGCCTCCCAGTTGTAGCGATCGTGCGCCGCGGCACGGCCCCGCTCACCCATCGCCCGTAGCGCCTCCGGTCCACCGTCGATGAGTCCCTGGATGGCCCGCGTGATGGCGGCCGGTGACGCGGGGTCACACAGGACGCCGCAGTCCACCTCGTTGACCACCGAGGCGAAGCCGGGCATGTCCGATGCGACGACGGGTACGCCGGCGGCCATCGCCTCCCACAGCTTCTGGGGCGTGACGTATCGATGGTTCTCGGTGTCCGGTGGGTAGCACATGATCATGATGTCGGACGATGCCGACCACATCAGCAGCTCCTGGGGTGACACAGCGTCGATGACGAACACCTTGCCGGCATATCGTGCGCTGGCTGCCACCTTCCGGAAGCGCTCTTCCTGGCTGCCGAAGCCCATGAGCACCAGCACCGCATCGGGCACCGCCAGGATGGCGTCCATCGACTGTTCCAGGCCGCGGTCGTCCAGCAGTCCGCCCTGGTACAGCACGATGGTCGTCGTCGCTGGCAGGTCCAGCAACTGCCGGATGCGCTCCGGCCGCGGGGTGGGCGGCTCGAATCGGTCGGGGCAATTGCGCACCACGGGTACGTCCGTGAGGCCCAGGTCGCGGCGCATCATCGCCGCATACTGGTCGCTGACCTGGACCACGGCACCCACCTCGTGTGCCCATCGGCGCTCGAAGGGCGTGATGAGGGCACGCTCCCAGCGGGGCATGTTGCCGAACTGGAGCGACCGGAGGTAGACGTCGCGGGCGTCGTACACGGTCGCGCCGCCGTGTCGCCTGGCGACCCGCGGCAGTGCCGGCAGCGATCCCGCCCACATGCCGTGCCAGATGTCGTGCGGCTCGACCTGGCGCTCGAACCAGCCAGCCCAGCTGATGGGTCGTCGGGGGAAGGCACGGAAGCGGCGGATGGCGGGGATCCGGTCGGTCTGGTCGCGCAGTTCGCGGCGCACCTTCCTGAGGGTCCGCCCGATGGCCGGCAGCCGCCGACCGATGGGGCCGCGTCGGGCTGCGGGCTTCGCGGTCGAGCCGGCGGCCGCGGCCGAGCCGGCACCCGTGGGCACGCCCGCGTCGGTTGGGCCGGCCTTCCGGGCGCCCGCGCCGCCTACGGTCCTGCGGGCGCGCTTCGCCTCCGCTCGTGCTGCGTCCACATCGCTGTCGCTGAGCGGGATCCTCACGATGTGATAGCCGTCGATCCACTCCTCGGCCAGTGCGCCCTGCTTGTGGCGGGAGTAGATGGTGACGCTGTCGCCCTGTGCCACCAGCGAGCGGGCGATACGGTGCGCTCGGGAGTCGAAGACGCTGGTGCCCGGCGACAGGATGCCGATCCTGGCCGGCTTGCGCTGGGGAGCCGCCGCCACAGAGGCCGCGGCCGCCACGACGGCACCAGCGGGCCCGGCCGCGACAGGAGTGCCCGTGACCTCGTTGCTCACCCGGCGCCACCCAGCAGCCGTGCGTAGACGCCGTCGAGCACCTCGAACTGGGTCGCCCAGTTGTACCGCGCATGAGCGGCGGCGAGCCCGCGGTCACCCGCGGCCCGCATCGCGACCGGATCGTCGAGCAGCGTGCGGATGGCGGTCGCGATCGCCGTGGGGCTGGTCGGGTCACAGACCACGCCGCAGCCGGTCTCCTTGACCACAGCCGCCATGCCCGGCATGTCGGCGGCGACGACAGGCACACCGGCGGCCATCGCTTCCCACAGCTTCTGGGGCGTGGTGTGGAGATGGTTCGTGGTACTCGGCTGGATGGCCATGAGCATGACATCGGACGATGCGGTCCAGCTCAGCAGGTCGGCGGGCGGTACCGCGTCGATGACGTGGACCTTGCCCGTGTACGTCCGGCCAACGGCCATCTCCGCGTAGCGGTCGCGCCGACCCGAGCCCATCAGTACCAGCACCGCATCCGGTACATCCAGGATCGCGTGCATCGACTGCTCGATGCCCCGGTTGGTGATGAGCAGGCCCTGGTAGAGCACGATTCGGGTGGTGGCGGGCAGGCCCAGCAGCTCCCGGATGCGGTCCGGCCGCGGCTCCGGCGGATCCCAGCGGTCGGGGCAGTTGCGGACCACCGGCGGGGTTGCGACACCAAGGTCCTGGGTGAGCATCCGGGCATACGCGTCATTGACCGTCACCACGGCATCGGCGCCCTTCGCCCAGCGCCGCTCGAGGGCCGTCATGAACACCCGCTGCACGCGCGGCATGCCGTCGAACTCGCGTGAGCGGAGATACACGTCGCGGCTGTCATATACCGTGCGGCCACCCAGCCGTGAACGGATCCTTGACAGTGCCGGGAGCGACCCGGCCCACATGCCGTGCCAGATATCGTGCGGCTCGGCCACCTGGGCCAGTGGCTCGGCCCACGACAGGGGTCGCATCGGGAACAGCTCCAGACGATGGCCGATGCCCGTGCCCAGAGCCGCCAGACGTACCCGCCGCCACGCACGCCGGCCGAAGCGCCGGGCACTGGCCACGACTCGCCCCGCGCCCCCGGCGGGCGGGGTCCGTGGCTTCTGCGGGAAGTCTCCCGGCTGGAGTGGTACTCGCACGATGCGATAGCCGTCGACATGCTCTTCCGCGGCCATGCCCTGCTCGCGCCGGGCGTACATGGTCACGGTGTCGCCCTGTGCCGCACAGGACCGGGCGATGCGATGGGCTCGCGAATCGAACTCGCTGGTGCCGGGCGTCACGATCGCGATCCGGGCTGGCGCTCTTCGCTCGGCGGACATGGACGCAGACCTCGTGGTTGTCATCGGGCGAGGATCTCGCGCGTCACGTCGTCCGCGAGCGCCTCGTGCGCAGGATACCCGGGCGCGCGCTTGGCGATGACCAGCTGCTCCGGGCGCTCCAGGACCTGCATGCTGCCGCTGTCGATGAGCATCCTGTCGACGGCGCCCAGCTCCCCCGCGAACGTCGTCCAGGTGGGCGTGCCCAGCAGGGCTGCCTCGCGGTTCATGGTGCCGCCCGCGCTCACGACGAGGTCCGCGGCGAAGACCAGGGACGGACCATCGACCGGTGTGGCGGGGATGACGACGCCGCTCAGACCCTCGAACGCACGCGCTTGGTCGCGTGTTCGTGGCAGGAGGACGATCTGTGCCCCGGCCTCGCGCAGGTAGTCCAGCACCTGGTCGAAGAGGGTGTTCTCGATGCCCCGGTGGTACAGGCTCATGGTCGCGGGCGGCCGGAGTACCGCGATGGGCCGGGTGGCATCCAGGCCGAGCGCTTCGACGACCGTCAGGTCGGGATCGAAGTCGGCGAGGGTGACCTGTTCCTTGATGCCCGCATACGGTCGATATCGCCGCTCATCCAGGCCCAGTGCCTGGAGTGACGCCCATGGGATCACCGCGGGCACCATCACCTTGTCCACCAGCCGGAAGTTGATCTTGTGCATCGTGGTGGCGCCCTCGAAATCGTGGAGCACCGTGCTGTGCAGCTGGAGCAGCTTCGCCGCCACGGCGAGGTCGTTGGAGCCGTGGCTGACCGCCTGGCCGATGCCCGTGGTGGCCCGCCCGAAGCGCATCAGCGCCAACGACCGCCGGGCAAGACCCGTAACCTTGCCGCCGAGACGAGCCCCGCCGTGGCGCCCGATGACGGTGTGCGGGATGCCGTACAGCTCCAGCAGCCCCAGGGTCTGGGCAAAGTCACGCGCCGTGACCACGCTGGGCACGCCCGCCTCGTCCAGGCGTCGCAGGATGGGACGGAAGAACAGCACGTGGGGCGAGTTGGTGAGGTCGATCCAGACCCCGCGCCTGCTGCTCATCCGGGCGTTGCCGCGAGTGGGATGGTCAGAGGACCGTGACGTTCGGCGGCGCCTCGCCGCTCGGCGATCCGTTCAATGTCTGGCGCACGGCGTTGCGTAGGTCGACCACGAGTCGCGCATGGGCGACCACGCTCGGGATGTCCACGGCTCGATGGTGCGTGGCGATGACCACCGCGTCCGCCGCCGCGAGTACCTCGGGCGTGAGCTCCACGGAGTCCATGTCCAGGCCATCGACGTGGGGCACGTGCGGGTCGTGGTACGTGACCAGCGCGCCGTCCTCGCGGAGCAGCTCCACCAGCTTCAGCGAGGGGCTCTCGCGCATATCACTGACATTGCCCTTGTAGGCCATGCCCAGGAGCAGGATGCGCGACCCCTTGACCGGCTTGGACGCCTCGTTCAGGGCACGCGCGATACGGCCGACCGCATATCGGGGCATGTTGGCGTTGATGCGCCCCGCCAGCTCCACGAACTCGGTATCCAGGTCGTAGGCCTTGGCGCGCCAGGTCAGGTAGAACGGATCGACCGGGATGCAGTGGCCGCCCAGCCCGGGGCCCGGCCAGAAGGGCATGAACCCGAACGGCTTCGTGGACGCGGCGTCGATGGTCTCCCAGATGTCGATGCCCATCCGGTCACCGAGGATGGCCATCTCGTTGACCAACGCGATGTTCACGGCCCGGAACGTGTTCTCCACGATCTTGGTCATCTCGGCGCTCTCGGGCGACGAGACCACCTTGATCGTGTCGCAGATCTTGGCGTACAGCTCGGCCGCGCGGCGGGTGCACTCGGGGGTCATGCCGCCCACGATCTTGGGCGTGTTGCGGATGCCGAAGCGCTCGTTGCCGGGGTCAACGCGTTCGGGCGAGAAGGCCAGGAACACGTCGGTGCCGATCCGCGCGCCGTTGCGCTCCAGGATGGGCGCGATCTCCTCGCGGGTGGTGCCCGGGTACGTGGTCGATTCGAGCACCAGCAGGGCGCCCGGCGCGATGTTGGCAGCGGCCGTCTCGGCGCCTGCCAGCACTGGCCGCAGGTCCGGATTGCGGTGCTCATCGATGGGTGTCGGCAGGCAGATGAGGATCGCGTCGCAGTCGCGCAGGCCCTCGGGCGTGGTGGAGGCCCGGAAACGTCCCGCCGCCACGATCGCGGCAAGCGCCTCGTGTGAGACGTCCTCGATGTACGAGCGTCCCTCGCTGATGGCGGCGGCCTTGCGCGGGTCGAGGTCGACGCCAAGGACGTCCTCGCCGGCCTCCGCGAAGGCAACGGCCAGCGGTAGCCCGACGTATCCCAGTCCGATGATGCCGATGCGTGTCACGGGGCGGGACGATAGCAGGGCAGCCGCATGGTCGCAGCCGAGCACCCTCCGGAGTCCCTCGTGTGAGGCGAGGGCCGCGTGCGCCTGTCCGCTTCTGGTACTGTCGGGCGGCACCCCCGATGTCGATCACCCAGCGCCTCGGCGCCCACCTGCCTCTCTCGGTCACGCGTCCACTGCGCGGCGTCCAGGCCATCGTCACCGTCGACGAGCCACGACACGCAGCACGCGCACTGAGTGCGCTATCGCCGCGTACCCGTCGGCGTATGGCCCGCCTCATGGTCGCGGCATCGCACGTGGGCACACCCACGGCTCGTCGAACGGGACGACCGGCCCTGCTGGAAGCGGTCGGTCGGAATGCCGCAGGCGACCCGGCCGCGGCGGCGGCGATCCTCCACCGAGTGGCGGAAGCCCCGGGGACGCGGGTGGAGACGCGCGTCGAGATCGGCCTGCTGCTGCTCCAGATGCGCGACATCCAGGGCGCGCGCCGGATCGTGACCGCCTTCGCCCAGGGCGAGGATGCGCGCACCTCGGAGCGTTACCTACTGGAGTCACGCGTGGACCTTGCCACCGCACGATACGCGGCAGCGGTCGTGGCCGCCGGCGAGGCCGTGTCCCTGGCACCTGATCGGAGGGCGCCGCGGGCGCTGTTGGCGCAGGCCACCGCCGAGCGGGACGCCCACGACGCCGAGTGGCGACCCGCCGTGGCGACACCATCCCTGCCCCACACACCGGTGCCCGGTCATCCGCTGCTCATCGTCTCCAATGGGTTGCCGCGCCAATCGGGGTACGCCATCCGGACCCAGAGCATCGGCCACGCGCTGCGGAACGCAGGCCTCCAGCCACTCATCGCCGCGCGCCGCCAGGACGACATCCTGCGGGGCATCAAGCCACCCGACAGCTGGACCGTGGGCGACGTCGAGTACCGCCTGACGTCAGCGGGTCGCGAGCGGCGGGAACGACCCGACCAGAACGCGACCATGAACGCTCGAGGTGTCGCAGCCATCGTGGAGGACCACGGCGCATCCGTGCTCCACCCGGCAACGCCTTGGCCGAACCTGCAGGTCGCGCTCGCGGTCCGGGACCAGTACCGCATCCCGGTCGTCTACGAGGTGCGTGGCTTCCGGGAGGAGACCTGGGTCACCAAGACGCCCGAGCTGGCAGGGTCCAGCGACCACTATGAGGTCGAGGCGGGCATCGAGAACGCGCTGATGCACCAAGCGGATGCCATCGTCACGCTGTCCGATGGCATGCGCGACCGGCTCGTGGACCGTGGCCTGCCCGCGGACAAGGTGACGGTCATCACCAATGCCGTGGACGTCGATCGGTTCGTGCCCCAGGCGCGTGACGACGCGCTCGCGCGTCGACTGGGGCTGGGCGATGGCCCGGTCATCGGCTACATCTCGACGCTGGCCGTGTTCGAGGGCATCGAGACGCTCCTGGAGGCGACCGCCGAGCTGCGCAAGCGGGGTCGTCGGGTGCGCTGCCTCATCGTGGGTGACGGCCAGCACGGACCAACGCTCCGCCAGCTGAGCCACACCCTGGGTCTGGATGACGGGACCGTGGTATTCACTGGCCGGGTGGCATATGCCGATATCAATGCCTACTACTCCATCATCGATGCCTTCGTGGTGCCCCGGCACGATGTGGGCGTGGCACGCCTGGTGACGCCCCTCAAGCCATATGAGGCGATGGCCATGGAGCGGACCGTGGTCATGAGTCGCCTGGAGGCGCTCATGGGCATGATCACCGAGGGTGAGACCGGCGTGTCCTTCACGCCTGGTGACGCGCGAGACCTGGCGGATGTGCTGGAGCCGCTGCTCATCGATCCGGAGCGGCGCGACGCCATCGGGCGCGCGGCCGGTGCCTGGGTCCGGGAGCAGCGCAGCTGGCGGCGGAACGGCCAGCTGTACCTGGAGCTGTATCAACGATTGGGAGCGGCATGAGCGGCGACACATCGGACGTGGTGGTCCACGTGGTCGGGGCACGCCCGAACTTCATCAAGGCGGCGCCGGTCCTCCGGGCGCTCGCCGCGCTCGACGTGCCCCAGCGCCTCGTGCACACCGGCCAGCACTACGACCCGTTGCTGTCCGATGTCTTCTTCCGGGACCTGTCGCTGCCCGCACCGGATGTCAGCCTCGGTGTCGGCTCGGGCAGCCAGGGCCACCAGACCGGTGCCCTGCTGGCGGCGCTCGAGGACGAGTTCGTGGCCAACCGGCCGGCCATGGTCGTGGCGTATGGGGATGTCAACTCGACGCTGGCCGCCGCCCTGGTGTGCGCCAAGCTGCTCATCCCGGTCGCCCATGTCGAGGCGGGCTTGCGCAGCTTCGACGTGACCATGCCCGAAGAGGTCAACCGGCGGGTCACGGACGTGCTCTCGGACCTGCTGTTCGTGACCAGCCCGGAAGGGCTCGACAACCTCGCGCGCGAGGGCGTTCATGCTGCCCGGATGTACATGGTCGGCAATCCCATGATCGACACCCTGATGGCGCACCTGGACAGCTTCGACCCGGGTCCCGTGCGTGCGCGGCTGGGTGTGCCCGAGCGCTACGCGGTGGCGACCCTGCATCGACCGGCCAACGTGGACACGCCCGCGGCCGCAGCACGTCTCGTCGCCGCGCTGGGGGTGCTCGCGGAGCGGCTGCCGGTGGTGCTGCCACTGCATCCCCGCGGCCGTGCGACGCTGGCCGCGGCGGGTCTCCTGGAGGTGGCCGGCATCCAGGTCGTGGATCCGCTGGGCTACCTCGAGTTCCTGTCCCTGGTGCGGGGGGCTGCGCTCGTGGTCACAGACAGTGGCGGGATCCAGGAGGAGACCACCGTGCTGGGCATCCCGTGCCTGACGCTCCGACCCAACACCGAACGGCCCGTGACCATCACCCATGGCACCAATCGGTTGGTCGAGCCGGAGGCGCTGGGCCCGATGGTGGACGCGGCACTCCGCGGCGAGCTGGCAGGGCCTGTCGATGGGCCGCCCCTCTGGGACGGCCACGCGGGTGAACGCATCGCGGCCATCATCTTGCAGCACTTGGGCTGATCTCCCGCACGGCGGCGCCAGCCTCCGTCGGCGGGCG
>Ga0105047_10003546_pt1 | contig 27483 bp, 21 predicted proteins | sample MAT04_FD_78384 | JGI IMG/M metagenome (GOLD analysis project Ga0105047, IMG submission 78384) | Freshwater microbial communities from Lake Fryxell liftoff mats and glacier meltwater in Antarctica - MAT-04 (megahit assembly) | ecosystem: Environmental > Aquatic > Freshwater > Ice > Liftoff... | reverse complement strand
ATTGACAATGTGCCTGCTAAATTTGTGGCTACACCTGTAACATCAGTGACAATTGTTTTCAGCAAGCCAATCGATCCGGCTACATTTACATACCAGGATATGACATTGCGTGTACAAGGCGGTGCCGAATTAATGGATGCATCAATAACTATCACACAAATTGATCCGGTTACCTTTAAGGTTAATCTGGCTTCGAGAACACTGGCTGACGGATATTATGTACTCAATGTGCAAACGGCAGCAATCAGTGATCTGACCGGTACATTTGGTGAAGTAGGTAAACAGGCAACCTGGACACAATTTGCCCATATACCATTTGTTGCGGAATTTGTAGGACTTCCGGCTTCCGACAGCGCTGCAAAATCTATAGCCGATTTCATCTTCGTTCGTTTTAATGTACCCATCGATCAATCCACTTTATGGCCTGAGCGATTTACGTGGAAGAAAAACGGAACCGCAGTTTCGGGAACGGTTACAATCACTTCGATGGATAATGAGGGAAAATTGTTCAAAGTTTCGGGGCTGAAGCCATTTTTGTCGGCTGACGGAAAATATTCTCTTGCCGTTGATTTGCCAAAGATCACTTCGCTTGAAGGTGTTAGTGGTGCAATCATTCAAACGGTAGAATGGACAATCGACCAGGCGCCACCTATAATCAGCAATATAACATTGATTAAAACGGGCGGATTTGATTCGCAGCATGTAACGGGAATTGATATTCTTTTTAATGAAGCAGTGAACGGTTTCGGGCTTTCATCACTGGAACTATGGAAGGACGGGCAGAGACAACCGCTCTCGCAACTGGATATTAAAAAAATATCGGGCAGCGATTACATCTTCACCCAGTTCCGACTGCTGACGTATTCTGATGGCAATTATACCTTAAAAGTCAAATTGGATGGTGTTTCTGATATTTCGGGGAATACAGCTTCCGGAACTGTTGAACGTAAATGGCTAGTCTTCAGGAGAGCTCCAAAAGCTGTGACAGGCTTGAAGATAACACCTGATTTAGGGTTCTCAAATGCTGACGCTGTGACCGCTACCGGGACACTTTCTGCTATCATGACTGTAAATGAGCCATTTGCAAGGATAAAGATTTACCAGAATGATATTGGTAACCTGACCTTGTTGGCCGATGTTCCAAATGCGAATACTGGTTTGCTGACAGTGCCGGTACAATTCACTCTTACAGGAAACCTGATCCTTGAGGTACATTGCCTTGATAGCCTGACAAATGAAGCAATTACGACACTTCCGGTATATATTGATGAAGCATCACTGCTGGCAAACTGGAAGAATATTCCTGCACTTGCACAGGCGGCGCAGCCTGATTCGGTAGTGCTTGAATTCTCCGATAAGCTGCTGAATGATTCTGCCCTGAAAGGCTATCTTAAATTTGAGCGAAACGGGCAAGTCATTCCCAATGATAATCTAACCATCAGCAAAAAAACCGACAAGCTTTATGTGCTGAAAGGCATCAACATGGCCAGTAACAACGGTGGAAACTATGCCTTGTCTGTCGATCTCACAAAACTTCAGAAGTATAACAGCGGCAAGACTGGACTTTCAGTTCCTAAAGCACAATGGACAATTGTAAGGCCAAACCAGGCACCTGTGGCCATTGCCGGACCGGCTCAAACCGTAAATGAAGGAGATTTGGTAACCCTCGATGGAAGTCTGTCTTCGGATGCGAACAACGACCTGCTGACCTATACATGGACTGCACCGGCCGGAATCGTGCTAAGTGCCACAACTATTGGTAATCCTACTTTCTATGCGCCTTATGCGACTGGCGATACGTATTATACGCTGTACCTGGTAGTTAATGATGGGATGATTAATTCGGATCCTGTATCAGTAACAGTTCTTGTAAAGGAATCTTCAAATGTTGGAATATCCGTTACCGATACGCCGGTATTTACAATTTATCCGAATCCTGCAACCGGAGTTTTCAATGTCGAGATTGGACAGAATCAGGGTATAAAAGCAGAGGTTTCTGTCTTTAATATGCTTGGAGCCAAAATCATGAGTAAAGAAGTGAGTGCTGCAACCAAATTCCAGATCGACCTTACAGATCAGGTTAGCGGAGTCTATCTGCTTAAAATTACAGGCAGCGGTCAGCACCTGAGCCGGAAAATAATACTCAGGAAATAATAAGCCGGTTATTGTTTTTGAATAATAAAATCCTATAAAGTCATGCGCAGGGCTTTGTAGGATTTTTTTTCGACCATTGCCCACTAAATCCGTTGTGCGGAAGCCAATGCCGGAGAATCAGACTTTGAACAAAATATTTGTGGGTGGCACTGTATTCAAATGGATCGGATCATGGTTGAAAAAGTTCATTTAATATTTATCTTAAGTCGGATTCAGCACTTCGGATTATGGTTTATCAATTGTGATGCTACAGGTAATAGTTGTGTATTATTTTGCATTTTGTATTATTCCATTGGTAAAAATGCCATTTACAATTTATCTGATTTTGAGCTGTTATTTTGTTGATAACCTGGAAGTTATGCACCATTCTATTTCCATGATAAATTTGTACCACTTTGGGTCGTAAAAAGTTTAAAAAGACCACCAATAAGTGATACCGTTATAGCAATAGCAGCAAAAATTCCTGTTTAGCTTGTCATATTCATAAGTCAGGTAACATACGAATTACAAGGCTGTTTAAATATCGCGGATTAAGCTACTTCCCCTCTCCGTAATTTCAAATTCGCTTGCTTGCATGCCAAAATACTCTCTGTAAAAAGTTTGCCAATAATCGGAATGGTATCAGCAAAATATAAAGTACAAAGGCCAGTATAAAAACCACATAGAGTTCTTTATACAGTTCAATCCAACTCGTTTTGAACAATGCAATAGCAGCTATATTAACTGCAAATGCGATCGAAAGTACTATAGCGAAGATAATGATTTCACGCTTAAGTGTTTTGGCTTTGATTTTAATATCTTTCATAATCAGAGTATTACATTCTGTGTTCATCAGGGATAGTTACAATCCTGTTTTCTTTAATGGCAATATCGCCATACAAAGTTGCCACCGAAGTATTAAAGCCATGCTTAACAAGTTCGGGAACCGGCTGGCCTTTTTGCACGAACCTGGCAAAAGCTACCAATTGTTCGCGTGTTGAGTCGGGTGTATGCTTGCGCGGATTTATATAATGCGGTGTATCATGGATAATTAGCTCCGGTGCCCAGCTTGTACCCTGTAGGTTTATGGCATCGAATATTCCATGCTCAATGGTATTGATCAGTTGCAGGATTCCTGGCGATGGAGGCGGGTTTTCGGTATAAAATAATCCTGACTCCATTTCAAAAGTTCCTTTGTCGCCCAAAACCTGCACTTCAGCTCCGTAATGTTTGTTGCTTATCATCGAATCGCAATTGAGATGGATACCGCCCGGATATTCATATACAAGATTCACGTTATCAAATACTTCCCGGCCATCGTTCCAGTAATTTATGCTTCCCGAACCCATTACTTTTACCGGTGTTGCGTTTAAAACCCAGTTTGCAACCTGAATATGGTGTGCAACCAGTTCGGTCATCAAACCACAGGAATATTCGTTGTATAAACGCCAGTTAATTTTACGTTCGAGTTCGGGGGATGGAATAGGCCGGCGCCAGTCGTTGTTGCGGTGCCAGTATGCCCGCACCTGGGTTACTCTGCCAATCTGATTATTTTTCAGCATTTGCATAAAGGCAAGGTAATTCTGGTCGAACATGCGTTGCAATCCAATCTGAAAAACTTTTCCTGCCACCTGCGATGCTTTCACCATTGCCACACAATCATCCACAGTACGCGCCATGCTTTTTTCGCAAAACACATGAAACCCTGCCTCAAAAGCATCGAGAACAACAGGTGCATGTTGATGAAGCGGGGTTGCTACCACTACCGCATCTAGCTTTTCCTTTTCATACATTACAAGGTGGTTGTCGTAACTCCTCACTTTCCCTTTGGCAATTTCGAGGCCTTGCCTGAGATTTGGCGGATAATTGTCGCATATCGCCACAACTTCAACAATGGGAACAGATAGCAGGAGTTCCAATAAATAATTTCCCCTGCTCCCTGTACCGACAACTCCTATTTTTATTAGCTTACCGTCATAAGTCACTTCAGAATCTGCTGATCCGGTTAGCTTTGTGCCTGCCCATCCAATGCCACCCAGAATAAGTGCACTGCCTGTATAGGCTGCTATTTTTCCAATAAAATCTCTACGTCCCGGATTATTATCTTCCCCCATAATGGTTAAATTTTCAAATTCATTTATTTTGTTGTCAATTCAGTTGTTAATGTAATGAGCAAATGCTGCCAATTTAATCCGGCAAATCTAAAGCATATAAATCTCCGCGTCAGGAAAATTATAGCTGATTTCATTTCGTTTGTGGTCGGGTGCAGCGTAATATGCCGTTGATAAAACTTCGGCTAAAACAGGCGAATCGCTTTTTACTACAATCTTTTCATTCCTCTTCACGAGTTGGCTGGTTAGCGGATCAAAAATATGAGCAGTTAATTCATCATTTACAGTATGCAAACCGCTCGAAGACAATCCATTATTATTGAGATTCAGTGTAAGACTATTTTTTCCGTTTATGATGTTCACCGGCCAGCAATCGCCATGCGGATGCATTCCAAGCCCAAATACCGAACTTTCGCCGAAATTGATAAATGCCTGGACGATGCCTTCATTTTGGAGTGATTTTAAAGCAATCTCCATAGCCAAACCTTTCCCGATAGCTCCAAAATCAATGGATATATCTGCCGACTCGTAATAAACGGTCTGCGTTTTTTTATCAATGGTTATTCCCATTCTATCCTTTTGGGAACCTGATCCGGCACAGATATTAAAGTAACCACCGGTTTTCTGATTATACTCAATACATTGCTGGAGCAAGCCAAAAAATGAACTGCTGACTTTTACCGGCTTTTTTGCCGCATTTATATTTAGCCTGCTTGTTTCGCTTCTCTCACTATATTTACTGATGTCATTTTCAAGTTGGCCCATCTTTTCAACAATTTGTTGAAACAGCAAGTTTAGTTTCACGGTTTCTTTAACAGGAATGAACAATTCAAACCTTGAATACATTAAAAAACTGCTTTGGTAAAAATGAGCTGTTCCCATGTATAGGCTACAGTTTGCTTGATGAACTATTTTTTATTTGCATTTTATTTCTATAATCACTTGATAAACAGACAGAAGTCTGTCGAAAATTATCCTTCATTAAGCTAATACGGATTAAAGTCAGATTTTCACTCAATGGATTTGTATCAATCTTACAATTTCGGTTCCCAGCCTTTTTCGTATTGGCGTTTCCAGTGTTTTTCGACTGCTGCTTTATTGTTGAGGATATGGCCGTTGGTTTTGTCAATATCGAGGCTGGAATGCTCAAACTGCGAAATATTGCCAAGGTGGCAAAGCATGGTTGAAACAGATGCATCGTGAATTGGCGAATGAAGTGCTTCGCTTTGCAGTATGGCGTTTGCGAAATTCTGCACGTGTTTTATGGTTAATGCATCGAATCCCCGGGTATCAGCTGTGTTGGTGCTGCCTTGAGCCACTTCTTCCACTTGTTTTATTTCTTTTCCATTGATATCATAGAGGATATAACCGCCACGATCGAGAAGAACAGAGCCTTTGGTTCCCTGTATAATGCTTCCGCGACCCCGGTTTCCATATTGGTTTAATCCGTTGCAACTGAGGCCTTCCCAAGAAATAACTTTCCCTCCGTCAAATTCATAATTTACCAGTTGGGTATCGAAATACTGCCAATCGTCGTTCGCGTGAAAACGTCCGCCGGTGCTGTTAACACGGCTGGGATAAGCTACGCCCATTGCCCAACGGCAAATATCAATTTCGTGTGTTCCGTTGTTATGAATTTCGCCGGTTCCCCATGTTTTGAACCAATGCCAGTTGTATGGATGAATGTTGTCGCGGTAAGCTTCGCGACTGGCTGGACCCTGCCATAAATCCCAGTTAAGTGTTTCGGGAACCTGAATTACCTTGCCTTTACCAATTGGCTTGCGCGAATTGCTGTACCAGGCTTTTGCATAATAAGGATCGCCAATTACGCCTTCACTTATTTCCTTAACCGCTAATGCCGAGGTTGCCGCCGATCGTTGCTGGTTTCCCATCTGCACAACTTTGCCGTATTTTTTCTGAGCTGCCACAAGCAGTTCATTTTCAAAAGGATTATGGCTACATGGCTTCTCAACATAAACATGTTTACCGGCCTGTAATGCCATAATGGCCATGGGTGCATGCCAATGCTCGGGAGTGGCAATAATCACCGCGTCAATATCTTTATTCTCAAGCAGTTTCCTAAAATCTCTTTCTGTTTCGGGAGTGTAGCCCAGTTTCAGAAGACAATATTCTTTATGAATCTCAAGAATAAACGAATCCACATCGCATATATGCGAAACACGGATATTGGAGCAGGCGGCTATTGATTCGGTCAGTGCTCTGGCCCGCCCGTTCAAACCGATAAGTGCCGCGTTAATTGTTCCATTTGCTGTACCCGGAGTATAAAAATTCCGACCCGAAGCTATTGCAACACCTCCAAAGTAAACGGCTGCTGAAGCAAGTGCTGATTTTTTAATAAATTCTCTACGGTTATTCATTTTCAAAAAATTCGCATTGTTATCTTAAAGGCTTACAGATGTTGGCTATAAACTTTATAATTATCTCTATTTGGTAACTTTTATTTTTAAATTTCTGAACGAAACCTTATTCCCATGATCCTGAAGTAATATCGGACCTTCTGTTATTTCGCCAAAACCAGGAATAGCAGCATATTTGCTTTCGGATACCAGCTTGCGGAAGTCGTTGCTGCTACGCTCATATTCGAGTACTTTAACGCCGTTAAGCCAATGTTCAACATGATTTTTATTGGAAACAATCATGGCGTGGTTCCATTCACCAATTTGGTTTGGTGCTTTGTTTACAGCCTTTTGAAGGTCGTAAAGGGATGCAAGGGTGCGGATTCCTACTGAACGTCCAAGCTTTGCATCGGGATGAACATTATCGTCAAGCAGTTGATATTCAAGCCCTATGGCTGAACCAATCTGTTTGTTTATGGTGGGATCCACAAAATATTTTATCCCGCTGTTTGCGCCCTGTGTTAGTTTGAAATCGACCATCAAAACAAAATTGCCATAGTTTTCGGTGGTTACAATATCACCTCCTCTCGACGATTCGGCACCATCCGATTCAACAACTGAAAGGATACCGTTTTTCATTTCCCATCCGTTTGCCGGGAAAGCATCACTTCGCGAACTCTTCCAACCTGTACTTGTTTTTCCGTCCCAAAGCAGTTTCCAGCCACTTTCCAATTCCGTTTTTGTGAGGGTGTTAAAGTTTTGTTTCAGAGGAACCGTAGTGGCTAGTACATATTTTTCAGGCCGATCGGTAATTATCCGTATGTTCTTCCATTTTATCTTAATGCCTTCATCCTCCTTTTTGTCGCCGATACTATGCACCTGTAAGGCGATAAAACCTGATTTGGTATAATCGTCTTCGAGGTTTGCAACCGGAATATCATTATTGAATGTTCTTATGTTGGCACCTATGGCTTCGATCCTGTAATGGTTCCACTGGCCCATTTTAAAAGCTTGCTGAGCAATTATATCATCTTTAACAGGAAATAACCATCCCCTGAAGGCCTCTTCATAAATTCCACCGCTCCATTTGCGATCACTGGGGTCTATCTCGCACTGGTAGCCATGTACTTGTCCATTCAGGAAATCGGGGTTACTGTGACTGCGAAACTGCACACCTGAATTGGTAGCCCTGTCGAGAAACACATCAAATTCGAGGATAAAATCATCGAAATTATTCAGGGTACACAAAAAACTGTTTGGTGTACTGGCAACTGTTTGCCCGACGAGGATGCCATTTTCGAAAGAGTATTTTGCATTACCGCCTTTTTGTTCCCAGCCATCCAATGACTTTCCATTGAATAAGCTGAGCCAGGGCAAATCAGTTGTCTGAGCCTGAAGACTGATTGACAAGGTGAAAGCAGTTAAAACTGACAATAGTGCTTTTGCTAAGTTGGGTTTCATATTTTGCTTTTTTAGTAATATAATGATGTAATTTTTTGTGAAATCTCTTTCTCATTCCTGATGAACTCGCAAAATCTTAAAAATGAAGTTTAACAATTCCCTGATTTTGTTCAGAGCTATACCAGGTATGTAGTTGAGGCTGTATCGCCGCCTCTTCCCGTCCAGTTGGTATGGAAAAATTCGCCTCGTGGTTTATCGATCCGTTCATAAGTATGGGCACCAAAGTAGTCGCGTTGAGCCTGTAGCAGGTTAGCGGGCAAACGTTCGCTGCGGATTCCATCGAAATAGCAAAGTGCTGAAGTAAGAGCCGGAACAGGAATACCGTAAGTTAAAGCGGTGGCACAAACGCGGCGCCAACCTGCCTGCGCGGTTTGCACTTTTTCTTTGAAATACGGGTCAAGCAGCAGGTTTTGAAGGTTTGGATTTTGATCGAATGCTTTTTTGATATCGGCCAGAAATACCGAACGGATAATACATCCTCCACGCCACATCAGGGCAATGCCACCGTAATTCAGGTTCCAGCCATATTCTTTTGCTGCTTCCATCATCAGGTTATAGCCTTGTGTGTATGAAATAATTTTTGCACAGAAAACTGCATCTGCCAGGTCGGCAATCATCTGAGCTTTGTCGCCAGTGAATTTCGTTCCCGGCCCGTTGAGTACTTTTGATGCTTCAACACGAATGTCTTTCTGTGCCGACAGGCAACGGGCAAATACTGATTCGCCTATCAGTGTTAAAGGAATTCCCAGATCAAGAGCTGCAACACCGGTCCATTTTCCTGTGCCTTTTTGACCGGCAGTATCCAGGATTTTTTCGACCAATGCCTCACCATTTTCATCCTTGAATCCTAAAATATCGCGGGTAATTTCAATGAGGTACGAATCAAGGTCACCATCGTTCCAGATTTTGAAAACATCGTGCATTTCGTCGGCACTCATACCCAGCATTTCTTTCATCAGTTGGTACGCTTCGCAGATTATCTGCATATCGCCATACTCAATACCATTGTGAACCATTTTAACAAAGTGTCCTGCTCCACCTTCGCCAACCCAGTCGCAGCAAGGAGTGCCATCCTCCACTTTGGCTGCCACCGCCTGAAAAATCTCTTTCACTGCAGGCCATGCGGCAGGAGATCCGCCAGGCATCATCGAAGGACCGAGCAAAGCGCCTTCCTCGCCACCCGAAACACCGGTGCCAACGAAAAGGAATCCTTTGCTTTCGACATATTTAACACGACGAATAGTATCAGGAAAATGTGAATTTCCACCATCTATAATAATATCACCAGGTTCAAGGTGAGGAATAATAAGGCCGATAAAATCATCAACAGGTTTCCCGGCTTTAATCAGCATCATTACTTTCCGCGGTTTCTCGAGCGATGCACAGAGTTCGGCAATGGAATGGGTTCCGATAAAGTTTTTACCGGCGCCACGGCCAGCTATAAAGTGATCAACACGCTCAATAGTGCGGTTAAAAACGGCTACGGTAAAGCCTTTGCTTTCCATATTTAATACCAGGTTTTCGCCCATTACGGCCAATCCGATTAATCCAATGTCAGCTAATTTTTTCATTCTTCTGTTTTTTAATTCAAGTTTCAGATGTGATTTATTCGCGTTCTGATTTTAATGCAATTACCTATTTTGAACCATTGATTTTTGATATATTTCGCCGGAGATCTAATACTTAAACCGGTCTTTAAAAGCCCAAAGTCCAAGTGCCGGGTTCGAAATGTAAAATATTTCCTCACCATCCGGCATAATATTGAAGCCATCGCGTAAACTCGCCGGAACGTATTTTGCAGTCATTGCATCAATATCAGCATATTTGAATCCTACGCTTTCGATTTCGGTTTTTGTAAGATTCTCCGGTTCTTTTCCGGGGCAATAAGTTATGCTGAAACGACCTTCGGATGAGCCGTGGATCAGGTGAGCTGCGGCACTCAGGTTTTTACGTAATTCCTCGTTTTCGTCGCAGGCTTTGAGTGTGGCAGGAGTTCCGGAATAACCGTATTTACGGATCAGGCGGTCTATTTCTTTGTCTTCTCCAAACTCAACCAAAGCCGAAGCTAATACAATCAGTTCGCCACCATCATCAATTGCCATCCTTGTGCGATAAATGGATTTATTCCCAAGCCATGTACTCTTAAACTCAGTGGGATCGAGGTAAACGACTACTTTTTTCAAGGGTTTGTCAAGCATCTCAAAGTTTACCTGTAAAGCTAGTTTTGCTGCTTTATCGAATACTTCGAAGTCGTTGCCGATAAACAGCCCGCGTGTTTTGATTTTCCCATCAGATTTATCAAGTCCAACTACTGTTTGAACATAAACAATTGGCAAATGCTGAGTAAAATTTTCGGAAGCATAGTTAAAAATCCGCCTTACCGGAGTATCAGCATGACCCATCATACGCTCCATACCAAAAGCAGCACCGATAAAGTGACTCTTGTTAATACCTTCGACACCGCCGGTACCGACAAAAATATTTTTGTTATAGTTCGCCATTCCAACTACTTCATGAGGCACCACCTGGCCTATTGACAAAATTAGATCAAAATTGCCTTCAACCAGCAATTTGTTAATCTGGGCAGGCCATGGAAAATCAACGGCACCTTCCGATACTTCTTTCACAAATTCAGCAGGAACAGTGCCAACGGTAACTACATCATTTCGCCAGTCGTGTTCACGGATCAACAATGCAGGCATGGAGCCGAACATGTGAGCAATTTGGTGAGTGGTCATCGGCGTATGCGTTCCCAATGCCGGAAGTACATCTGTTAAATATTCGCCGTAATATTGCCAGGCCATTTCGGTCAATTCACCGGAGCGGCTTGGCAAGCGTGTGTAATCGGGTGGGATGGCGAGAACTTTTTGTTTTGGCCCAAGTTTCATCAACGCAGTATAGAGACCAGTTTTCAGATCTTCAACGCTTAACTCCTTTTCAGCAGATCCATTTTCGTAATAGAGCATATTGTTTAAATTAGGCAAAGGCAAGATTAGCTTCTGCGCAAGCCAGGATGTTATTTTTTCAGAGAATAAATCAAAGAATTTAGTTCTTCTATCATTTCTTTGTAGCGTAAAATCAGATTTTCGGCAGTTTCTGAATTCAGGTAATTTTGAGATTCTGCTACCAGTATATGGCTCATGGATTCAAATGCGCTTCCTCTCGAAATCTTATAAAACCGGGTTTTATTCCTGGCTTCAAATCGTCCGTAACCTTCGGCCAGATTATGAACCACAGAATTTGCTGCCATTTTAAATCATCAGTTAAGGCAAATCTTTCATCATCAGGAAATTATTTTATTAATTTGTAGATTCCGTTGAGCAAAGTAAAAGCTTTCAGCCACAAAGGCATATCTTTGAAATCATTGTATTTCTTTTCCCTGTAGCTCATGATCTTTCATTTATGTGTTTCATTACCTAAAATTTTCCGTCCTTTAATTTTAATCTTTTCCTTAGAAAGCCTCCGCCTTTGCATTTACGCCTACCTCCTCACCCTCGCATTTCCCTTCCATATACTCCACACCATCTCTTCATCCGCCGGTTGTGCATAGTCAGTCAGAAAGGTTGTTGCCAATGCACCGGTAGCCCAGCCAAACTGTGGCCATTTTTCGGATTCCCAGCCTTTCAGTATAGCATAAAGCAAACCACCAACAAATCCATCGCCACCTCCAATGCGATCGAGCACCGTGATTTTGCGAGGTTCAATAACCTGCCAGTCGTTACCTTCGAGCATAATTGCACCCCAGAGGTGTTCGCTGGCACTGATTACCTGGCGTAAGGTAGTTGCAAATACAGAGGCATTGGGGAAAGCCTTTTTTACACGGCTAATCATTCCTTTAAATCCTTCTATTTCAGCCTCAATCCCTTTACCGCCAGCTTCGGGACCATCGATACCCAGGCAGAGTTGAAAATCTTCCTCGTTGCCGATAAGGATATCCGAAAGTGAAGCAATTTCGGTAAAACTCTCACGTAATTCCATATCCCGGCCTTTCCAGAACGATGCTCTGTAATTCAGGTCGAATGAAATACGTGTTCCGTATTTCCTTGCTGCACGGGCGATTTCGAGGCAAAAAGTTGTTGTTTCGGGCGACAATGCAGCGATCAATCCCGACAGGTGTACAATCTGAACACCTTCATTCCCAAATATGCGTTCCAGATCAAAATCTTTTACGTTAAGTGTGCGGCCAACTTCGCCTGCACGATCGTTTAGCACACGGGGACCACGGGAACCAAATCCACTGTCAGCAATATTAAACTGATGGCGGTAACTCCACGGATCGCCCTGAGCCACTTCAGGTCCTTCATAATCCATATGGCGACTTTTAAGATTGCTTTTGATGAACTGTGCAACCGGACTGTCCTTTACGAAAGTAGTAAGCACTTTTACAGGCAACCCAAGGTAGGAAGCAATGCTTGCCACGTTGGTTTCGGCACTGGTGGCCTGCATTTCGAACAAATGACTGCTATGAACAGGCTGACCGTTTACCGGTGTAATCCTTACACCCATGCTGGTTGCAACCAGCAGTGAATATTTACAATCTTTTTTAATATCAATATTCATACTTTGTTTCTGTTTGTGAAAGTCATATCTTTTTATAAATCGTTATTCAATTCCTGTTAAATCTAGACTTTGAACTATTGAACACGTAGCATGGACCAAGCTTGAACACCACGCATATTTGAACCTTTACGAATACTAAACCCCGCCAAATGCGCTATACCCGCCATCGACAGGGATTACAATTCCCGTTACAAACGATGATATATCCGAAAGCAGGAAAAGTGTTGCTCCCTGCAAATCATCAGGTTCACCGAATTTTCCCATGGGAGTATTGTTAATAATTTTTTGTCCTCTGGCTGAAAAATTTCCTGTTGCCTGATCTAAAACCAGGAAACGGTTCTGATCAGTGATGAAAAATCCCGGAGCTATTGCATTTACACGGATTCCGACTTTAGCAAGGTGTACGGCCAGCCATTCAGTAAAATTATTGATTGAAGCCTTTGCCGCTGAATAAGCAGGAATTTTAGTAAGAGGTTTATAGGAATTCATGGAGGAAACATTAAGTACAACTCCTTTCCTGTTTTTAAGCATATCGGTTGTAAAAACCATTGAGGGCAGAATGGTTCCTTTGAAATTAAGAGCAAAAACTTTGTCGAAGCCATCCATTTCGAGGCCGTAAAAAGTATCTTCCAATTTATTGATGTTATTTTCGTCCATTTGTTCCACTTTAGTGGTAGCATTGGGGTGATTTCCCCCGGCACCATTTATCAGCATTTCAATATCGCCCAGTTTTTCATTAATGATTTTCTTAGCTTTGATCAAAGATTCCTTATCAAGTACATTGCCTTCAACGCCAATAACTTCAGTGCCGAACTCGGCCGAAATTCTTTTCGCCAATTCGATGGATCGCTCTGGTTTGTAATCGATCAGCGCAATGCGGATACCGGCAGAGGCCATTGCTTTTACCATTGCGGAACCAAGAACTCCGGCACCACCGGTAATTACGCAGACTTTTCCTTTGAGATCTTCAAAATTCATTGTTGCCATTTCTGCCCATTTTTGTTATTTATAATACTCCAGATTTTCTTTTGTAATTATGTCGATGGATGTATAATTATCCCTGATGACAGACTTATTCATAATAATGTGATCGAAAAGGGCAATCACAGCATTGTATCCCTGTTCTTCCGGACGCTGACAAATCAGAAAATCAACAGTTCCATTTTTCAGACAATCAATATTTTCGCTGATCAAATCGTGACCAATCACATGTATGCCTTTTCTATTAGTATTCGCAAGGAATTTACACAGATGATAAACTTGCGAATTGGTTACGAAAATTCCTTTTACAGTTGTATCTATTGCTGATTCAAGTTTGTCGGAAAAATTGAGGTCAGTCGGGTCGGCAATTTCAAGTGTGATCAGTTTTTTTTGACCTTCCGGATCCTTGTTTTTAAAATAATCGTAAAATCCTTTTTCCCGTTGAACCAGATGGTTTTGATTATCCATTTCTTTCGCAAAATGCAGAATCAGTAACGATGCTTTCTCAGGAAGCCCATAATCCAATAATCTGGCAGCCAGTGTTCCCGATTGAAATGAATTCTGTCCGATATAACTCAGTTTGTTACTGTCATCGAAATTGGAGTCTATAAAAACATAGGGGATTTTTAGCTCTTGCAATTCAGCAATGAATGTTTTCGATTCTCTCGAAAAGAAAGGTGCCAGCACAACTCCATCCGGCTGGCTTTCAAGAATCAACGAGGCTTCACGAACAAATGTATATGAGTCGGATTGCCTGAAAAGATGCGTGGAGATTTCCACACCATATTGCTGTATTTCCTGAAATGCTTTCCTCACTCCGGTCATGGGCTTATTCCAATATGCCTCCGGCGAATTTGCCTCAGGAACAAGTAAGGAAAACGAAAACGTTTTTTTTGTAGCTAATGTGCGTGCCAAAATATTGGGCTGATATTCCAGCTCATTAATAATGGCAAGTATCTTTTCGCGGGAGGCCTTTGACACTTCCCCACGATTATGAATTACACGATCGACGGTTCCTGTTGAAACATTCGCCTTTTGTGCAATATCCTTGATCCGGGCGGGGTTTATTGCTTTGATAATCTTTACTTATTGGGGATGAAAATAAATGACAGGAACAAAATTAATGCATTTTTATAACATAACGTGTGCGAACACGGAAATATTTTTTCGTTCACTTTTGTTGGAGAATTCATTTTAAATATTATTTTCGTGTTCGCACACGGAACGTTTTCCATTTCAATCAGGAATAAGTAATTCAGCATTATATAAAATTGGGCAAATTTAGTTTGGGAATTGGCGACAGGTTTTCACATCAGGGTGTTGCGTAACTGCAACCGATCATGAAAGCCAAGTTGTAAGGATTGGATCTTAGCCCGGTATGGAAAAGGTCGAATTGCGAACATATTTACCTGCATTCGCACCCGGACAATGTGCGAAATCAGTCTTAGATTGCTGTTATTCGTTTTGATAGGTTTACTCTTAATACACTAAAATATGAAAAAATTTATGGATGAGAATTTTCTGCTGCAAACCGAAACTGCTCAGAATTTATACCATGACCACGCAGCCAAAATGCCCATTTTCGATTACCACTGCCATATCAATCCGAAAGATATTGCTGAGGATCGAAGGTTTAATACCATTACCGAAATATGGCTGGCCGGCGATCATTATAAATGGCGTGCCATGCGAATTAATGGCATTGATGAAAAATACTGTACCGGCGATGCTTCCGACTGGGGAAAATTTGAAAAATGGGCCGAAACCGTTCTATATACTATTCGCAACCCACTGTTTCACTGGACTCATCTGGAATTGAAAAAATTCTTCGGGATAAATGAAGTATTAAGTCCGGAAAATGCCCGCTCAATTTATGATGCTTGCAACGAAAAGCTGAGAAAACAGGAATACAGTTGCCGCAATATCATCCGGATGGCCAATGTTCATACTATCTGTACAACCGACGATCCCGTTGATACTCTTGAATATCACCAGAAAATTAAAGCCGATGGTTTCGAGGTAAAAGTTTTACCGGCCTGGCGCCCTGATAAAGCGATGATGATTGAGGATCCTGGAGTTTATTGCCAATATATCAATCAGTTGGCTATTGTTTCAGGTATTGAAATCAATACTTTTGGGGAATTGATAAATGCGTTGGATAAACGACATCTTTATTTCCATGAAAATGGATGTCGCCTTTCGGATCATGGTTTGGAAACTGCCTATGCCGAAGATTATTCCATTGAAGAAATCAACACCATTTTCGCAAAGGTCATGGCTGGCCATCAACCTGAAATTAATGAAATACTGAAGTTTAAATCGTGTATGCTTTACAAATTCGGACTGATGGATCATTCACGCGGGTGGACTCAGCAGTTCCACATCGGAGCATTACGAAACAACAACACACGCTTATTTAAGCAGGTTGGTCCTGATACTGGGTTCGATTCCATTGGCGACAAACCTATTGCAGAACCACTGTCGAAGATGCTGAACCGCCTCGAAGCTGAAAATAAGTTATGCAAAACTGTTTTGTACAATCTTAATCCGCGCGATAACGAACTGTTTGCCACCATGGCGGGTAATTTTCAGGATGGAAGCATTCCGGGGAAAATACAATACGGAGCAGGATGGTGGTTTATGGATCAGAAAAATGGCATGGAAAATCAGATAAATACCTTGTCGGATCTGGGATTGCTGAGCCGTTTCGTGGGCATGCTCACCGATTCGAGGAGTTTCCTGTCCTACACCCGCCATGAGTATTTTCGCCGCACCCTTTGTAATCTCATTGGAAATGATGTCGAAAACGGCGAAATTCCAAACGACATGGAATTACTGGGTACAATGGTTAAAAACATTTGTTTTAACAACGCAAAAAACTACTTCGATTTTTAAAAATACAGCAACTTGCAGCCAGGCAGATATAAGTTGTAACATACTGAATATAAATGGGATAAACTTAACTGAGCTACAAATCACGAAAATGAATCAGATGAACCAACCCAATACAATCGGAACTTACTGCTGGCGAATCTGTACGCTGGTGTTTTTTGCCACAACCATCAATTACCTCGATCGGCAGGTACTAAGTTTACTAAAGCCTTACCTGGAAGCCGCCGGACTCTTTGGTGATAACCCTGCTCATTACGAATCGGTTTATGCCAACATTGTAATTTCTTTCCAGGTAGCGTATGCTTCTGGAATGCTTCTGGTAGGTGGGATTATTGATAAGTTTGGAACAAAAACAAGATACACCCTTTCATTGTTTGGATGGAGCCTGGCAGCCATCGGTAACGCGTTTGCAAAAGGACCTTTTGGCTTCGGAGTGGCGTTCCAAATTCCAGGCGAGGTTTAAGAGTAGGTCTTGGTTCCTGAGATTTGGGTCTTGGGACTTGGGTCTTTTTTTTAATGCGTAAATTTATCCCACACTAAGCAGGCCCTGCTAAGAATGTATTATTAATCTGGCTACCAATTAATTACCCGCGTAAATATTGTTAATGATTGCAAGGAAACGTACAGAATAGTTAGATAAACCTTGTATTTGTAATTTTGGCTTTTTCCCCCGGTTGCTGAGCGTAGCCTAAGCAAGGGGATACATGTCAATAGAATAATCGATCGATGATGGCTTATTCCCCATAGGGATTAACATAACATTTTGATTGTTAATGCCCTATGGGCAATTTAATTTAACCCTTTTCCTTTTTCTATTGATATAAATGCCCTACGGGCAAATGTAACGGGGATAGTGGAGTTTTTTAGCAGACCCTAAGTATATGAAGTTTATTTTCCAAATAGCACATTGAAATAATTATCCCGTAAAACATTAAAATTATGGCCATAGCTATTTTTTTTTATTTCATTTCCCTTAGAAAAATAATGCTTTTTAATTTATAAAAAAGTTTAAGCTCTGCTAACATTACCACAAGTGCATATTATGTTTGATGTAGCTTCCTGTGGCAGAGTGCGCTTGTTTTGGTGCGCCACGACGTATTTGCCATTTTTCGATGAATACCGTGAAAGCAAAAAGTTTGTTGTGCCATCCGGCTCTGAGACAGATGTACGATTTCCAGAATGTCAGATTATGCCGTAAATATTTTAAATGAAACTGTTGAAACATTTTTTTTGTTTTCAGATGTGGTATTTTAGTTCTTAAACGTCTTACTCTCACAATTTGGTTAGTTGAGTAATCATTTTGAGGTTGGTTCGGTTGATTAAAGTGAAATGCTGGTCAGTGATTGGCATTTCACTTATTTTGCACATCAAGCTATTTTACACGTAATTATCTATGAAAAGTAAATTACAAATGCTTTTGAAAATGGGGCAAACTGAAACCGAGAATAAGCAGAAATGTTTAACTTTGGTTGCAGATAGTAAAATAAAAGTGACAACTCCTGCTTCATTATTAGAGAAGGTGCTGATATCCAAGCTGAAAGCAGGAGATTCAGATGCCTTTTGCAATATTTTTACCGCATATTATCTCGATTTTGTGATGTTTGCTTTAAGATTCACAAATGATCTGAGCTGTGCCGAAGATATTGTTCAGGAAACTTTTGTGAAACTTTGGGAAGATCGTGAAATTGTTAATCCTACTGTATCACTTAAATCATTTCTTCTGAAAACCGTTCAGAATAAATCTATTGATTGGTGCCGCCATCAAAAAATTTTATTAAAACACTCAAACCTTGTTAAAGCAAGTCCTATTCAGGTTGAGTATGATACAGATAGTTACGTATTATATACGGAATTGCAGGAAAAGATAGACAATGCACTTCAAAGTTTACCTTCAGGAATTTCTGAAGCGTTCCGTATGAACAGATACCAAAATCTCAAATATAACGAAATTGCTGTAATACTTGGTGTTTCTGTAAGAACCGTTGAAGTTCGAATTGGACAGGCGTTACACTTGCTGCGAAAACAATTAAAAGAATATTTTGTCATTATAATTGGCTTCATGAGCATTTTCTCCAACAATGTATTTTAATGAAGCGATGATTTTTTAAAATCATTTCTTGCCATATAATAATAAATTACCTAAATCCTGATATATAGCAACTAATTGGATAGAACTAAAAATGATTTGAATATAATGGCAAGTATTTAAAAGGTTTGAAATGTGGATTTGAAATTGTTAAACGTCTTTAACATTGTATTAATATAATGAACGAAATGAATCAGGATCAAATTTTAGTTTTAATCGTAAGAAATCTTTCAGGACTGGCTGATTTGGTTGAAATTGCCCAATTAGAAGAATGGATTGAAAATTCAGAGGCTAATAAAAAATATTTTGAAGAGGTCAGTAATGTTTGGGCAGCATCAGACAAACATATAGATATCCAGAAGATCAATACAGAGAAAGCATTAAAAAATGTACTTAAAACTATCTCAGATTTACCCTCTGAAAAAACGTTTTGGTTTTATTGGCAGAAAATAGCTGCAGTCATTATCCTTCCACTTATTTTAGGAACACTCTACTGGATTTACTTCAATAATCAAAAAGAAACCTTTGTAAATGAACCCATTTACAGCGAGATATACGCTGCCTATGGAACAAGGACCTCAATAAGGCTTGCTGATTCTACGCTGGTTTGGCTGAATTCAGGCAGCAGCATGAGATATCCGGATAAATTTTTGAATAAAAGCCGAATAGTCTATTTAAAGGGGGAAGCCTATTTTGAAGTAAAAAGTGATGTTACCAGGCCATTTATTGTGCAGACTAAAAGCCTTGTCGTTAAAGCAACTGGTACAAAATTCAGCGTTTTGGAGTATAACTCAAATCCAAAAACCCAGGTAACCCTTGTTTCAGGAAAAGTATCCGTGAACACAACGGATAAGACACCTAAACTAATTTCAGAGCTACATCCTAACCAACACCTGGAATTCAACACTCAAACTGAACAAATGCAGATAAGTAATGACGATGCATATAAATTTATTGCCTGGACAGATGGAAAGCTGATTTTCAGAAATGACCCTTTTATTGAAGTTGCAAGGAAAATAAGTCAATACTATAATGTTGATATTAAACTTCATGGGTCTGAAATGCAGGATTATCGGTATCGGGCTACTTTTCAGGATGAATCTCTGGATGAAGTATTAAAATTGCTAAAGTTAAGTTCACCTATCAGTATTGTAGAAAGTAAGCGAACTCCATTGCCCGACGGCTCCTTCTCCAAAAAGAAAATAGTCATCTACCCCCTGGCTCATTAATTTCTAACTGTATATTTTAACATTAACCAAAAACCAATACATATGGCACTACCCTGAATCCAATCTAAATTAACCACATAAACAAAAAAAAAGGAAAAGTGCGGGAACACTTTTCCTCAGGTTTATGGATTACTGAAATTTCTTGCGAGAACAATCAACAACCAATTATTAACCTTATTTACAAAAGTATGAAAAAAAACTATGACTGCTCATCTCTTCCAGATTTTAGCTGGCAAAAATTACTGCTGACCATGAAAATTTCCACCCTGCTGTTTTTTTGCGGAATAACTAACCTGATTGCAGGTACAACATATTCGCAAAATACAAAAATTTCGCTCAATATGAAGGACGCTTCAATTGAATCGGTCCTCAATAAAATTGAGGAAGAAAGTGAGTTCTATTTTTTATTCAACCAGAAACTGATCGACGTTGAGCGTAAGGTGGATATAGCGGCTCATAAAGAACCAATTAAAAATGTACTTCATGAAATTTTTGGCGATGAGGTCAAAATTGTTGTTTACGACCGACAAATTATCCTGACAAAATCAGATAAAAGCGCAACGGCAGCAGCCATGCAGCAGCAAACCATTACCGGAAAAGTAACCGATGAGAAAGGTGAACCCATTCCGGGAGTTTCTGTAATAATAAAGGGTAAAACAAATGGCACTGTTACTGATGTAAATGGTAATTATACATTAGAACTACCGGCAGATGCTAAAATTCTTGTTTTCTCTTACATCGGGACAATCTCCCAGGAAGTTGTCATTGCAAGCCAGACCATAATTAATATCACATTAATTGAAGCTGCCGTCGGGCTAAACGAAGTAATTGTTGTTGGATACGGCACTGTTAGGAAAAGCGATCTTACAGGCTCAGTTTCATCGGTTAAATCGGCTCAACTGGTTGCATTCCCCACTTCAGGTGCGGTTCAGGCATTACAGGGACGTGCAGCCGGTGTTCAGATAACCGCCAATAATGGCGATCCCGGGGGCTCGTTGAATGTTAGAGTCAGAGGCGGTACATCCATCAATGCAAGCAGCGATCCTCTTTATGTTGTCGATGGTTTTATTGGGGGCATCATTCCTCAACCTGAGGATATTGAATCACTGGAAGTATTAAAAGATGCTTCAGCTACTGCCATATATGGATCTCGTGCTTCGAATGGAGTTATATTGATAACAACCAAGAAAGGGTCAAAAGGGAAAGCAGTTATTGAATACAATTCGTCCTATTCTTCACAAAGCGAGATCAATCGTATTGACATGCTCAATGGTGCCCAATATACAGAAATGACCAAAGAGGCTTTTCCCTTATATGTGAGTGCGGGTCAGGAAACCGATTGGCAGGACGAAATTTTCAGAAAAGGAGGTATTCAAACTCACCAACTCTCCATTTCCGGTGGAACTGATTTGGTTAATTACTATATGTCAGGTTCCTTTTTTGATCAAAAGGGAATTATTTTGGGTTCATCATTTAATAGATATTCTGTAACCAGTAATATTAATATGAATGCTACTGAAAGATTAAAGATCGGGGTTAATATTTTCGGTCAAAGGTCAACAACCGGTGGAGTTAACACACAGGAAATTTCAGGTGGAGCCAACGAAGCAGGAGTTGTTGGATCAGCATTACGGTTTATGCCTGATCAGGGTATTTATAAAGCTGATGGAATCACTTACGCAACTGCTGCCATGGGAGATCCGATTGATAACCCTTATGTGATCATCAATGAAAATACAAACAACACCGTAAATGATCGGCTCCAAGGCAATTTCTCGGCAGAATATAATTTAGCAAAAGGGCTGAGTTTCAGAACTATTTTAGGTGTTTCAACCACTAATATCAGAAATGGCCGATATGCATCTTCGCTTACAGTAGCAGGAAAAGACAAAGGGATTTCCAGTATTGGCGCCAATAAAAACACCAATGTTGCATCTGAAAACTACCTGACTTACAATACCACGTTTGCAACAGTTCATAAATTCGGCCTCATGGGCGGATACTCCCATTCAAGTTACCGAAACGAAAGTTGGTTTGCAGGCAGCAACACGCAGATAACCGATGCATTTTCATATTGGAATTTAGGAGGCGGATCGATCACTGCAATTCCAGCTTCAGGACTCGTCGAAGGTCAGCAAACTTCATTTTTTGGTCGGTTAAACTATGGATATAGCGATAAATATCTTTTCACTTTTACCAGCCGGTATGATGGTTCATCCAATTTCAGCAAAAACCATAAATGGGCCTTTTTCCCTTCCGGAGCTCTTGCCTGGAACATGAAAAACGAAGGTTTCCTGAAAGATGTTTCTGCAATCAGCCAGTTGAAATGGAGGGTTAGTTATGGTGTAGTAGGAAATCAGGCGATTGCACCTTTTCAGACTCTGGCCAGGCTTACCAATGCCTACTCTATCGTAAATGGCCTGGTTGTCAATGCCGTACGTCCATTTTCTGTAGTAAATGATGACCTCAAATGGGAAAGTACTGCTCAGATTGATGTAGGTGCTGATTTTGGATTTTTTAACAACAGACTTAACCTGACAGCCGATTATTACAAGATGATTACCTCTGATTTATTGTTTCCGGTACCGCTTCCAAATTATTCGGGATATCAGACACAAACAAAAAACATTGGAAAAATCGAGAACAAAGGCTTTGAATTAACACTTTCAGGAAAGATTTTGACTCGAGAATTGAAATGGAATATAGATTTCAATATCGCGTCGAACCGGAAAAAGGTTCTTGAACTTCCTGGCCACAAAGACATTCTCTACAAGTCAAGTCCAGGGCATTTGGTTTCTCTGGGTAACTCACAAATACTTCGCGAAGGAGAACCAGTAGGAAGTTTTTACGGCTACATTTATGATGGTGTATATCAAACCGGCGATACTTTTTTACCAGGATCAGGTTTTGAACAAGTGGCCGGTGGCGAAAAATACAGAGATATTAATGGCAAAAAAGATGCGAATGGTGTTTTAACAGGCGAGCCCGATGGACTTTTAAATGCCGACGACCAAACAATTGTTGGCAATCCACTGCCAAAATTTTTCTACGGATTCAACAATGAACTGAGTTGGAAAGATTTTGATTTAAGTATTTTCATTCAGGGAACACAGGGAAATGAAATTTTAAGCTACACGTTATTGGAATTGGAAACATTAGGAAAACCTATAAATTCAACCACAAACGCACTAGACCGCTGGACGCCTACAAATACTAACACAAATGTTCCTAAAAAAACAGCAGCACGTTCGGAAAGAGTTTCTTCAAGGTGGATTTATGATGGAAGTTATATGCGTTTGAAAAATATTGTATTAGGATACAATATGCCTAAACAATTTCTTCAGAAATTTAAAATCCAAAAGGTAAGACTTTATGTAAGTGCCCAAAATATCCTGACTATCACCAAGTATCCCGGATTTGATCCTGAAGTAAACTACAGGGGAGCGGGTTCCACTTTAAATCAAGGACTTGATTATGCAAGTTATCCTAATGCAAAATCATTCACTGTAGGCTTGAATATCGGTTTATAAAATCACTTAAATGAAAAAGATAATGAAAAAGATAATAATCAATTTGCTCGCAATAGTATTAATGTCAGGTTTATGGGGGTGTACAAAACTTGATGAAAATCCTGTAGGTTTATTGGATCCGGATGGCTTTTTTAAAACAAAAAAAGATGTCCAGGCTGCAGTCTATGGAATTAATGGAGCACTGGCTCATGAATCCCTTTTTGGACGTGCCTATCTTACAACCCTGATGCTTCGTGACGATATGAGTGACATAGGCAATCGTTCAACTGCATTAGATCGCATCAATGTGAATGACTTTGCTGTGAACTCAACCAATGGATTAATCAATCAAATCTGGACACAATTTTATGTTGTAATCAGTTGTGCAAACAACGCTGAGGCAGGTGCCAAGAGCCTTGGTCTGGCCGATAGCGAAATCAATCCTCTAATCGCTGAAGCAAGATTTGGCCGAGCTTTCAGCTATTTTCATCTGGTTCGTGTTTTTGGTGATCTTTCCTATATCGACTTCGCAGTAGCAGATCCGGAAAGTGTAAAAACCATTTCCAGAACAAAAGAAGCTGATGTCTATAAATCGATCATTGCCGACCTTGAATTTGCAAAACAATGGCTACCCGATAAACAAACTTCAGACAGCAGAACCCGGCCATCTAAAGGAACAGCAGCATCCTATCTGGCTTCAGTTTATCTTACATTGAAAGACTATCCGAAAGCCTACACAGAGGCAAAGTATGTAATCGACAACAAAGCACTTTTTGGATATGAACTGGCCCCCGATTATCAAAACCTTTACAATGCCGCAACAGCTAATGTATTAAAAGAAACGATTTATGCAATTGATTTTCTGGGTGTTCAGAATCAATTCTCATATAATGATGACCTGATGGCTACCATGACCGCGGCACAACCATGGTTCAATAAAAGTGGTTTCGATGTAATTGTTCCATCGCTGAAGGTTTATGAATCTTTCAACACACTTGATTATCGGAAAAAAGTCAGTTTTGATACCGTTTATGCTGGCGTGTATTATACGAATTGGGTAGCTTTTGCAAAAAGGCCGCATATTGCCAAGTGGTCAAGATTTCCAGGAAACAATACAAATGGCAGATATACTGATCACAATTATCCCGACATGAGATATGCGGAGGTGCTTTTGATCGCTGCTGAAGCAATCGGAGAAAATACCGGGTCAAATACAGAAGCAGAAGGATATGTCAATCAGGTTAGGGCAAGAGCAAGAAATGCCGCCGGAGTCATGGGCACCTATCCTGCTGATGTTCCAGGTGGTTTGGATAAAACTTCCTTTATCAATCTTGTGCTTGAAGAAAGGAGAATTGAACTCGCTTTTGAATGGAAAAGATGGTTCGATATTAAACGCAGAAACCTTGGAGATGCCGTATTTAAAGGCGCTAATTCACTTGAGCCTCATGCCAATTTCGATGCCTCACGCGATTATCTCTTCCCTATTCCGAAAACGGAACTGGATGTAAATCCGAATTTGGGTCCTCAAAATACCGGATACTAATTCTACAACAATTTAACTAAAGGCTGGCATTCTATATCTCATTGGATGTCAGTCTTTAGCTTTTATCTTCAGAAACTTAAACCGAATCTAAATGCGTCACATCTTGAGAATTAAGAGATTTGCAATTTACATGGTGTTGTTTTTGCTGACATCTCATTCAATTGTCGCTCAGAACATCGATCGTCCTGCAATCTGGGGTATCGCAAAAATGACTTTTTTGGTGAGTGATTTTCAGCTTGCCCGCGATTACTACGGTAAGTTTCTCGGCTTCGACGAAGCATTTTCTTATCCTTCCGATTTGGGCAAAATTATTTCGTTTAAAGTAAACGACCGCCAGTTTTTGGAGTTTGTTGTCGATAAACAAGCCAAAGAAAAGAAGCGGCTGGTTTCCATATCGTTCGAGACTGAGAACGTTGAACAAATACGGCAATACCTTAAATCAAAAGGGCAAATTGTTCCTGAAAAGACATCGGTCGATGGTGCCGGAAATGAAATTTTCACTATAACTGACCTTTCAGGAAACCACATCGAATTTATTGATCTTAAAGAAAATGGACTGCACCGTAAATCAAAAGGGAAATATTTGTCGGAACTGCGGATTTCGAAGCGCATCCACCATGCCGGAATTTATGCAAAAAACATCATCGATAATGATCCTTTTTATGCCGGTATTTTAGGATTTAAAGAACTGGTCCGGTATCCGGAAGATAAAAGTGTTTCGCCCACTATCTTGTATCTTGGCATCGCTGATTGCATTGAAAACATCGAACACTATTCACCCAACGACGAGAATGTGAGCCATCCCTGCTTTTTGGTTGACGATATGCAGGAAACCATTTATACCCTGAAAGAAAGAATGGGAGCCGAATCGATTGGCAAACCCGGCATTGGCAAGGGCAAACGCTGGATCATGAACATGTGGAATTCGGACAAAACCAGGGTTGAATTTACAGAAGCTCACTGCGTAAGATAAGGCACACACAATTCAAAAAAAAATAGCATGGAAGATTCAATTTTTTCGCGCAGAAAATTTATCAAAGGAACAGTTGGTTCCGGATTACTGATTGCAGGTGCGGGTTTGCTACCTTCCTGCAATATCTTTCGCATGTCATCAAAATCAAAATCGGTTTATGATGCCAAAGGGTTGCCAACAGTATTGTTTGGCAGCACCGGAGTAAGAGTGCCACGCATTATTTGTGGTTTGGGCTCACGCTTTTGCCATTTGGAAAGCGACGAAGAGGCACAGCGACTGTTGCACTATACTCTGGATAATGGACTTTATTATTGGGATACAGCCTGGGCATACGATAATACCATAGGAGTACCTCCTGGAAAGAAAAGAAGTCCACGGCTTGTAACGAGCGAGGAACGTTTGGGACCCGTAGTTAAAACCCGTAGAAATGAGATATTCCTTTCAACAAAAGTGACCAGCCGCGACCCAAACGAAGCCATGCGCCAGATCGAGACCAGCTTGAAACGTTTGCAGACCGATCATCTGGATCAATTAATGATTCATGATGTGCAATCAATGGCAGACGTTGATAAACTTAGTCAGAAAGGTAATTTGATTGATATTTTGCATCGGCTTAAAGAACAGGGACTTACCCGCTTTATTGGTTTTTCGGGCCATACCGAAGCTGCTGCCATGAAAGCAATGGTCGATCGTGGCGATTTCAATACGATGCTTATTGCCATGAACCACTGGAATGCCGCAACCAATCTTCAAAACCGCCAGGAAATGGCTATCCCGGCTGCAAAAGCCAAGGGAATGGGTATTATATTGATGAAGGTGGTGCGACCACGAGAAACCATCGATAGCCTGCATCCCACAGATTTAATTAAATATGCACTTTCGCTGAAAGGTCCGGATTTCGTTGTACTGGGGATGGACAGTGTTGAAGTAGTACAATCGAACCTCGAAATATTGCGGAATTTCAAACCGATGAGCGAAGCTCGGATGAAAGAGTTGGCCATGGATCTTACGCCATATTATAAGCACGAAAACCTTCCATGGATGCAGCCAGGATATACCGATGGAAATTACGCCTAACACAATTTATTTTCTCAATCGCATCCTGAAATTTTCATGGCTATCCATCATCATGGGTCTGTCTTTGCTTCCTGCTGTTTTGTTTGGTCAGGAAAATGCAATCAGATATGTTGACCATTACAAATTTGAGACTGATTCAATAAACGTCGTCAAATTTATTTATCCTCCCTTAACCGAAAGGGAAGGAAAAGGTTTGAATGTGCCCGTACCACCAAATGAGCATCCGCGCCTGTTTTTCAGAAAAGGGGATTTAGCTGTATTAAGAGAAAAGACGGCGAATCCTCTCCTGAAAGAGAGTTGGGACTTGATTCAACAGAATGCTGAATTCCAGACTGATGGAATACTTGAGCAACACGGGACAAAGCACAATATGGATATTCGGGTCATCAACGCAATTGAGGCTAAAGCATTTCTGTATGCTTTTCTAAAAAACCAGCAGGCAGGCAGAGAAGCTGTTGAAGCAGTCCTGAATTATAATAAGACCTTAATAATAGACCAAAACAAGGCTGACGTTTACCGTGATATTGGAAGAGTAATTCTAAATACCGCTATTGTTTATGATTGGTGTTAT